>Ga0209495_1001011_pt1 | contig 20413 bp, 15 predicted proteins | sample EN1Hudsemesocosm_FD_184629 | JGI IMG/M metagenome (GOLD analysis project Ga0209495, IMG submission 184629) | Methane-oxidizing microbial communities from mesocosms in the Hudson Canyon - EN1E Hudson Canyon (SPAdes) (version 2) | ecosystem: Environmental > Aquatic > Marine > Cold seeps | place... | reverse complement strand
CGCGAGCAAACAAAGAAGTACAATACATGAAAAACACATGGGGAAAATCATTAACACAAGATCCAGCTTATAACCCCAACTTGACATTAACACATGAAAATTACTCTATAAAATCAGTATAAAATCAAATTATGTTCCTATTTATTCATATCCCTAAGACTGCCGGAACTAGCTTCCGTATAGCTGCGCAAAATTATTTTGGAAGCTCCAACTCATTTAATGACTACGGAGAAAAAAACAAAGAAACTAGCCAACTAATTATCGACAATGAATATAAAAATAACGACCGCTTCCATCTATATAAAACTTTAAAAAACTCACCTAATAATATATTGAGTGGACATTTTCCATTAAATAAATACGCACCTATTTATGATGCAAAAAATATTATTTGTTTTGTTCGTAGGCCTGATCAACAAATCCGCTCCCATTACGAACACTACACTCAACACCATGGCTATAAAAAAGATTTTATATCATTTATTCAAGAAGAAAGGTTCATTAACTTCCAAAGCAAATTCTTACGCGGCATCCCTACCCAGGCCATAGGCTTCATTGGTCTCACAGAAGAATATGAAAAATCACTAAATTTATTAAACCAAATATATCAACTAAATATTAAAAATATTCATGTAAATTCAAATCAACTTAAAACCAATAAATCATACGAATTGAATACTAATGAGTTACAGTTAATAAAAAAACTTAATACACAAGACTTCGACCTCTATAGTCAAGCAGAAATACTTTTCAATAAAAAGAACATATCTTTAAGCACCAACAAAAAAATTTATATAGGGGAAATAAACAAAGTAATACCCCCTCCTGGAAAATATAAAACTATTCATGGGTGGCTGGCAAAGATTAATTCAGACCTTCCTTGTCATGTGAAAATAACTATAAATGATACATTAGAATTTAAAATTATTGCTAATGAATATCGGGCTTGGGCAAATGAAAAAGCATCCATCCGTAAGGGCTATATTGGTTTTTCCATAAAACCTGATGAGCCATTAAAAGCACACGATACAATCAAATTATATGCGGATAATGGAGAGTTACTAGATACTTATACAATTTAAATCGAGACTGTACAAAACTTTGTGTCTGCTTATCATTAATCTCTAATATGAGAGGATAAGTCGTTATGAATAAAAAAGAACTCGAAGCGTTTGCACGTGAAGCTGCAAAAAGTGTAATCCCCCTTAATTACATCTAATATCAATGAAAAATATTTTAGAACTTATCAAAAAAACTATTACACAAGAGCCTTCATCACTACTTTACCAAATTTCTATCATTGCAATTGCGAAAAATGAAGAAAATTACCTTATTGAATGGATTGCATACCACAAACTTATTGGAATAGATCACTTCTACATTGCTGACAACTCAAGTACTGATGGCACTAGAAATTTACTTCATAAACTAGAAAAAATTGGAATTGTTACCTTAGTCGATTGGCCTGTTAAAAAACAAGCTCAACCTCAATGGTATAATTACGCAAGGCAACACTACCTGCACGAAACAAAATACATGATGTTTCTCGACCTAGATGAGTTTTTAATGGATGAAGAAGCATCTAAAATCAAGCAAACATTGTTACAACTATTAGAAAAAAAAGATACTGGTGCTGTAGCTATTAATTGGAGAGTTATGGGATCAGCAGGTATAAGACATAAAAATTCTGAATTAGTGTTAAAAAAATTCAATATGTCCTCAAGAAGGAACCGTATAGTTAACCAGCATGTAAAATCTATTATAAAACCAGCAGCTGTTGAATCCATGAGTGCTCATACTGCTGTACTAAAATCAGGCTATCAATACTTATTATCTAATGGCTCAAAAGCACAGTTCATTAACAATACTCCAGTATCAGGGAGGTCAACTCATATCGAAGAAACTCCTTTAAAAATAAATCACTACGTCATTAAGTCGCTTGAAGAATTCATTGAATATAAGCAAAATAGAGGAAGTGCAATACGCGGGGAGAGCGCGATAAAAGACATGGATTATTTTAATAATCATGATATAAATGATGAAGAATTTAATCTTCCAGAAAAGACTTTAAATCAATTAAGGGCAGTAATATCAGAGCTAGAACTTAATATATCACTGTATAATAATTAGACATATATCCATCACACTTGAAGCTACAGTTTTTTCAACCCGCATCTTCAAGTAGTCTGGGTATATACTCCATTTCTCCCCCCTAAAAACACTTTAAAATGAAAAACTCTGGTTTCAAATCCACTGGGATAATTAAACATAACAGTTCACCTGAGCAATACATAGTCGTAGGCGTGGGGCGCGGTGGGACATCAGCTATTGCCGCATCATTACATACTCTAGGTATTACATTAGGTGATAATTTTAACCCACCCAATTTTGAAGACACACAAATGTCTGAAGCATTTCGCGCAAGGAAGTGGAGAAATCTCAAACAATTAATAAAGAAATCCGAATCTAAATATCCAAAATTTGCATGGAAACTACCTGATAGTAATAAACAGCTCAACCGAATTAATCGCTACTTTTCTAACCCTTATTATATTTTCGTCTACCGTGATATTTTTGCTATTGCAAACCGGAAAAACCTAGCAAAAAACAATGATATCCTGACAACCATGCAAACCAGCCTCGCATCATATAATCGGATAATAAAATTCATAAAAAAGAATAAAATAAACGCACTACATATCTCATATGAAAAATTGCTACAAAACAAATATGGATATGCACAAGAACTAGCCTTGTTCTGCAATATTCCAGCTTCCGATGAATTACTGCAAAAAGTCAGCGATATAATAGAACCCTCTCCGGATAATTATGTCTCTTGGACGGAAACCTCGCTTCAATTAACCAAATTAAAACAATCAGGCTACGATGGCTATATAGACTTAATATCAGAGGAATCAATATCAGGTTGGATGTTACAAATAAATAATAACGAATCTATTACAGTAGAACTACTCATTAATGACGAATATCACTTAGAATTTAAATGTGATAATTTCAGGCAAGATCTAATTGATGCTAAAAAATCCACCACTGGAAATGCTGGTTTCATTATCCCGTTAAATACAGGAGTTATAAAAAATAATGACATCATTAGCATTAGAATAAAAGGATCTAACTCTTGCCTCTCAAAACAATGCTTTTTTTCAAATTAGTTACCCCCTCTAGCCACTTTTTCTGTATTTAGCCCCACATAACCTTCAGCCTCCCTATTATTTTAATTTTCGGGGGGGGGGTTACACACTAACACTTTCCAAAACGAATAAATCCTAATTAATAAATCTTCTTCCGCACCTCTTGAGCCGGTATTTAATAAATAACCTGCCAATAGATTGTTTCTTTGTTCTGTCGATATACTAGACATTTGATTTTGTTTTTCTTTCAAATACAAAGCATCACCCTCGCTAGAATTCATTTTAAGAGCGATGCGGATAGCCATGTTCTTAACCCCATTATTATCGGGGTGACTCTGACTGAGCTTACCGATAAAGATATTAGCTTTTTCTAGCTGCCCACATTGTTCCAATAAGTCACAGTAAGGCAAAATGATTGATGGCTTACCTTCAGCCAAACTCACCGCTCTTGAAAAAATAGAGAGCGCCTCTTCAATTTCACCTTGATGACGTAGAAACTTTCCTTTTAATAACCAAAACTGTGCATTATTGGGATTTTTATCACATGCTTGTGAAACAAAGTACATTGCCAATTCTTTTTTATTAATCGCCTCATAACAAACAGCTAATTGGTAATACATATATGGATAGGTAGGTGCCAAACTCAAACACCAGTGCCAAGCCTGTATTGCCATATCAAACTGACCCTGTCGTTGCAGCCAAAATGCAACTGCAATTTGGCTATTTTGTGAAGTTGGATAACGCTCCCTGCACCAATCATAAACTTCAAGATATGTTTTTGAACTAAGCTCTACTTCATTAAAAATAGCTTCATCAAAACAATCGGCTATTTTATCCCCATCTAATTCATTAAGCATATCAATCAGCTCAGTTGCACTTACTTGAGGTTTGGTTTCAATAGTTGCATCTAGAATTGTTCGGGAGACGTTAACATCATCTTGCGGTTTATATTCACTAAACCAGTCTTTTATATACTTGCACTCAACTTCGGCCTCCTCTATCCACGCCGGGGACTCATTAGCTACTTTTAAATCAGCCATATGGACCAAATCATTCCAAACTGAATCAAGCTCTTCGACTATCACCCTAGGCAACACCTGTCTGATACGAATAGACGCAGTATCGTTTAGCCATTCCTGTTTTAAGGGTGACTCAGCATTAATATTGAGCGACAAATAAAATTTAGTATTTAGCTTAGCGATAAGAGGCTGACCTTCAAATAATGCACGTTGCGTGACTAAAAGTGTTTTGGAGCCGTTTTCACGGGAAAATGCTAACAGTCGCTTACAATAAGCCAGCCACATTTTTGCTGCTAGAGTGGGATCCTGCCAAAATAATAACTGCGTAGATTTATAATCAGGCGAAAAATTAACCGCTAGCTCGCGACTATGCCTATTAAATAAAGACTCAATACAGCTAGACCAATGCCTTAAAACAAATAAATACCGCGCTCGTTCACCAAGCACACTATCCCACTCGGGCAAAAACAAACAAATTCTAGGATCTTTCACCGCCCAAACTGAATCAGACTTATCTCTCGTTGCAATATATTCCTTGAGTTTATCAATGGCTGGGGGATTAACCATTAATTCAACTTCATCATGATATTGCCAATTGGTTTGATTCTGATTTAACCAGTCGTCATGCATTTTAACAGAAGACCAATCTTCAAAGTGCCCACCTTTATTAGAGATACCACCGCCTATTAGGTTATAACCTAAAGACAAACCAGCATTTGAAAGATAATTTGCGCTTGCTGAAGTAGCGCTACGGTGAAAGCCACTGCAGATTAAAACTCTATGCTGATCATTCACAAATATAGCCCTCTTAATTCAATTATTTTGAAGGGGAATTAAAAACCAATAGCTTTTAATATCACAGCTTAACAGCACATTAATCATGCTCTGAGTCCCCTATTTTGGCTCTTCCCGATTTCGTGGGGTGATCACTACATCTAGGATTAGTAGGTATTTTAGGTAAAACATAACCCATAAAATTCCTTATTAAATCAATTGACTAAAGAAATGTTTATGCTTGTAAAACTACATGTTGATTTTACCTCGAGAAATCGGAAATATCCCCTATTTTTACTGTTGTTATTTCTTAATTCTCGTTATTCTAAGTGCAAAATCCAAGACTTGACCCACCTCCTTACACACATTTTTTTACTAATTAAATATCAACGACTTACAGAAATCACCTAAAAGTAGAGAAGTCAGTAAAATAAGGGGATACAGCCAATTGTACAAAAAACATACATCTACGTAAGCCATTGATTTTAGGTTATTATAATACTTGTGTGTAAGGAGATGGACTGGACCCCGTTATTTTGCGTTATTTTGCGTTATTTTGCGTTATTTTGCGTTATTTTGCGTTATTTTGCGTTATTTTCATTAATGATGTATTCAGATGTTTTTAAACAAATATTGTACAGCCTATCAATATCTATGTCTGAGTGCTCTGTTTCCTGAATTACTTGTTGATAATTAATATTATGATGTCCTGCTAAGACTCGATACGCATGGCCATCTCCCTTCCTAGGCTGGGGATTAAGCCAACAAGCCGGTGTAATTTCAATAACATGGGATGACTCTTTCATCCACCACATATTATTCATACCAGCCCCAAATTGAATTACCAGAATATCAGTATTAGCAAGTATATTAACTTTCTCTTTTAGTTTCATATTTTCAAAACTAATAAAATAAACATGTTTGAATTTCTCACTCAACTTATTACCCAACTGTTCAATGTTCGGCGTGCTTCTTCTATCGGCGCCTGTTGCATGCCCTATCTTTTTATATTGTTCACTTGATGCAACACGCGTCACCACCGTTATGTTTATATCATCTAAGGTTCGTTTAGGTGCACTTATGCCTCTTAAGACAGCACATAAATCAAACATTTTATCTTTTACTAATCGATTTAAAAATTTAGATGGCGAGTTGTGAGTTCGCTCATAAGAAGATAATATATATTTTTTAAATAGTTGTGCATCGATAACTAAATTTAGTATTTCTTCATCTAAGATCAATATATTAATATTCAGCAACGAAAACAAATCAATGGTTTCATAATTTAAAGGACCATTATCTTTAATCAAATATGTATTTTCTGCTTTCAAGCCACCAGTAGATGCAAACTCTAAAATAGGCACTATGCAAGAGCAAAAATAATGGTGATAATGAAATCGACTTCCATATAGGTTATTTATATCGAGAATTTCAAATGTATTTATATTTTTAGTATAACTATCAATAATTAATAGAATTGAACTAATATAAGCATTGCTATTTTCTGCTTCTTTCGACTTAAGGTATTTATGAAGATCAAAATCTTCTTTCAAAATAATTTTTTCGGATAAAAAATTAAAGTATTTTTCTTTTTTATTTTTTATTTCATCATTATCAGTAAGTGATACTGCTTCCAACATTAATGCACAAGCAATGTTTTTTGCGCCTTTCTCAAATATAAATTCGGCACCATTAAGCAAAAAATGTACGTAGTTATCTAAATTATTCAATCTATCTATCCTCTAAAATGTTTGTAGAAGCCTTTCTTCCGCTAAGAAAACTTTGATCACTCCATAAGTAATCCCACTCACCAAATCGGCCGCATGTTTTAATATTCACACTGGCTAAATAATCTAACACTACTTGACGTCGTCCTTCCATACCGTGATCAAAAACCACATTTCCAAAAGGTAAATGTTTATGATGGGAAAATAAAATATCTGTTTCAGTACAAATATTCATTTCTAGTAATTTTGTCTTTATATTTTCTATTAATTGTTCTGGATTCAAACGATCACTCGTCGACAAATTGTAAATCTCGAACTGAAGTGATGACTTCCCTTCAGGAGCGTTATCTGCTGACTTCCATGATGGCGAATAAGCTCTAGCTGCTAAATTAAGTTCATCATAAATGTAAAACCATAGACAAGGTGGAACATCTTGTTTGTCAAATCCAATTGAAATGAGATCAACTGTCGTCCAAATTAGACTTTTTGCAGCGTCTTGAACATTATTTGGGCAGTCTTTGATCATTGAGCACAGCGTGGGTAAAGGTAAGCTAGAAATTAGATCAGTGTATTGAACAGTAGTGCCATCAGTAAAACTGACAGTTTTATCTTGAAGGGAAATGCTATTTGCTTTTTTATTACATTCAATATTACTTTTCTCTGCAATTTTTCTTATGAATTCAAAATAACCACCACTTTTCGGATAGCGCATTTCATTGGCGTAATAATGGTTATCATCTCTTTGTTCTAATGCACCTTGTAGAATTTCATCAATTTCAGCTCGACGCATTCGATTACCAACCCAGGATGTTGATAACTCATCAGCATTGATTCCCCAATATTTTTTTGTATAGCTTTTGGGGTACTTATTCGCGATAGAAAAGCCATATTGATGATCAAGCCACTCAGCATAGTTTTCCGGCTCAAAAGAAGGCCTTTCTATAAAAAATTTAATATGGGATATTTTTTCATCTACAGGTAAGGGAAATAAATTATTTTGAACTGGATGCTTAAGCCAATATCCTCTATCTAAACAAAATGCATCCGGTTTATGCGAAATATATTCAGTTTTATCAAAGACACTCCTTACGTACTCATCTTTAGTAAAAGAGAGATGAACTGCATTATCAAAACGAAAACCATTAACCGAAAAATTGGCAACTAACCCCCCAACTTTCTTACTTGCCTCATAACAAATAACATCTTTATCTTTTTTCTGAGCATGATAACAAGCAGATATACCAGCAATACCAGCCCCGAGTATAACAACATCCTTAATAATCATATTCGTCTACCACTTTATTAATGCCTGTAATCAAGTTTACTTTAGCAGTCCATCCTAATGAATTTAATCTACTTATATCTGCACAACTGTACATCAACTCATTTTCTCTCATTGCCACGGCACCGAACTCAAGCGTTGATTTTGAATGACTACAAGCATGTATCATTTCAACTAACTCTCTAATGCTAGGTGCTGCACCGGAGCCGACTGACACAGTCTCGAAAGAGTCTAATTTATCTATATTTTCAATAAGTACTTTATATGCATCAACAACATCATCGATATAAATAAAATCACGCCTTTGAATACCACTCGTTAACTTTAATGTAGCGCCTCTAATACATGCATTAATAACATATGACATAAATTTACTACTGTCATCTTCGGGGCCATAAAAATGCTCTAAAGCAACATTAATAAATTTAAGAGGGCCTTCTGTATTGAATTGAGCAAGCTTAACAAAGGTATTTTTTGTTAGTGCATAAGGTGAAATATTATCGGGTAAAGAAGTCCCGGTATGAATAAATGCTTTACTCTTATATTTACTTGCCAAAGCTAATAAGTGTGTTGGAAAATCAATATTTGCATTCACCAATGCAGATATTGATTCACCTTTACGCCCATATAATGCAGCAGTGTTGATAATGATATCAGGTTGATACATCTTAAAAGCATTTCCTAATACCCCATCTTCATCAACATAAATAATATCCGCACAGGTATTTCCCACGCGTTCTCTTGATGATGTACTGCGCATTAGCGAAAAAATTCGATGTTCTTTTGATAGTGCTTTAACTAAGTGACTACCTAAATAACCCGAAGCACCAGAAATAAATATAATCATAAATAACTCATCATACGGAAGCCGAAGTCTCCTATCCTTTTTAAAAGTTCAAACCTAAAAATTCTTCAAACTTCTCGATTACGAAGTCTAAATGGTCCGTTGATAAACCAGGAAATACACCAATCCAGAAAGTATGATTCATGATAATATCGGTATTCGTCAGCTCACCGACTACACGATATTTAACATTCTCAAAGTATGGTTGACGCGTTAAGTTACCCGCGAATAGTAAACGCGTACCAATTTTGTACTGGTCCATGAATTTAAGCAATTCAACTCGGTCGATACCGCTTTCTGGTTTAATGGTAATAGGAAAACCAAACCATGACGGATTTGAGTTTTCAGTCGCTTCAGGTAAGATTAAAAACTCTTCACAACTCGCTAAACCTTCTTTTAAGTATTTAAAGTTAGTTTTGCGTGTTTCAACTAAATCTTCAACGCGGTCCATTTGCGCTAAACCACAAGCCGCCTGCATATCAGTTATTTTAAGGTTGTAACCTAAATGTGAGTATGTGTATTTATGGTCGTAACCTTGTGGTAATGAGCCTAACTGCTGGTCAAAACGTTTTTTACAGGTGTTATCACAACCAGGAGCACAATAACAGTCACGGCCCCAATCACGGAATGATTCGAGTAACTTCCTTAAATCGTTATTTTTGGTAAATACAGCACCACCTTCACCCATTGTAATATGATGAGCAGGATAAAAACTTACCGTCGCGATATCACCAAACGTACCAACCATCTGACCATTATAAGTAGAGCCTAGAGCATCACAGCAGTCTTCAATTAACCAAAGATTGTATTTATCAGCAATTCGACGAGCCTCTGTTAAATCAAACGTATTCCCTAAAGTATGAGCAACCATAATCGCTTTTGTTTTATCCGTTACAGCAGCTTCAATCATTTCAGGTTTGATTTGATAAGTAGGAATATCAACATCAACAAAAACAGGTACAAGCCCATTTTGAATGATTGGATTTACCGTTGTCGGGAAAGCTGCAGCAACAGTGATCACTTCATCACCTGATTTTAATTGACGATCATCCAGTTTAGGGGAAGTTAATGCCGTCATTGCTAACAGGTTAGCAGAAGAGCCCGACGTTGTTGTTAATACGTAAGGTACACCTAAATATTCGCCTAAACGTTTCTCAAATGCCGCATTAAAACGTCCAGTTGTTAACCAACCGTCAAGTGATGCTTCAACCATCATCTTAAGTTCATTCGCACCAAGCACTTTTCCTGAAGGCGGGACAACCGTTTCACCACTAACAAATTCTTTCGGTGCATATTCAATTGCAGCATATTGATCAACTAATTCTGCAATTTGTTTTCTGATTAATTCTTTAGACATTTTCATTTTCCGCTCTTGTTGCCATGTATTCTTTAATTTCGTGTAATGTATGCTGCTTGATATCTTTGCCTTCAAGCCAAACCTTCTGCCATGTCACGATACGATTTAGTGTTTCTTCTAGATTCCAGACTGGCTGCCAGTTCAAACGCATTTTTGCTTTTGAGCAGTCCAGCTTTAGATAATGCGCTTCATGAGGATGTTCTCCGTCACTTAAATACCAGCTCGCTTTATCCCCCCATTGTTCAACCAGCTTTTCAACAATCCATTGAACGGGTTTAGCATCTTCTTCACGAGGCCCGAAGTTCCAGCCCTCTGCAAAGTCAGGCCCTTGCTCATGAAGGTGCTCTGCAATTGTAATGTAACCTGATAACGGTTCAAGAACATGCTGCCAGGGGCGAATTGCATGCGGACTGCGAATTTCAACTGGATTTTCATTTGAAAAGGCATTAAGCATATCAGGAATCAATCGGTCAGCAGCCCAGTCACCACCGCCAATTACGTTGCCCGCTCTTACAGAAGCCAGCGCACAGCCATGTTCCTGGTATTTGTCTTTATTAAAGAACGACTGACGGTAAGAAGAAGCAACAAGCTCAGCACAGCCTTTGCTGTTACTGTAAGGGTCATAGCCCCCCATCGCCTCATCTTCACGATAACCCCATATCCACTCACGATTTTCGTAACATTTATCACTGGTGATATTAACGACGGCTTTTACGCCACCGACCTGTTTAACAGCTTCCAGCAAGTGAACTGTCCCCATTACATTCGTAGAATAGGTTTCCATTGGCTCTTCATAAGACAAACGTACCAAAGGCTGAGCTGCCATATGGAAAACAATTTCAGGTTTAAATAAATTGATACTTTCTCTTAAATGTAAAAAATCGCGAATATCACCTTCTTCTGATGACATACCCAACCCAACCTTAGCTTCTTCAAACAAACTTGGTGTGGTGGGAGCTGCTAAAGCATAACCTTTTACAATGGCGCCCATCTCCTGAAGCCATAAAGACAACCAGCTGCCTTTGAAGCCAGTATGCCCCGTAATAAAGACTTTTTTATCTTTCCAAAAGTTTGGGTTCATCATCTATTTCCAAATTTTCCAAGGTGCTTTACCTGCTTGCCATAGCTCTTCAAGATACACTTTATCGCGTAATGTATCCATTGGTTGCCAGAAACCATGATGCTCATAGGCCATTAACTCATTTTCTTCTGCTAATATTTTTAACGGCTCTTGTTCCCATGTACAGCTGTCACCATCAATGAGTTTTAATACTTCAGGAGAAAGCACAAAGAAACCGCCATTAATCATTGCACCGTCACCCCGCGGTTTTTCTTGAAAGCTATTCACTTTACCCCCAGTAATATCTAACGCTCCAAAACGTCCAGGTGGCAATGTTGCCGTCAATGTGGCTTTTTTACCGTGAGATTTATGAAATTCAATCGACTTTGAAATATCAATATCACTAACACCGTCTCCGTATGTGAAACAAAATGCGTCTTCGTCTTTAACGTAATCTGCGACACGGCCTAAACGACCACCAGTCATCGAGTTATCACCGGTATCCACTAAAGTGACAGTCCAAGGTTCAGCACGTTTATGATGCACTTCCATCTTGTTGTTTTTCATATCAAATGTCACATCAGACATATGTAAAAAGTAGTTAGCAAAATATTCTTTGATTACATAACCTTTATAACCACAACAAATGATGAAATCATTGATACCATGAGACGAATATTGCTTCATGATATGCCACAAAATTGGCTTGCCACCAATTTCTACCATAGGTTTGGGCTTTAAAGAGGTTTCTTCACTCAGGCGAGTACCTAAACCACCGGCTAAAATTACGGCTTTCATTGTTGCTCCAAATATTTATTAATTATTTTGCTGCAGTAAATGCATCAGAGAAAAACTGCTCTACTGGTAATTTTTTAGCTACGAATGCTTCTTTTGCAGCATTGATCATTAGCGGCGAACCACAGGCATAAACTTGAAATTCATTTAGAGACTCAAAATCATCTACCACGGCCTGATGAACGAATCCCTTACGGCCATCCCAGGCTTCTTCTGAAGATAAAACGGGCGTGTAACGAATATTTACGTACTTTTCAGATAAACTTTTCAGTTCATCCAAATAAAATCCACTTGGGGTATTCATTCCCCAATAAATGTATATTTCACGCTGACTCTCATTAGCAACAAGTTCATCTAGCATTGCTTTCACAGGCGCAATACCAGTACCACCTGCGATAAAAATGATGGGTTGTTCTGAATTACGCACAAAGAATGTTCCCTTGGGACCTTCCACACTCATTAATTGACCTTCTTTTAAACCAGAAAATACGGCCTCTGACATTTTACCACCAGGTACTTTTCGGATATGCAATTCCAATCCAGAAGATACTTGCTTGGCATTAGCGATAGAATAGCTGCGCTTGATGCCTTTGAAGTTCAAATCCACATATTGCCCCGATAAAAAATCAAACGTTGCGGTTGGAGGAAAGCGGAGTTTAATGACCACGATATCGTCAGTGACATAATCAAAACTAGCGACTTTGCAGGGTAGTGTTTGCACTTTTTGAGATGCTAGCTCAGGATAATATTTTGCTTTTAATACAACATCGGATAGCGCTTTAGACTGGCATGTTAATACCAAACCTTGATTTACTATTTCACCATTTTCATTATCAATATCACCCGAAACAAGTTCGGCTTCACATGCCCCGCACTCTCCCGTTTTGCAGCTATACTCTAATGGGATAGATTGTTCGAGAGCATCCTCGAGTAGGTTGTTCTCACTTTGAAAATGAACACCTGCCGGTTGTATTTCTATTTTATAGCGCATATATACTTCTTTTTATTAATTATTAAACCAGCAGTTTAAGTCAACACCATATGCTAACTTTAACTCCTCATTTACCACTTCATATTTCTGATATATATTCTGCTGTGTTTTTAATATATCATCTGATTTCACTCTAGTTTCATGCCCAGTAAGGTTCTTTATTTTTTCTTGTCTCTCTTCTTCTGTGATGTTTAACGCATTAAATTTTCTTACAGCCTCAATAGCACTCGGCTGTAAACTCACTCGAGAGAAATTTTTATGGATAATCAAATCATTGTGATCGACTTCTGGTATAAAATTACTCATAAAATGCGAAAGTAAACCACCATTAGCAATCGATTTTTCAAATGAAAATACCCTCATATTATCTTTTCCGAATATTTCACTCCATTTATCCAAAACAATTTTATAATCCGTAGGATATCTTGGGGTATCTAAGAAGGTAGGAAATGGAACGGTTATTTTCCCATACCACGCAGTTACTAATTCAGAATACCAACTGAATAAAAAAGCAGACTGATGGCGTAAATAGACAACAATTTCAAAATCAAAATCATCACATAATAACCCGTAAAAAGCAGCTAATTTGGCGTAATCATTGGTCACAAAAAAGGTTTCTGTTGAGAGTACAATCGTTGAAGCTGTAGATTCTCTTATGGCCTTCACATAAGAATGGATAACACCTTGTGACTTATCATACTTATACGTATCATCGATATTTTTATAATCGTTTTTCATACACCAGCCTAAGGGATGGTGTGCAGACCCCCAAATACAATGCTCTTTTAAATAATCAATATTATTAGCTAATAATCTATCCGCATTAGGGTACATCAGTGATTGTATGGAAGTGCTACCACTTTTGTGTGTTCCAATATGTAATATTATTTTCTTTTTTTCTCTTTTTTTGTAATTCACATTTAAATCAATTTTATACTTATCTAAAATCAATTCATTGCTGTTAAAATACTTTTTATATATAGCTTCTCTGGTATTAATTATTTCAGGTGACATACAATGAGACTTGATTTTTCGCAGTTCTTGTATCTTTCGTCCACGCTCTTTCTCATCGTGCTTGTGAGTATTAAAGCTTCTTAACTCCTCTATAGCTTCTGGAGCTAAAGACACATGAGAGTATCCATTATCCATTGTTAGTTTTGTAACTTCAAATTTAGGAAACCATCGTTGAAAAAAGTTTTTTATTAAGTTTGAATCAACTGACTCGTGCTCGTACGAATGCACATTAATATGCTTTTCACCAAAAATATCAGACCACTTATCTAGAACAGATATGTAATCTGCTGGGTATTGTGGATTTTTAATGAAACTATTGAATTGAGATGTTGTTTTTCCATAGGAAGCGGTAACAAGTTCAGAATACCAACTAAATAAGAACCCTGACTGATGCCTTAAATATATAATAACTTCAATATCAAATTTATCTTCAAGTGCCTTCTTAAACTTGGTTAAAGATCCATAATTTGTAGTTGTAAACAATGTCTCTGACGATAAAATCACAGTTGATGCTGGTGAATTTAATATCGATTTAATATAGGAATCTAAGGCATCTAAACCTTCCTCATTCTTATAATATTCTTTAACTGGTCCAAGTGAATCTTTCATATACCAACCCAGAGCATGATGACCAGTAGACCAGATACAATCAGCAGGTAGATAGTCAATATCATTTTCTAATAGCAACGTGCTGTTTGAAAATAAAACTTTTTGTATGGCGGTACTGCCAGTCTTATGAGTACCTATATGAATCAATAATTTTTTCTTCATTTTTTACCTATTTATAAGAAAGTGAACTTAATAAATAAGAGTTCACTTTCTTCATTTATTGCATTATTACTTATTGACATTTTAAAACATTAAGCCTAAAACGAGTAAAACAATATTTCTTATTCTATAGGTTAATCCCTAATAAGCGATCATTTCAGTCATTTTATCTGCAAATATACCTTTACTTTTTCCCTATAACTCTTGATTTTCTTTTTTGTAAACTCAGTCACTGTAAAAGAACAAGTAATTTCTTCCTGCATCTGAACAATCTCTTCAAAATGCTTGATATTATTTTCTTCATTAACTGTCACACTATCGGCGTGCCTTCTATGGTAATTTAACGATTCTGCATTATAAGCAATGCTCCCTTTCCTTAACAAATAGGTATAGAAATACCAATCACCACCTACCTTAAAGGTCAGTAACTTGTCTAATATACTTGAGATATTTATCTTTTTGAAAACACCCCCCGAGACGTTGGGAATGGTATTTTTTATAACTAACGTATCTGCCAGCTCTTTTTTTCCATCTCTTGTATAATTCGACAGCCATTTAGTTTCATGAATATCATTTGTATAATCTAAATATGTTTCATTAATCACTTCACCATCTTCATCTATTTGCTTGGACTGAGTGTAACTTAACACCACATCTGGGCTATCGAACCCTTTCATCACTTCAGATAAAAATTCAGGAGCACAAAGATCATCAGCTTCAGCAATCCAAATATAATCAGCATTAGAAAGCTCAATCCCCTTCGCCCACTGCTTGAACACAGATCCTGAGTTGACTTTATTTTCGCTAATCGTCATTTCTAAACAAGTGTTTTTTTGAAATTCTTTAGCTATTCCTAAACTATTATCTTTAGAGCAGTCTTCAAGATAGATAAGCTCATAAATTGGGTATTCTTGCTCTTCAATCGATGTAAGTCGAGCTTCGATATGCGCTTCATAATTATAATTAGGCACAATGACTGACAGTTTTTTATAATGCATCCCTACATATTCAAGCAAGTTATAGATGTAATCTTTCCAAACGAAGTTTTCCTTAATCAGTGTTGCTGAAGCTTTTCCAAGTTTGCATCTTTTCTCTTCATCATCCAGTAATTGCAACACTGACTTGCTCATTAGCGTTGCATCTTCAAAAGGAACAAGTAGACCAGTCTCTTGAGTCACAATATCTGCAAACCCACCTGCATTCTCAAATCCAATTACGGGCACACTAGCGTTCATGGCTTCCATAACAACAGAAGGGAAAGGATCCTCTCTCGAGGTCATTAAATAGATATCAGCCCCAGTATAATACAGCGAAATATCAGGTTGAGCAGGTATGAAAATGAGATTTCTGTTACTTAGATCATATTTACTATTAATATACTTATGCATTTCAGGGTGCAGGTTTCCCGTCCAAACAAAGTACGTATCATCTCTTTTTTTAGCTGCTTTTAGGGCAACTTCAACAAAGATATCAACCCCTTTACGGTGATCTCCATAACCAGAGCCTAAAATTATTTTTGCATTTGAATCAATGTTTAACTTTTCTCTTAATTCAGACTTTGCTTTGAGAGGATCATCTTGGTACTTATTTGTTTGATACAAACCTTGCGGAGATACTAGTAGCTTAGATTTTTGTATTTCCACAAGTGTTAGAAATTTATCTTTCACATAACTTGAAGGGAATATTACACGATCTGCGTGTTTAGCAATAAGCTGTACGTTACCTTCCAAACCATGTTGTTTAATTAACTTTGGCAACTCATGGATCAAAGATATTGTATACATCCCTTGCTGATTTAATAAGCTCAGAATATCTCCAGAAACAACTGAATTACATATTGCCTGGTTAGCACCAATGCCATGCAAGTATTTTATCAATATAACTTGATCATCAACGGAGTTATAGTCATTTTCTAAATTGTAAACAGTGGAGTATTTTTCAAATTCCTTTTCTAGCTCTCCCCCTTTTTTTAATAAAAAATGAACATCTAATTTAAATTTTTCATGAAGCACTTTTATTATATTTAAAGACAATAATTGTGCACCACTGAAAAAAGCATCGTGGCAAACGAATATAATTTTTTTGGTTTGTGATTGCGCTTTCAAGACATCATAAGTACTTTGCAAATAATTATAACCAAACTTTCTATCGGGTTCTAAATGCGTCCCTTCCGCCCATTCATTCCATGCGTTGATAAAAACTATTTTTTCATCATCGGCATACTTATCATTTTCAAGTACCGAACTTGACAAATGAGATATCCATTTTTTGTATTGACTGATAGAGAAATTGTTAAATATATGACTATTGTCTTGCTTTCTAGCTGTATTATCCCAAGAAAGCATCGCCGTTCTAAATTTTTTATAATCTGGTTCAACTACTTTGCAGGCGTTATCAACAACCTCTTTATAGTCATATACTTTCCCTTCAAAGTTTTTATTTATTATATCCACTTTATGGTTATTGATACCGCTTGTTGCTGTATGTGGAGGAAACTCCATCGCCGCATCAAAACCATACTCTTCTGGCGAAGTGACACCAAATGTCTGAGAGCAAATTAAATAGATTCCGTCAAAGCCTGCCTCTTTTACTTTTTCTCTCCAAAGTGTAACTGTTTCTTTCATATCAGGAATAATATCTGATCGGTAAATTATTAATACCGGTTTGTTATCAATACGAATATAACGTTCATCATTAAAGTATTTATATAAGTTTTCTATGAAATCTATTGAATCTTGTTCACTATGGTTTTGTGCGATTAATATATCGTGTTCTGCACCATCCCACCTTCTGCTCCAATTTTCATTAGCCCAAGTAATACAAAAATCAATCTCTATTTCTTTATTTTCTAACAGAATTTCAAAAGGTTTTTCCATTAATATTTTGCCATCAAACCAATAATAATAAAAATTAAACCCTTGAATACCGTAATTTTTCGCCAACTTGGCTTGCTCAATCATTATTTCTGGATTGTTCAGATCATAAAAACCATAATGTATTGGTAAATGAGGTTGGTGATGACCTATGAAGTTTGGTTGCGCTTTTGATACATTAATCCATTCTGTAAAGCCTTTTCCCCACCATTCATCATTTTCAGGAAAAGCATGAAACTGCGGAAGGTAAAATGCAATGAATTTTAATTTACTATTTAAGTTATCGTGCTCTTTATAAGTTACATAATCTGTATTTAACTTTGGCTCTCTCAAATAATCCGTTGACTCACTATTACCTACTTCTGTGAAGTTTATTGCTTTACGGTTTTCATATTTACCCGTAGTTAAGTAATGCTCAAAAGGCTCAATATTTGCCTCTTTAATGTCTTTGTATGTTTCTAAATAATATCTGACATCAAACCAATCCGTTGGACACCGGCACTCTTTCCAACCGTAATTTAGATAATGTTCAAGCGGATCTACACCTGCACTTTTTATATCAGGATAAGTACGCAAATAATATTCTTCATCAAATAAGTCTTTAACTATATTTTCTGCCAGATTTTCGTCAACATTGTCAAATTCAGCACTAGCAGTGCCATATTTGCCTTTTATCTTTCTATTTTCAAACTTACCTGTAAAAACATAGTGGCCAAATGGCTCTATATTTGCAGATTTTACATCTGCATGTGTATCTAGATAATAATTTACATCAAACCAATCAGTTGGTGACCGACCTTCTTTCCAGCCGTAATTTAAATAATGTTCCATTGGAGATATGTCAGTATCCTTAATTTCTGGATGGGAGTTCAAGTAATACTCTTCATCAAAAAATTCCCATAAATGAGCAAGCACATCAATATCTTTATCCGTGAAATTAGAAATACCAACCTTCTTTATGAAGTCTAGGAATATATTGCCGCTACTATTAGTATCTACAGTTGATATATGCGCTAAAGGTACAAACCCTTTAATTGGCGACCTATTCTCCTTCTCTCCATGGATTACATAATGGTATACAGGGAGTAAGCCAGATTTTTCTACGTCAGAGTTATTTTCCAAATAGAATTTTTCATCAAAGTGATTTAATAAAAATTCCAAATCAATTGGAGTAAACATTTTTTCTAATTCTTTCTTATGTTTTCTTTTTGTATTATTGGTGAATAGTTTCATTTTAAATTTCATAACAACCTTTTCAGACCCTTCAATTTATTTCTGTAGTGAACCACTATTTCTATTTCTATTTCTATTTCTATGTCTAGCTCAGATCTATTCGATGCTAAATCCCCTGCTAGCGCGCCACTGTGTGGCTCGCCTAAAGATTTTGGGACTCCTGTCGCAAAAATCGATTCGCCACACGGCGAATCAATAATGCCCTGGCTCGTCCTGCGTCCATCACGATTTCGTACAACCTAGCTCCGCGGTTGCACTCATCATGATTACCTCAAATGACTCTATGGCTCCTCAGGATAAAATTTTTGCCTACCACGGACTAAAAATCATCCATGATTTTCAGCGGTAGCCTAAACACGACCCAAACTCAGCGCATTATCGCAGGTCAAAGAGGTCAAAGGGTCAAGTCTTGCATTTTGCAACCACCAGACTTAGCGTTAAATAATACTTTCCTATTCTTTCCTTAATATTCGTTCTATCTTTACTTTTGTCAGTCCCGTTACTGCCATTATCATCTCAAGTGGCACCTCTTCTCCAAACATCTTTAATGCTATTTGTCGAGTAGCTTCAGTCTTTCCTTGTTCTAAACCTCTTTCCATTCCTTCTTCTAAGCCTTTTTGTAAACCTTCTTCTCTACCCGTTTTAGTGGCTAACTCTATTGAGCTTTTTTGAATATAAACTCAGTCTCTTTTTCGATGCTGAAGCTCCAACTCTTCTTCACTAAAGTTAGCTTCATTTGCAATCTGATAAGCTTTTTCTATTTCTTTGCTTAGGTTTTTAGGAACATATTCTAAACTACCTGCATTTTTTATGAAAAAAATGCCATTTATCTTGAATGGTTTGTAAGTCTTTTTCTGCTTTTGTAAATTTTGGAAGCTCAATAAAGATTAGCTCTATATCATCGCTATATTCTGTTAATCGTTTCTTTTCTAATAGTTTATACTGGCTGATTAATTCTTGTTGCTCTGGAAATAGATTAAAGTCTGTAATGGTCAGGGCGATCACTGGGTTTAATAAGTGATAGTCTTCGCCTTTTTTAGCTGGGCTGAGTATTTTTTAGCCGCATTATAGAAAATTATTTTTTCAAAGCCTTTATGATTTAGCACCTGTGTAATCCCACCATTAAATCAGAGTAATACTCTCTTGTTTGTTTTTAATTGCTGCTCCCTAGTAGGTAACTATAATCACTACTTAAAAAATCACACAGCAGAAATTATTAACTAGATTCAATCGCCTGAGGCGAAATCCCATTATCCTGACCCAGACTAAGCTTTTACATTAGCTTACGAATATAGTCCTGAGTACTATGCATAATCACCCTAAGGTATTGAGTATATTCCAAAACATCAGAAAACAAATCAACTAAATGATCTTCAATATACTCATGGCTAATCCTGTTTCTCAAATCTTTCATTAACCTTAACTGGTCAATATCTTGAAACAAATTTCTCTTATGCGCATGATTAACGACATCCACTAAAGTTCCTTGATTTTCAAACTCATATTCATCTAATGTTCTAAAAA
>Ga0209495_1001009_pt1 | contig 20444 bp, 16 predicted proteins | sample EN1Hudsemesocosm_FD_184629 | JGI IMG/M metagenome (GOLD analysis project Ga0209495, IMG submission 184629) | Methane-oxidizing microbial communities from mesocosms in the Hudson Canyon - EN1E Hudson Canyon (SPAdes) (version 2) | ecosystem: Environmental > Aquatic > Marine > Cold seeps | place... | reverse complement strand
CTTAATATCACGGTTGTTATACTAGAAAACGGGCTTATTTCCAACCAAACAGATTACTCAGTACCTTCGCAGCATATCGAAGATTATGAACAAAATCATGTATTAAGAAAGTCGTTAAACGGCTCGTGGGGCGAAAATTTAGGACAAGAATCTTATCTAGAACACGACTTTATCATTAATCGATACAGTACAGAAGTAAGTACTGAATGGAATATTGAAAACATGTTAGTTCTAGCCTTCGTAAGCAATCCTGAAACATACGAAGTATTACAAGTTGAAGAGGTTCACATTACCGAATAATATGAGAAGACTTTTCGCAGTACTCGTCATCGCTTTTTCAAATCCGATACTTGCTCAAAACTTTGACGCGGGATTTATTGGCGGCTTTACAGCTAGTCAAATCTCTGGAGATGGATTAGCAGGGTTTGATAAGGGCGGAGCACGTTTTGGAGCTTATATATCTTACCCTTTAAAAAAGAAAATGAATTTTCAGGTTGAGATGCAATACATCCAAAAAGGGAGTAAAAGCCCTTCAGGAAAAAATGCACCCTCCAATTATACAATGAACTTGCATTATATTGAAATTCCTTTTACTTTAAATTACGAACTAAAAGATGGTATTGTAATAGAAACGGGATTTGGTCCAGGGATTTTATTCTCTTATTCAGAAAAAGATGAGATTGGTGAACTTGGAGGTGTTTCTCCTTCAATTTTTGCTTTGGACTTTTTGTGTGGATTACAATATCAATTATTAGGCAATTTAAAAGTTGGTATTCGATATGGTAATTCTTTGCTTCCAATACGAGGCAAATCAAACATCAGCATAATTGAAAAAGACCAAAATTGGTATTCTTCCTCTGTCAGCTTTGCATTAATGTATCAAATTAGCAGATAATGAAACATAAAGTCATAGTAGCCATCACTGGCGCAAGCGGTTCTATATATGCTAAAGTGCTTTTAGACAAATTAGTACTCCTACAAGATCAAATTGATTCTGTAGGAATTGTCATGTCTAAAAATGCAAAAACAGTGTGGGAGTTTGAATTAGGTGATAACACTTATAATAATTACCCTTTCGACTACTACGAGAAGGACGACTTTATGGCTCCATTTGCTTCTGGATCGGCACAATACAACACAATGATAGTTGTTCCCTGCTCTATGGGTTCATTAGCCCGAATGGCTTCTGGGATCTCCAATGATCTTGTAAGTAGAGCTGCAGATGTGATTCTGAAAGAACGTAGAAAACTCATTCTAATCAGTCGAGATACTCCATTAAATCTCATCCATATTAACAATATGAAAACACTTACAGAAGCTGGAGCAGTGATCATGCCTGCTTCTCCATCCTTTTACAGCAAGCCTCAAAACTTCGAAGAACTTGCAGCCACAGTAATCGATAGAGCTCTCGACTTGTGTGAGTTTCAGCAAGATAGCTATAGATGGCAATCTTAATTGTTGATATCTTTTTGAAAAATTAAGAAAGCTTAACACAATACAAATCCAATCATACGTTATATTTGGAGATATAAATAAAATTATAAAGAATGCTCGAATTTAGTAAAAGTGTATTGCAAAAGGTCAGTTTCGATCATTTGTTATTTAAAAAAGAATTAACCAAATCCATCCAATGGATTAATCAGACAGAATTGGAACATCTTAAAGAATGGTGTTTAGAAATGTATGGCACCAAATACGCCAACATCATCCACCAAGCTTTTGAAACCATACTTTAAAAAAAAGACCTCGAATTATTGAGGTCTTTTTTTTTACGGAAAACGTGAGTCGTGAGATGTGAACACGGAAAGAGTAAATAGTATGTGGTAAATGGTGACACCGCACTACTATAGCTGATAGCAAAACGAAAAATTCAACTCAAAGACTCAGCCCTATTATTCCCTTAAGGGAATAATCATATTCCACACATTTTTATTGGAAGATATCGCTTTCGATTGAGGGCTTAAAACAAATTCAAGTCATTATTATGATAAACTTTCCCTAGATGTTTATAAGCTGCTTCGGTAGCCATTCTTCCTCTTTGAGTACGCATTAAATAACCTTCTTGAATTAAATAAGGCTCGTATACTTCTTCTAGAGTCGCAGCTTTTTCGCTTACAGCAGTTGCTAAAGTTCCAACTCCTACGGGACCTCCTTTAAACTTATCAATAATGGTCGTGAGAATCATTATATCCATCTCATCCAAGCCCTTTTTATCAACCTTAAGGGCATCTAATGCGAAATTGGTAATATCCATATCTATATTACCTGAACCTTTAATTTGAGCGAAATCTCGAACTCTACGTAGTAATGCATTTGCAATACGCGGTGTACCTCTACTTCTACCTGCAATTTCTCCTGCAGCATCGTATTCAATAGGTACATCTAGTATACCCGCAGAGCGATCTACAATCTTAGAGAGCAATTCCGAATCATAATACTCCAATCGGCAATTTATACCAAAACGAGCTCTTAGAGGAGCTGTTAAGAGTCCAGAACGGGTTGTTGCGCCAATAAGCGTGAATGGATTTAAATTAATTTGAACAGACCGTGCATTAGGTCCTGATTCAATAAGAATATCGATTTTAAAATCTTCCATAGCCGAATACAAGTATTCCTCAACAACAGGAGACAATCTGTGAATTTCATCAATGAATAAAACATCACGCTCTTCGAGGTTAGTAAGCAAACCCGCTAAATCACCTGGTTTGTCTAATACAGGGCCAGAAGTGATTTTAACATTCACCCCTAGTTCATTTGCAATAATTCCAGCCAATGTAGTTTTACCTAAACCAGGAGGGCCATGTAATAAGACATGATCTAAAGCATCTTCTCTTTGGTTCGATGCAGAAACAAAAACTTGTAGATTATCAACCACCTTCTGCTGACCCGAAAAATCATCGAAGGCAGCAGGACGTAACTTGATTTCAAATTCATTTTCTTCAGAACCTTGTGGTTCAGAAGAAGAGTCTAAATATTCATCCATAAATTGAATCTATAGAAACAAATGTAGATAAATATTAGCAATAAAAAACGCCCTCGATTACTCGAAGGCGTTTATCTAATTTTATCGAAATAGAGATCTAGTGATCTTCTTCACCTTCCTTTAATGGAACGTTTTGCGGAACAAAGTCCTCATCATAACCAGGCTTACTGTAATCGTAAGGCCAACGGTGTACAGCAGGGATTTCTCCAGGCCAGTTACCGTGAATACGCTCTATAGGAGTAGTCCATTCTAGTGTATTCGATTTCCATGGATTTTGTACAGACTTCTCTCCTCTAAAAATACTAAAGAAGAAGTTAAACAAGAATAAGAATTGTGATGCAGCACCAATCAATGCACAAATAGTAACAATTTCGTTGATGTCGGTTAAGTTATCGAACATTGGGAATGCAGAATTACTATAGTAACGACGTGGTAAACCAGCCAATCCTAAATAGTGCATAGGGAAGAACGTTCCGTAAGCAGCTACAATGGTAAGCCAGAAATGAGCATAACCCAATTTCTTGTTCATCATTCTACCGTACAGTTTAGGGAACCAGTGGTAAACACCTGCAAACATACCAAAGATGGCCGAAAGACCCATTACAATATGGAAGTGCCCAACCACGAAATACGTATCGTGAACGTTAATATCTAAAGCACTATCACCTAAAATAATTCCAGTTAAACCACCTGTAATAAAGGTAGAAACTAAACCTATAGAGAACAACATTGCTGGTGTAAACTGTAGATTACCTTTCCAGAGTGTGGTAATATAATTAAATGCTTTTACTGCAGATGGAATCGCAATTAACAAAGTAGTAAATGTAAATACAGAACCTAAGAAAGGACTCATACCTGTAATAAACATATGGTGAGCCCATACAATAAACGACAAGAATGCAATACCTAAAATAGAACCTACCATTGCTCTATAACCAAAAATAGGCTTACGAGAATTTGTAGAAATAATTTCTGAAGTAATCCCTAAAGCAGGTAAGATTACAATATAAACCTCAGGGTGACCTAAGAACCAAAAAAGGTGTTCGTACAATATTGGCGAACCACCAACATTACTCAATACTTCACCTTGTATCATAATATCAGAGAGGTAGAAGCTCGTACCAAAGCTACGGTCGAAGACCAATAACAATACAGCAGAAACCAATACTGGGAAAGATAAAACTCCTAAAATAGCAGTAACGAAGAATGCCCACATTGTAAGTGGTAAGCGTGTCATTGTTAAACCAGGCGTTCTTAAATTTAATATTGTAACTATATAGTTTAAACTACCTAATAGAGATGAAACAATGAATAAAGTCATAGAAACTAACCATAGCGTCATTCCTAAACCAGAACCAGGCATTGCTTGTGGCAAAGCACTTAATGGCGGATAAATTGTCCAACCAGCAGATGCAGGGCCTGCTTCAACACCTAATGAAATTAACATAATTACAGAAGATGAAAAGAAGAACCAATAAGACAGGGCGTTAATAAAACCAGAAGCCATATCTATAGCCCCAATCTGAAGTGGAATTAATAGGTTACTAAAAGTACCACTTAAACCAGCCGTTAATACAAAGAACACCATTAAGGTTCCGTGAATAGTGACTAAGGCAAGATACATATTAGGATCCATAATACCATCTTTTGCCCAATCTCCTAAAAGGAATTCGAACAATGGATTTGGTTGTCCAGGATAAGCGATTTGGATTCTAAAAAGAACCGACATAATCATTCCAATAACTCCCATCGTAATCCCAGTGATAAGGAATTGCTTGGCAATCATTTTATGATCCATACTGAAAACGTACTTTGAAAAGAAATTCTCCTCGTGGTGTCCGTGTTCTGACATAATGCTTAATTTATATTGTTAATGCTCAATTCTAATTAGTTGTTTGATGCAGCAAAAGTAGTCTGCTCAGTAATCCACTTATTGTATTCTTCTTCAGATTCAACAACAACTTTCAGCTGCATATTGTAGTGTGCTGCACCACAAATCTTGTTACATAACAAGACATACTCAAACTCTTCATTTCCTGTCTCAACTCTCATTTCCTCGGTCGTGATAGTCGGCTTAAATACAAAGTCAGTATTCATCCCAGGAACACAGTTCATTTGAACACGGAAGTGAGGTAAATAAGCAGAGTGAATGATATCTTGAGAACGGAATTTCAAGTGCACTGTTTTGTTAACTGGCAAGTGAAGTTCTTTTACAACAACATCATCTTCAGCAGCTATTAATCTATCAGGAGCCGTTTGATTAATTACAGCAGTGAAAGTCTTTTTTAAGGCTTCCATCTTAGCTAAACGCTCCTCACCTTTAAGTCGTTTGGTAGCATTTAACTCTGAAGCAATTTTAACTTTTGCTTTTTCGATGTTCACATCTAAATCAGCTACTTGCTTTGCATAAGCAGATTCAGAGATTACACCTACAGAATTTAACCCCCCAATGAAACGTACATTTGCAGCTCCTAATTCATTATCGGCGCCTGCATAACGAGCAGTCCAGTCGAATTGCTTTGCATAAAGCTCTACAACAACTGCCTCACCAATATTACTACGATCCATAATCTTAGACCAAGTTTGTAAACCGTATACAATTAATACTGTAAGTACAATTGCAGGAACAGCCGTCCAAATAATCTCAGCTTTATCGTTATGAGAAATAAAGGTTGCTTTGCGATCTTTACGACCTCTGTATTTATACGAAAGGTAGAAAAGAATAGGTTGCGTAATTAAAAATACAACAATAATCAATCCCATAGAGATATCCATCAAGAAATCGATATCAACACCGTGCTCTGAAGCAGAAACAGGGAGTAATAAATGATTCCACTTTACTGTCATCACAAAGAAAGATGCCATAAATAGAATACCGAAAGTAAGTAACAACTTACCTTGAGTATCGTTATCCTTATCGGTTACATCACACTCTCTAACACCTTTAAGTTTATTAGAAAGCTCAAAGATTCTAACCACTTGGGCAATTGCTATAACTGCAACAACTACCGCTACTAATATCAACAATTCAGTCATCGTTATTTATAATTTCTGTGGTTATTAATTAAATATGAAAGTGCTTACTTTCTTCTAACATTGGGTGTTTCTTAGGCGTAAGTTCCATGCTAGCTAATTTCTTAGTCACCACTCTAATGAACAATCCACCAAGCCCTAGGAATGTGCCAATTTCAACAAAACCGAAGTTCCAGTGACCACCAACAGTACCAGGCATAATCATTACGAAAAAATCTAAGTAGTGACCTAATAAGATTACAGAACCTACAGTAATAACTAAACCAGAGATACGCTTAGCATCACGGCTAATTAACATCAAAATAGGTACAGCAAAGTTCAATACTAAAGCAATAAAGAATGGCACTTTATATTCGTCGAAACGAGCAATGTAGTACGTAACTTCTTCAGGGATGTTAGCATACCAAATAAGCATAAACTGAGCAAACCATAAATATGTCCAGAAAATACTAAAGGCAAAAGTAAACTTAGCCAAATCGTGCATGTGGTTTTCGCTAACGCTTTCTAAAAGACCTTTACCTTTTAGGTGAACAACAAACATAGTCATCACTACTAAAGCAGTAACAAACATACTTGCAAACACATACCATCCGAATATTGTAGAGAACCAGTGTGTGTCGATAGACATAATCCAGTCCCAAGCCATCATAGAAGATGTTACGGCAAAGAATACTAAGAAAATAGCTGATACTTTTTTACTCTTATTGTAGTAATCAAGACCACCATTGATATCTTCTTCTAAAGAAAGACTTGTTAATTTTTTAACAGCCCAATACCATCCAGTAAAATAAACTAAACCTCTAATAGCGAAGAAGCCAAAATTAAGGTAAGCTTCTTTACCTGCAATAATTGCATCGAAGTTAGGACTTGTAGGATCCATAATACCTTCTGCCATCCAGTGGTAAGTATGGTTTCCGAATAAGTGGAAGTTTCCTGTTATGAAAATCAAGAAAAATACAACAGCTACATAAGGAAGGAAAGACCCAATAGCCATCATTATTCTTTTTAATACTACAGACCAACCTACTTCGGCTACATACTGTAATGCTAAAAAGAACACCGCTAGTAAAGAGGCTCCTAAGAAGAATATTGCAGCCACTAACAAACTAGACCAAGGACGTTGTCCTTTGGCATGCAAAGCATGAGTTGTTGCGTGAACTACGTGTTCTAAATCATGAGCTTCCATCATCTCTTCGTGAGAGAAGTGTAAGTTGAATTGTTTTTCGATTAGATGAAATAAAGGAGCATAATGAGCTTCTTCAACAGCACCGTGACCGTCATGAGACACTGCTGCATGAGCATCGTGTGTATCTACGTGGTGAGTTCCATCTAAATGTAAGTCGTGAGCAAAAGCTTCAACTTCGTGGGTAATTTCTTCATCGGTATGATGACCTGCTCCTTGAATAAAACCGTAACCAAGTGCAACAACTCCAATTAGCATAAGCGCTAGAGAGGTGAGCTTCGTATTTTTAGTAACCGTATACATTGTTCTCTTTCTGTTAGGTTATTAGTTAGATCCTTGTTGTAATTCGTGTACATACTGTACAATTTTCCAACGTTCCCTTTGTGTTAACTGAGAAGCATGAGGCCCCATAGCATTTAATCCAAAAGTAATGGAGTGAAAAATTTGACCGTCGTTCATTTCGCTCATTGAAGCCCCAGAACGACGAGGAGTAATTGTGTCAGCATAAGAAGGTACAGCACCGTAAACTGGGTGTTTTATTGTCCCTTTACCTGTTCCTTTAGTCCCGTGACAATGTGCACAGAACATTCCGTATAATTCTTTTCCTTCAGCCAATGTTTTAGCATCTAAACTTAAAGGATTAGATAATTCTTTACCAGCACGTAAAAAATCTTCAAGAGTATTGTTGTATTCAAAAGGAGTAAATCCTCTAGGAATAGTTCCCTCTACAGTTGATTGTGCAGTAATTCCGTTTTCGAATATTGGATTTTCTGAATAGGTTTCGTACGATGCAGAACGATACATGTTCGGCATAAACTCGTAGCCTGGATGCTCACCATCGGCGCCACATGACTGTAGGGCAAATGAAGCAGCTATAGTAGCTAGAGTTAAAGACGCGATCTTTGTTACTTTTTTCATTGTATAGATCTATTTAAGCGATTTGTTCTTCTTTCACTTCTACCGCACCTGTCTCTTTGATCAAGGCGATAATCTCCGCTTCATTTCCATGAGCTTCGATCTCCATAAGGAACTTATCATCGGTAGTACGTGGGTCTGGACTTGTTTCCGAAGAACCTGGGTAAAGTTTACAACGCATTAGGTAAGTTATTACCATAAGGTGAGATGCAAAGAATACGGTAATTTCGAAAGCGATTGGTACAAATGCAGGTAAGTTTTGCAACAAACTAAAATTTGGCTTACCCCCAATAATCTGTGGCCAATCTTGAATCATCATATACCACATCATTAGTAAACCTAAAGATAAACCTGTACAACCATATATGAATGATGTAATTGCTATACGTGTAGGTTTTAATCCTAATGCATGGTCTAGACCGTGAATAGGAAATGGTGAATAGACCTCGTCGATATGAACACCCTTAGCGCGGATATCTTTAACCGCTTGAAGGATTACATCATCATCATCGTAAACTCCGTAAATTACTTTCTTACTCATTACGTTTATTTTTTATTCTGAGAACCAGATGATTTCACAATAGTTTTCAATTCCGCCTGAGCGATAACCGGGAAGGTTCTAGCATACAATAAGAAGAGTACGAAGAAGAATCCGATAGTACCAACGAAGATACCTATATCAACAAAGGTTGGAGAGAACATAGACCATGAAGATGGTAAATAATCTCTGTGTAGTGAAGTAACAATAATTACAAAACGCTCAAACCACATACCGATGTTTACAACGATAGAGATAAAGAATGTAAAGGCAATACTTGTTCTCAATTTCTTAGACCACATAAACTGCGGAGAGAACACATTACAGGTCATCATTGCCCAGTAAGCCCACCAGTAAGGTCCGGTTGCTCTGTTCAAGAATGCATATTGTTCGAATTCTACACCCGAATACCAAGCGATAAACAACTCAGTAATATATGCTACACCAACTATAGAACCTGTTACCATGATAACGATGTTCATATACTCGATGTGCTTAATAGTGATATAAGCTTCCATTTTAACCACCTTACGCATTACCAATAGTAATGTTTGTACCATAGCGAATCCAGAGAAGATCGCCCCAGCAACGAAGTAAGGAGGGAAAATAGTTGTATGCCATCCAGGAATAACTGAAGTAGCAAAATCCATAGATACAATAGTGTGTACCGAAAGTACAAGTGGAGTAGCTAAACCAGCAAGAACTAAAGAAAGCTCTTCGAAACGTTGCCAGTGCTTTGCTTTACCAGACCATCCGAAAGATAAAATCGTGTAGATTTTCTTCGCCATTGGCTTAACTGCTCTATCGCGAATCATGGCAAAATCAGGAATCAACCCCATATACCAGAATACTAAGGATACTGTTAAGTAAGTAGAAATGGCGAATACATCCCACAATAGTGGAGAGTTAAAGTTTACCCATAAAGAACCAAAGTTATTTGGCAATGGTAAAACGAAATATCCTAACCAAGGTCTACCCATGTGGAAAATTGGGAATAAACCTGCTTGAACAACGGCAAAAATTGTCATTGCCTCTGCAGAACGGTTAATTGATAAACGCCATTTTTGACGGAATAACAATAATACAGCAGAAATAAGAGTTCCGGCGTGACCTATACCTACCCACCATACAAAGTTGGTAATATCCCATGCCCAACCTACAGTTTTATTAAGACCCCATACACCGATACCTGTACCAGCTGTATAAGCTAAACAACCAGCTCCCCACATAAATGCAGCAAGAGCAAGAATGAATAAAGCCCACCACCATTTGTTAGCCTTACCTTCTATTGGACGAGCCACATCCTCAGTGATGTCGTGTAAAGTCTTATCCTCTAGGATAAGCGGCTCTCTAATTGGAGATTCGTAATGCATTGTTTATCGAATTAAATTTCTTTGTTACGTACTTTAGTTTGATACCATACAGATGGTTGAGTGTTTAACTCTTCCAATAAGTGGTAAGCTCTTGGGCTTTTTGAAGCAGTGAATACTTTAGATTCTTCATCTAATACATCACCGAATGTTAAAGCGCCAGTATCACAAGCAATAGAACAAGCTGTTTGAGCTTCTCCAGTGCGAAGTTTACGACCGTCTTTCTTGGCGTCTAACTTCACTTTTTGAAGCATGTGAACACACATAGAACATTTCTCCATTACACCACGAGAACGTACTACTACATCTGGGTTAAGAACCATCTTACCTAAATCATCGTTCATATAGAAGTCGAACTGCTCATTGTCTGAGTAGTTGAACCAGTTGAAACGACGAACTTTATAAGGGCAGTTATTTGCACAGTAACGAGTACCTACACAACGGTTATAAGCCATATGGTTTAATCCTTCTCTTGAGTGAGAAGTTGCAGCTACTGGACAAACAGTTTCACATGGAGCGTGATTACAGTGCTGACACATTACAGGTTGGAATACTACTTCTAAAGTTTCAGCTTCAGAGGCAACTTCCATTGCTAAGAATTTGTCAATTGCAGAAATGCCATCTTCATCCGCTTTCTCTTGTGTCATATCACTAGAGTAGTAACGGTCAATACGCAACCAGTGCATATCACGAGAACGACGAATTTCTTCTTTACCTACAACAGGTACATTATTTTCGGCATGACAAGCAATCACACAGGCCCCACATCCAGTACAACCATTAAGGTCGATAGATAGGTTCCACCAGTGTACATCTCTGTCGTGTTCTTCCCAAAGAGTGATTTTTTCTGGTGCTTTAGCTCCTTTATGAGTAGCCAATAACATTTGCTCGTTACCAGAAGTAGGGTCGTTTTTGTAAGCATCAAGAGTTGTTTCTTTTACAATTCTATCTCTACCCATCATAGTATGATGCAATTGAGTAGATGCAAATCCGTGAACTTCTCCTTCTACTTTAGTTAAAGTTGCACCAGATAGTGTTGTGTTGAAACCATTCGCGAAAACGAATGCATTAACACCTACACCGTCACCAGCTTTACCCGAACCTTGACGACCATAACCTACAGCTAAACCTACAGTTTTGTATGCTTGACCAGGTTGAATTAAAACAGGAACTCTTAAAGTAACACCATCAACCGTTAAGTCAACAACATCACCATCTAATGCTCCGTTAGAAACATTTTCGTTTGTTAAGCCTAATTCCTTGGCAAAACGAGGAGAAACTGTTAAGTAGTTATCCCAAGTGTTTTTAGTAATTGGATCAGGTAATTCTTGCAACCAAGGGTTGTTAGCGAATTCACCAGAACCAATACCTGTTTTAGAATACAATACTAAATCAATTGAGTCGCCAGATAACTTGCTCAATGAAGCTACAGCAGAAACAATTGATGCTTTATTAGAAACAGATCTTTCAGAAGCCTTTATCATAAACACACCGTCGTGAAGAGCAGTGTTCCATGAAGTAGAACCTAAGATATTCTTGTTCCAGTAATTTTTAACATAAGAATAAAAATCCTCACCTAAACCAGTCCATGACATCAAAGAAGCTTGAGCCTGACGAGTTTTAAATAAAGGACTGATAGTTGGCTGAACCAAAGCATAAACTCCTGTATAAGGATTTGCATCACTCCAACTTTCTAAGTAATTGTGGTCTGGACAAACAAAGTTCATCGCAGCAGCTGTTTCGTCATTCTTTTCAGAGAAAGAAACAGAGGTATCAACCTTAGATAAAGCTTCTGCAAAAGTAGCACCTTCAGCTAAGTTGTAAACTGGGTTTACATTGTAAGCAATTAAGGCTCCAACTTTACCAGCTTTCATGTCGCTTAATAAAGTAGCAACATCAGCATCGTTACCTTGTTTAAGGTTCGAACGTTTAGCGAAGTCTATTGTTGATCCATTGTTACTTAACAAATCATTAATTGCGTTAACAACTAAATGAATGTTTTTATCATTTCCTCCAGCAACTACTAAAGACTTTCCTTTAGCCTTCCAAAGGTCGTTAGCTGCTTTTTGGATTTGAGTGCTATAATCAGAAGTCGCAACTTTTACAGTTGTAGCTCCTGCTTTAGTAGCAATAAGGTTGTATAAGTTTACAAGAGCAACTCCCATTTCAGAAGCCTTAACTGGCGTTCTGTAATCAGCGTTAGCACCTGTCATCGATAAGTTCGATTCGAATTGGTAGTGACGAGACATTGTTGCCGCGTTAGGATTACGCTTAGTAGCATAATCTTTACCATGACCAGCATCTAACCAATCTCCAAGGAAGTCAGCAGCAAAAGAAACAACTACTTCTGCCTTATCAAAGTGATAAGTAGGAAGAGTTCTTACACCGAAGCTTTCTTTATTAGCATCTAACATAGCTGATACAGAAAGTGCATCATATATTACATGCTTAGCATTGTACTTTGCAGCAAAAGAATCAACCACTGCCTTTGTAGAAGGAGAGATGATTGAAGAACTTAAAAGCACTACTTGCTTTCCAGCAGCTTTAGCAGCTTTTAAACCTTTTACAATAGATGCATCAACATTAGCCCAAGTAGACTCTTCGCCATTGGCAAGAGGAGTTTTTAAACGAGCTGCATCGTATAAGTTCAATACAGAAGCTTGAACACGAGCATTAACACCACCTTTATCACATAGGTCGTTTGTCTTTAAAAAGATAGGACGACCCTCGCGGTTCTTGATTAATAAACTTGCGAAGTCGTTTCCATCATAGAAACTTGAAGCATACCAATCTGCTTCACCTGCAATTGTTTCTTCGGGTTTAACTACGAACGGGATTACTTTTTGAATAGGCGCTTCACAGGCAGCTAAAGAAGCAGCTGCTGTACTGAAACCTAAAAACTTTAAGAAATCACGACGTGAAGTTGAAGACTCCGATAATTTTTCTTCATCACCTAAAAAAGCTTCTGTAGGCAATTGCTCGGCGAATTCGTTTGTTTGGAACTTCTCCAATTCTGGATTGTTCGCCAACTCACCTAAGCCTTGGAAATATGTTTTCTTTGTAGCCATCTTGATTATTTCCTTTTCTAATTAGTAGTGACACTTACCACATTCCAGACCACCGATCTTATCAACCGTCATCTCTTCACCATGATATTTCTCAACCCAATTTTCGTTGAGATCATGGTAGTAAGGATTGTCCATATCTACTTTAGTTTCTTTATGACAGTCAACACACCATCCCATCGTTAAAGGAGAATATTGTTCAACAACATCCATTTCTTCTACTGGACCGTGACAAGTTTGACATTCTAAACCTGCAACATTTACGTGTTGAGAGTGATTGTAGTACGCTAAATCAGGAAGATTGTGAATACGAACCCATTCAATAGGTTGTTGTTCGTAACCTTCAATATAAGTTCTTGTTTCAGGATCAAATCCGATAGCAGTATAGATTTTAGAAATCTCTTCTGTTCCTGTATTCGTACCACTGTTGATGTAAGTATGACAGTTCATACAAACATTCGCCGAAGGAACACCTGATGTTTTACTATGACGTGCACCAGAGTGACAGTAGTTACAGTCGATTCCGTTTTCGCCAGCGTGAATTTTATGAGAGAATGCAATTGGTTGCTCTGGTTGGTAACCTTGTTGAACACCTACTGTAAGTAATCCTTCAAAAATAACTTTACCACCGTAAAGCATCATGAAGATTACGAAGAGTACAATAACAACAGGATTTTTCTTTAACCAAGAACCAGCACCTTGTACTAAAGTTGTCGTCTTTTCTCCTTTCGCTTCTTTAAGAACATTCTTTACGCGAATAAGAACCATTAGCGATAAGAACAAGATTGCAAGAGCAACAAATAACACCATCATCGATTCAGATGAAGCAGCGGTATCAACGGCTACAGCATTATTTCCGCCAGTTGTAGCGACAACTTCTACAGGTCCAGCTTGGATGTATGCTAAAATATTATCTATATCCTCATTAGAGAATTGCGGAAAGGCAGTCATTTGAGTTTTGTTAAATTCCTCATATGTAGCAATTGCTTGCTCATCTCCACTTGCGATTAATTCCGATGAATTTCTAATCCATGAATACAACCATTCAGTTGAGAACTCCTCCATGATGTGAGCGTCCAATCCAGGCCCAATCAACTTTTTGTCTTCAGGCCCTAAATAGTGACAGGAAGCACAATTGCTTGAAAATAAACCTTCTCCGAGTTCTACACTTTGTGCAAAACTCAGATTAATCGTTGTAATAAATAGCAATGAAAAGATGCTTAACACCTTCCTGCTGAATAGCTTACAGTTTTTACTTGTCATAATTCTATGCGCTTTCTAACTTTAAGTAGCTTAGTTTTTCTCGAATGCAAAAGTATGATATTCCTATTTGAGCTTATAAGTAGATAGGGATAAATTCAATAGTTTATACTCGTTCTAAATTAACGAATTTTAACTAGTTGGTTTTTGTTTACATTTGTTACAAATTGAAAAGATGAAGGTTAAACACATACTATTAGGGACAACGCTTATTTCGATAAGCCTTAACGCACAAGAATGGGACTACAACGAACAGTCTGATTCCAGCACAACAGTGGTTGAACTTAGGTTTATAAACACGAATCGTGTTGATGACTTACTAGACAAGAAAAAGAGAATAGACAGTAATACAAATACAGTTACTGCCTTTAGAATTCAAATTTTTTCTGGTAGTAGAAGTGGATCTACAGATGCTAAGATTAAATTTTCTAAACTCTTCCCAAACACACTAATAGAGACTTCGTATGAACAGCCCTATTTTAAAACAAAAGTGGCTGCTTACAGAACTCGTCTTGAAGCACAAAAAGCACTTAGAATTTATAAACTTAATTTTAAATCGGCATTTATCTACGAGGAGAAAATCACCATCGACAAACTGTAAATAGTAGACATAAAAAAACCGCTTTTCAGCGGTTTTTTTTTGATTTATAGGGTACTCAATTATAGAGTTCTTTTCACTTCTACTACCTCGTAACCCTCAATGATATCACCGATCTTTATATCGTTAAATTTATCAATGTTCAGACCACATTCGTATCCTTTACCAACTTCTTTAACATCGTCTTTGAAACGTTTCAACGAACCTAATCCACCTGTGTAAACTACTACACCATCACGGATAAGACGAACTTGGGTATTTCTATGGATCTTACCATCTAATACATAACAACCTGCAATAGTACCCACTTTAGATACCTTAAAGGTCTCACGTACTTCAATATTACAAACAACTTCTTCTTTAGTATCAGGAGACAGCATTCCTTCCATTGCCTCTTTGACTTCGTTGATTGCATCGTAGATAATAGAGTACAAGCGAACATCAATTTGTTCTTTCTCTGCTAACTTACGAGCCGAAGTAGATGGACGTACTTGGAATCCTATCACAATAGCATCAGAAGCTGTTGCTAATAAGATATCAGATTCAGAAATCTGACCAACTGCCTTGTGAATAATATTCACCTGGATAGAATCAGTAGAAAGTTTCTGTAATGAATCAGATAATGCCTCGATGGATCCATCCACATCACCTTTCAAGATAATATTCAACTCTTGGAAGTCTCCTAAAGCTAAACGTCTACCAATCTCATCAAGTGTAAGATGTTTCTGAGTTCTAATACTCTGCTCTCTTTGTAACTGAGTACGTTTTAAAGCGATCGATTTAGCTTCGCGCTCATCAGACATAACATTAAAGTTATCACCTGCTTGTGGAGCTCCACTTAAACCTAAAATACTTACTGGAGCCGAGGGTCCAGCAGTTTCAACGTTGTTACCACGCTCATTAAACATCGCCTTAACCTTACCTGTATATTGCCCAGCTAAAAGGAAGTCACCAACAGATAACGTTCCAGACTGCACCAACATAGTGGTAACAAAACCTTTACCTTTATCTAAAGAAGCTTCAATAATAGACCCTTTAGCAGCCTTATTAGGGTTAGCTTTTAGGTCTAGCATCTCAGCTTCTAATAATACTTTTTCAAGTAATTCTTCTATACCTTGACCATGCTTAGCAGAAATATCATGAGATTGGAATTTACCACCCCAGTCTTCTACTAAAAGATCCATCCCCGCTAATTGCTCCTTGATTTTATCAGGATTAGCACCTTGCTTATCAACTTTATTTATTGCGAAAACGATTGGCACCTCAGCAGCTTGTGCATGAGAAATTGCTTCTTTCGTTTGCGGCATGATATCATCATCCGCTGCAATTACAATAATTGCAATATCTGTGACTTGAGCACCACGAGCACGCATTGCCGTAAAGGCTTCGTGACCAGGAGTATCTAGGAACGTAATACGCTTACCTGTTTTCAACTCTACTTCGTAAGCACCAATATGTTGTGTAATACCACCAGCTTCACCAGCGATTACATTTGCTTTACGAACATAATCCAATAAAGATGTTTTACCGTGATCTACGTGCCCCATAACAGTTACTATAGGAGAACGTGAAATTAAATCTTCTTCTTTATCTTCGACTTCTTCAATAGATTCCTGCACTTCGGCACTTACGAACTCTACTTCGAAACCAAACTCATCGGCTACAATAGATAATGTTTCTGCATCCAAACGTTGGTTCATGGTTACCATAATACCCAACATCATACATGATGAGATAATTTGTGTAACCTGCACATCCATCATGGTAGCCAATTCATTAACCGTAACGAATTCTGTTACCTTAATCGTTTTGCTGTCCTCTTCAGCGCGTTCAACATCTAAAGCATCTTGTTCACGACGAACTTCACGCTTAGACTTTCTATGTTTAGAACCTCTAGACTTACCTTTACCAGTAAGCTTATCTAAAGTTTCAGCAATTTTCTTTTGAATTTCTTCAGCTGTAGGCTCCGCCTTAGCAACTTTTGGTTTTCTACCCTTAGCGCCTCTAGAACCTCCACCTCTTTGATTTGGACGAGCTGGCTTACCTGCGGCAGGACCTTGATTAATTCTTTTTCTTTTCTTTTTATTATCCTTGTCACCTGAAGGATTACTTGAAGAAGCAACTTTTTTCTTCTTTGGCTTTGCAAACTTACTTAAGTCAATTACTTCCCCTGTAAGTTTAGGACCTGAAAGTGTTTTAGATTTTGCTTTTAAAACTTCAGTTTCTTGAACTTCCTTTTCAACTACCTTATCCTCAACTACTTTTTCTGGACGATTAAGTTTCTCAACTTTAATCTCAGTAACATTTTCAACCTTAATAGGCTTATTAACGTCAATTTTACCAATTTGCTTAGGCCCCGAAAGAGAACCTTTAGCCTTTATAACCTCTTTCTTTTTAGAAGGTGATTTTTTAGGCTCAGATGTAGGTGTGGGCGCAGGTGTAGCAACAGGAGTTGGAGTTGTTTGTTCAACAACTTCTTTAACTTCAGTCTTTGGCGTAGTTGTCTCGGTTGCAGGTTCAACAACTTTCTTCGCTGGAGTTTCTTGTTTTACTTCCTTTTTCGCTATTGGCTCTACGTCAATTTTACCAACCGTCTTAGGTCCAGCAAAATCGGCTTTAGCCTTTATCACTACTTCTTTTTCCTGAGCCTTTTTAGTGGCAGCAGCTTTAATTGCCTCTTTTTCCTCACGGCGGGCAAGTGCTACTTCCTCAGAACGCTTATGCTGTTCAACATCAGCACTAAACTCCTGCTTAAGTATTTCATAAGCATTTGGAGTGATCTTGGTATTTGGACGACCGTCAATATCTATCCCCTTAGAGGCTAGATGGTCTACGACGTTCGCAATACCTACATTTAATTCTTTTGCAACCTTACTTAATCTCATGCTTGCTATTTATCTTGTAGCGATTCTTTTGTACAACTCCGACTAAATTAGTCTTCGAATTCAGATTTCAAAATAGATTGAATCTCTTTGATTGTCTCTTCTTCCAAATCTGTACGTTTTACCAATTCTGCAGCAGAAAGCTCCAAAACAGATTTAGCAGTATCACAACCGATGTTCTTTAATTCTTTGATAATCCAGTCATCAATTTCATCAACAAACTCTGTTAATGCAACATCTTCAGAATCATCTATATCTCTGTACACGTCAATTTCGTATCCTGTAATAGCTCCTGCTAAACGAATATTACTACCACCTCTACCAATAGCCAAAGATACTTGATCTGGCTTTAAGAAAACTTCTGCTCTATTATTATCTTCATCAATGGTAATTGATGAGACTTTTGCAGGGCTCAAAGCTCTAGTAATAAACAGCGATGTGTTACTTGTATAGTTAATGACATCAATATTCTCATTTCCAAGTTCTCTTACGATACCGTGGATACGAGAACCTTTCATCCCAACGCATGCTCCTACAGGATCAATTCGTTCGTCATACGATTCAACCGCTACTTTTGCTTTCTCACCAGGAATACGCTCAATACGTTTCACAGTAATAAGTCCATCAGCAACTTCAGGGATTTCTTGTTCAAATAAACGCTCAAGGAATTTTGGTGATGTTCTAGATAATACAATACGAGGCTTCATGCCTTTCAATTGTACTTCTTTCACTACTCCTCTAATCGTATCGCCTTTTCTAAAGAAATCAGATCTTATTTGTTGGTCCTTTGGCAAAATAACCTCATTATCCATGTCATCAATGATTATTACCTCACGATTACGGATATGGTGAACCTCACCAGAAATAATTTCACCAACCAACTCTTTATATTTATTATAAAGATCAGTATTGTCATGTTCTTGAATACGACTGATTAAATTTTGACGTAATGACAAAATAGCACGACGACCAAAATCAATCAAGTGCACTTCTTCAGACACTTCTTCTCCAACTTCAAAATCTGGTTCAATCTTAATGGCAACAGTATATGCAATTTCTGCATTATCATCTTCTACCTTCTTGTCTTCTACAACAATACGATTTCTCCAAATCTCTAAATCCCCTTTATCAGGATTTACAATAATATCAAAGTTGTCGTCAGAACCATATCTTTTGATAATCATGTTTCTGAATACATCTTCAATGATTCCCATTAAAGTTACTCGGTCGATATTCTTATCGTCCTTAAACTCTGCAAATGAATCTATAAGAGCTAAATTCTCCATTTCACCTCACTTAAAATGTGATTAACACTATTGTTTGTTTTATATCTCGATGTTCGATTATGCGTTTATTCACAACCGTAATCTTTCCTTTACCCGTAGGTTTTTTCTCTCTCGACTTCCACTCCAGCTCGATGTTTTGATCATTTGCAGCAATCATCTTTGCCTCTACAACCTCTCCATCATTTAAAGTAACTGCTACTTTACGATCTACATTTTTCATGTACTGACGCAAAACTAGAGGCTCACCAATTCCGGCAGAAGCTACGGTCAAAGAAAAATCTTCTTCCTCCCTGTCTAAATCGAATTCGATAGCCCTGCTAACTGTTCTACAATCAGCCAAACTCAAACCTGAGTCACTATCTAATAGTACATTGATGTCGTTACTTGAACTTACGGTCAACTTTACAACATAAATCTCTGTACCTTCTATTCCTTCTGCAATTAACTGCTCTACTTTCTCTTTCAATATTCTAGAGTATAAAAAGAGGGGACTCTACGTCCCCTCCTATCTTTCACCATTAAATACGGTGCAAATATACATTATTTTTTGATTTCCTATTAACGAATCACTAGACTTTTATATGCTCTTTCGTTTTCAGAATATACTTTCACTATATACACTCCAGGAGAAACACCAGTTAAGTTAAAGTGCTGTATTTCAGCCCCTACTGCATTTAGTGTTCTAGTCTGAACTAACTGACCTTGAATGTTTAAGATATCAATATGAACTTCTTGTTTTTGTTGAACAGTAAAAGTCACATAACAACTTGAGCTTGTTGGATTAGGATATAAAGCAATTGACTCTTGAATTTCAGTATCAGCAATACTTAAAGGCATTGAGTATACATAAATATCATCCAAATACATCCAGTAATTATCTTCATCTTCATGATGACGGAAAGCAATAAACACCTCTTGACCAGCGAAATCACTTAAATCAATTGTTCTTTGGGTATAAGTCGTTCCCGGAACAATTTCCGTAAACACTACATGCTCACCTACATCTATCATAGAATCTTCATGAGTTTCATAAACGAGGATTGAATAATTATCTAAGTATTGAGAATCTTTCGCTTTTACATAATAAGACATAAATGAATTTTCTTCGATATGTAGCTTTGGCAACCTTAATAAGTTATCTGGGTTTAATGTCCCTTCATTATCAATATAGGAAGATGAACCAACAGCTTTAGAACTATTGTAACCCATATCCTCAGTTTCAGACATTATATGATCCCATCTGTAACCATCTAAATCTCTATCCATATTTTTCCAACAGTCAGTTAAAAACTGCTCTTCTTCAAAGTTTTCGAAAAATGGTAAACCTACAG
>Ga0209495_1001007_pt1 | contig 20493 bp, 15 predicted proteins | sample EN1Hudsemesocosm_FD_184629 | JGI IMG/M metagenome (GOLD analysis project Ga0209495, IMG submission 184629) | Methane-oxidizing microbial communities from mesocosms in the Hudson Canyon - EN1E Hudson Canyon (SPAdes) (version 2) | ecosystem: Environmental > Aquatic > Marine > Cold seeps | place... | reverse complement strand
AAGCTAAACCTTGATTCCACTTTGTTTCATCAAGGCTACATAATATTTGTAGAAAGAGATTTTAAATGAATGAAATAAGCCAACAAGAGCATATACGAAACTATCAGCAACTTATCCAGTCTCAACAAACACTGATATTATCTACAGTAACAGAGCAGGGTAAGCCTGAATCAAGCTATGCACCTTATGTAAGAGATGAGCAAGGTATATTCTATATTTATGTCAGTGAATTAGCCTCACATACTCAAAATATGCTGAAAACTGCAGCTGCCAGTATTCTATTTATTCAGCCAGAAAAACAATGTAAAAACCTTTTTGCAAGAGAAAGAGTTGTATTTGATTGTTCAATTAATGAGGTTCAAAAGCAAGATGAATGCTATTATAAGCAAATGCTAATAATGAAAGAAAAACTCGGTGAGACGGTTGAATTATTACAAAGCCTGCCAGATTTTCATTTATTAGCTTTAACGCCTATTAATGGGAAATATATTGCTGGTTTTGGAAAAGCTTTTTCTATTAATATGGAGACTGGTTCACTGTAGTTTGGAAGTTAGAGAAAAATGAATAAAGTATTACTTATTATTACCCTTAATTTATTTTTAGTCGGGTGTTCAACAGTAGGAGAAGGGTATATGCAACAGAATGAATTATTAGCAAAAATAGACCAAGGTAAGGCACCTATTATTGTGGATGTACGTTCAAGCGGCGAATATCAATCAGGTTATGTTCCGGGTGCTATTCATATACCTTTTTGGTCTGCTTTTACCTCGGATAAGATGGATGCTTACAAAAAAGATCAAGCTGTTGTTTTGTATTGCGCTCATGGCCCAAGAGCGGGTATTGCAAAATTAGCTTTTTATCTAGCTGGGTTTGAAAACATTAGTTATTTATCTGGACATATGACAGCATGGTCAAAAGCTAAATTGCCTGTAGAGTTTCCTTTATGAGTCATTAATTTTAAAATAAAGTCTGTAGCCTTGATGCAGTGAAGCGTAATCAAGGATTTTCATAAATAAACCTTGATTCCACTCTGTTTCATCAAGGCTACTAAGGTTTAAATTAAAATGAATAAAATATACAACAGCTTTATTTTGTTCATTTTAATCTGTTCCCCAACTGTGTATGCAGATAGCGCTTTAACAAAGTTTTCTAAGCTTGAAAACGCAGGATTATTAGTACACGATAAACTAGGGCAAGCGCTTGTATCCGATCATGCTAATGATGCTTTTATTCCGGCATCAACAACTAAACTCGTCACCGCATGGTTAGCTTTAAAACATTGGGGAGAAAATTATCATTTTAAAACTAGTTTTTATTTTGATAACTCAACTCAAACACTTTGGATCAAAGGCAGTGGCGATCCTTACTTTGTATCTGAAGAATTAATCATTATCGCTAAAAACATTAAAAATAGTGGCATTGATCAAATCAAAGCCATTGGCTTAGATAACTCTCTTTTTCAAGAAAATGTATTATTACCAGGAACAGGAAAAACCAATAATCCTTACGATGCAGTACCTTCTGTTTTTGCAGCTAATTTTAATACTCTTAACCTAAAAAACATTAAAGGGCAGCTAGTATCAGCAGAAAACCAAACACCATTAACAGCTTTTGCCAAAATGTTTTCAAAGCAAATAAAAGGTAGGGCTTTACGAATAAATACAGGCTCTAATCCCGAGGATGCAGAAACTTATTTTGCAGAGCTGCTGGCTGCTTTTTTGCGTAAGCAAGATGTAAAGGTGGGAAATAATATTATTCGTGGAAAAATAGATAAACAAAGCTTAGTTTACAAGCATATTAATAGCCGGTCTTTGGCTGATATGGTTCAAGCGATGATGAAGTATTCAACCAACTTTCTCGCCAATCAGCTGATTTTAGTGCTTAGTGCTGAAATATATCAGCGGCCTGCAAATATGTATGATGTACAGAAGTATATGGAAGATACTTTAAGGACTAACTTCCAATGGAAAAATTTTACTATGAAAGATGGTGCAGGGCTTTCTCGTGATAACCGTTTATCACCTAAACAGTTAGTCGATTTATTATATGCCTTTAAACCATGGAAACATTTATTACCTGAAACAGATTCAGGTATATTTGCAAAATCAGGGACTATGAATAAAATTAGTACCTTAGCAGGATATATTGTAGATACACAGCATTGGCAACCTTTCGCTTTAATGATGAATCAAGCCGTGCCTTATAAATTAAGAAATCAAATTGCTGCAGAGTTGATGTTGCAGAGGCAGAGCTTGTAAAACCAAGGTTGTTTTAGATATTATCTTATTAAGAGTAATGTTTATATACTTTTATTAATAAGCATATTATTATAAAGGTTATTGTGTTCTTGATTTTTAATAAGAGTAATGATTTTTATTCGTTGATTATTAATATAGATGTTCAGATGAAAGATACAGCAGGCATTCAAAAGACAAGTAAAGGGTATTTTTTTATAGCCTTGGTAGCAATATTAATACTTGTTTCCATGAGTTACTCTTATCATTCTAGCTCACAAATGATCAACAAATATTCTCCCCTTGTTGATGCGACCATGGAAATTAAGTTAGAGGCAACCACTGCACACTTATGGGTTGAAGAGATTATTTCTGGTGATCGATATGAAAATATAGATGAGATAGTTGAGCATATTGATTTAGCACTTTGGTATGCCAATGCAATGCTTGAAGGGGGGGAAAATCAAGAAGGTATATTTCTTCAATTAACAGATGAAATACTCAGAGAAGAAGTTGTAAAAACTGTTGATGGTTTAAATGAGTTTAAAAATATAACTTTCCAGCGTTATCAAGCTAAAGAGTCATCGGGAATAGGATCAGAGATTGATCAAATATATGATGCCTTATTTAATGATTTTATTACACAAATAGATCATGTTGAAACTTTATTGCAACAAAAAATAAAACATGATTTTAAGCAATATCAAATTATCCAAGTATCACTTATTGCCAGCATTATTATCTTAAGTTTTATAGGGTTTGCTATTCAATTTAAGTATCACCGAAAATTAGCAAATAATCTTGTAAAAGTTAATAAAGCAAAGAATAGGGCAGAGAAAAAGGAAAAATGGCTGAATACTATTATGAATAGTATGGGTGATGGAGTAATTACCACTGATTTTGAGGGTAATGTAACACGTATTAACCCTGTTGCAGAAAACCTTACAGGCTGGCTATTTTCTGATGCTATAGGATTGTCATTAAAAAAAATATTTCCCATTATTGATGCGACTACTAGGGAAACTATTGAAAATCCAGTGGATAAAGTTATTGCTACAGGGGAAACAGCCTACCTAACGAATCATTCAACACTAATAGCTAAAGATGGGAGTGAGCATCAGATCGCAGACTCGGCTGCACCTATTATTGATGCTGATAATAATATATTAGGAATGGTATTAGTCTTTAATGATGTGACAGATAGTTATCGTATTCGAGAGGAGCTTAAACTTAGCCAACAACGATTGTTACTTCATTGGCAAGAAGCTCCGTTAGGTATTATTGAATGGGATTTAGAGTTTAAATTACTTAATTTAAACCCAGCAGCAGAGCAGATGTTTGGCTTTAGTAAAGATGAGTTATTGAATCGGCATATTACTGAAAAAATATTATCAGGGTCTACACGAAAAACAGCAGATGAAATTAGCCAGCAGTTGATAAATAAAACAGGCGGATGGCGAAGTAGAAATAAACATATAACCAAGGGTGGGTTAGATATTATTTGTGAATGGTATAACTCAGCTTTAGTTAATGATGAAGGTGATGTTATTGCATTTTCATCACTGGTGATGGATGTCACTAAAAGTCAAATAGCTGAAGATAAATTACGTCTTTCAGCAAGAGTATTCACTGATACCAAAGAAGGTATTATGATTACTAACGCACAAGCAACCATCATTAACGTGAATCCTGCATTTTCTGATATTACGGGATATAGTTCTGATGACGCTATAGGTAAAAATTGCAATATACTGAGTTCGGGAAAACATGAACCAGAATTTTACACTCGAATATGGAAAACACTCAAAGAAAATGGAGATTGGCAGGGCGAAGTTTGGAATAGAACCAAAAAGGGAAAGGTTTATGCCGAATTATTATCAATCTCATCCATTCTAGATGACGATAACAGTGTTTTACAATATGTAGGTATATTTACGGATATTACCGATAGTAAAGAACAGCAAGCGACTCTCCAACATATGGCACATTATGATGTGCTTACTCAGTTACCCAATAGAGTACTTCTAGCCGACAGGTTTACTCAAGCATTGGCACATAGTAAACGAAAAAATAGGCTGCTTGCTGTTTGTTTTCTTGATTTAGATAATTTTAAACCGATTAATGATACTTATGGTCATAAAATAGGGGATCAATTACTGGTTGATGTTTCTCTACGTATACAAAAAATTATTCGACATGAAGATACTGTTTCAAGACAAGGAGGAGATGAATTTGTACTGTTGTTAGGTGATATGGAGTCTTTATATCATTGTGAACAAATGCTACAAAGAATTATTGAGGCTCTAGCAGAACCTTATCATATTAATGATTATTCACTTTTAGTCACTGCATCTATTGGCGTGAGCTTATATCCAAATGATAAGTCTGATTTAGACACTTTAATGAGACATGCTGATCAAGCAATGTATCAGGCTAAGCAAGCAGGACGAAACCGTTATTATTTCTTTAATACGGAGCAAGATTCAAAAAATGTTCAAAAACACCATCGTCTTAAAGAAATACAACAAGCTTTATACAATAATGAGTTTTGTTTGTATTATCAGCCAAAAGTAAATATGAAAACAGGGAATGTTTTTGGGGCAGAGGCTTTAATACGCTGGATTCATCCAGAGAAAGGGATTGTTTTTCCACTAGAATTTTTACCTATTATAGAAGGGACACAATTAGAACTATTAATAGGGCACTGGGTTATTAATGAAGCCTTAAAACAACTCTCCTGTTGGGGCAAGCTGGATATTGAAATTAGTGTTAATATTTCTTCATATCATCTACAGCAGGTGTCATTTGTAACAGATTTAGAGAAGGCATTGAGTTTATTTCCAAATGTAAAACCTGAATCTTTACAGTTAGAAATTTTAGAAAGTAGTGCGCTAGGTGATTTGAATACAGTGAATACAATACTAAGGTCATGTATACATGACTTGGGTGTTAAGGTTGCTCTGGATGACTTTGGAACGGGTTATTCTTCGTTAACCCACTTGAGAAACTTACCCGCTAAAACAATTAAGATAGATCAAACATTTGTAAGAGATATACTTGATGACCCCAATGATCATGCAATCATTGAAGGTATTATTGGCTTAGCAAATGCATTTAATAGAAAAATCATTGCTGAAGGTGTTGAAACAACAGAACATGGGTTAATGCTCATTATTATGGGCTGTTATGAAGCTCAAGGCTATGGTATTGCCAAGCCTATATCTGAAAATAAGTTCCTATCTTGGTTAGATGAATATAAACCTAATCAGCAATGGGTTGAATGCGCAAAACAATCTCGAACCTCAAAACAGGCGAAGCTTGAATTAATGAAACTAGTCATTGATCACTGGTACAAACGATTTGAAAGAGGCTTTAACTTACCATCTACGACTAAAGATCAATGGCCTATTTTAAATAGAAAACAATGTCATTGCGGAGTATGGATTAATAAAGCAAAGGAAGAGCAGTTTTGTGATAAGGCTGGATTAATAGAGATGGAAGCGGCTCATAACACCTTACATGATGTAGCTGATAACTTGATAAAACAGTATTATGAAGGCAGTGACTCTAATAAAGCAGATGCATTATTAGATCTTCAATTAGCCATAGAGTATCTGGAAAGTGTTTATGAACAATGCTAAAAAGGGTTTATAAAAATAAGATGGGAATTTGAAAATACTTTAAAACTCAAATCCCCACTCACTTTGTTCAACTCTTAACCTGAGCTTTTTAAATAAGCACAAATAATAATTTAGCTTTCACCTTGAGAGCTAGAAGCTGAATGGCTAAGGACTCTTTCAGCTAACCGAGAAAAGGGCATACTTTGTATCCACACAGAGCCTGTGCCAGAAAGGGTTGCTAAAAACATACCTTCACCACCGAAGAACATGCTTTTTAGCCCACCACTCATTTGGATATCGTAATCAATATCACCACAAAATCCGACTAGACAGCCTGTATCTAAACGTAATGTTTCATTGTTAAGTTCTTTTCTAAGTACTGTACCACCGGCATGAATAAAAGCCATGCCATCACCTCGTAGGCGCTGAAGTATAAAACCTTCACCGCCGAAAAATCCACTGCCTAATCGTTTATGAAAGGCAATATCTACTTGTGTACCTAGTGCGGCGGCTAAAAAAGAATCTTTTTGACAAATGACTTCTTCCCCTAGTTCAGCAAGGTTTAAAGGAATGATTGATCCAGGAAAGGGAGCAGAGAAACCAGCTGAACGTTTTTTATTACCTTCATTGGTAAAGTGAGTAAGAAAAACGGACTCGCCGGTCAACATACGTTTGCCTAGACCAAAAATTTTCCCCATCACCCCCGATTCTGAACCATCGCCCATCTTGGCTTCAAAGTTAATATCTTGCTCTAAATAAGTCATAGCACCTGCTTCAGCGATAACCGCTTCATTAGGGTCAAGTTCTATTTCAACCATCTGAATATCATGGCCGATAATGGTGTAATCAACTTCGTGGCAACGCATGGTTTTTCCTTGGTTATTTAACTAATAATTCAATCAACATGTTTTCGTAAATTTCGGATAAGATTTCTAAATCTTCAACGCCAACATTTTCATTTATTTTATGAATAGATTCATTTAGTGGACCTAATTCAATGACCTCTGCACCTGTGGGAGCAATAAAACGGCCATCAGAAGTACCACCACCTGTATCATCAATAGTTTCAAAGCCTGTTACTTGCTTAATGGCAACATGTGCAGCATCAATTAAAGCACCACCTTCTGTTAAAAATGGGTTGCCTGATAAACGCCATTGCAGATCGTATTTAAAGTCGTATTTATCAAAAATAGCGGCTGTACGTTGTTTGATGGTTTGTTCGTCAAGTTCTGTACAGAAGCGCAGATTAAACTGAATTTCTAATTCACCAGGAATAATATTTTCAGCTCCAGTACCACCGTTAATATTTGATACTTGCAAACTTGTAGGTGGAAAAAATTGATTCCCATTATCCCAAACTTCTTCTGTTAACTCTTTAAGTGCTGGTGCAAAAGCATGGATAGGGTTTTCAGCTATTTCAGGATAAGCGACATGGCCTTGTGTACCATGAACAGTTAATTTTGCACATAAGGAACCACGACGGCCAACACGAATGATATCACCTAGTTTTTTATCGCTTGAAGGTTCACCGACTAAACACCAGTCAATTTTTTCATTACGCTTTTCTAAAACATCGATGACTTTAACGACACCATTAGTTGCAATACCTTCTTCGTCACTGGTAATCATCATGGCAATAGAGCCTTTGTGATCGGGGTGATCAGCAATAAAGCGTTCTAGAGCCGTAACAAAACAAGCTACACCGCCTTTCATATCAGCAGTACCGCGGCCATATAACTGGCCATCTCTGATAGTAGGTTCAAAGGGAGGTGAGTCCCAGCGATCTAAAGGCCCTGGTGGTACAACATCAGTATGACCCAAAAAGGTTAGTAAAGGTTTGGCTTCGCCACGTCTTAGCCAGATGTTTTGAGTGTCGTCAAAATCTAATCGTTCTTCTTTAAAACCCAATTTGCTTAATCGTTCAACCAAAACATCTTGGCAACCTGCATCTTTAGGGGTAACAGATTCTCTACTGACGAGGTCTTTTAATAAGGATAATGTTTCGCTCATAGTTCCGCTTGATAGTTGTCTGCTTTAAAACCGATAATCATTTTTTCGCCAGTATCTAATACAGGGCGTTTGATTAAAGTAGGAGTCTCCAACATATGTTGCAATGCTGTTTGTTTTGATACATTGGCTTTTTGATCATCACTCAGTTTACGCCAGCTGGTACTTTGCTTATTAAGTAATTTTTCCCAGCCTAAAGTGGCTTCAAAAGACTCAAGTAATTCAGCTGTTAATCCTTGTTTTCGATAATCATGAAACTGAAATTCAATATTATTTTCTTGTAGCCAATCTTTTGCTTTTTTCACAGTATTGCAATTACTGATGCCATAAAGTGTGTACATGTTATAGCTCGCTATTTAATAATTCTTCAATAGAAGGAAGTTCTTTATCTTTATGAGCATGGTGTTTATATAAATCAACAAACTCCATAAAAGCTTGTTCTAGATCGTCAAGAATACCTTCTTCATTTTCTTTGTCTTCGCCTGACAAGCCTGAACTGTCCAAATATTCTTTTTGTAAGGCGATCTCACTGTTTAAAGATAGGATGGCATATAAAACGGCATTACTAGATAAAGGTTCTGGCATGATTTGTTGTGAATTTAATATGAAGAAATTAAGGTAGGGGATTTTAGTATCGTCATTAAAGTCCCTTCCATATAAGTTAAATGGCTATATACAAACTGTTGATTAAAGTAGGAGGGCCTATTGGGCGCGACCGAAACAAGATCTAGAGCAGTCGCGGCCAATAGGCCCCTCCTACCAAAAAACAACTTAAATCTTTTATAAATCTGTGGCTTGTATAGAAGCATATAAGTTAATTATACAAAGATAATCAGTAAATTATAGTCGATATTATAACTTGCATAAAATAGAGCTTGTTATGCATTTTATTTAAAAGGCTGAAGTTTAGGGCTATTTAAATAATGGGAAAGCTATTTAGGAAACTTTCAAAATCTTTGGCAGGTAAAGGTTTTGCAAATAAATAGCCTTGTCCATAACTGCACCCTTCATGTTTTAGAAAATCGAGTTGATCTTCAGTTTCAATCCCTTCAGCCAAAACATCAAGTGATAAGCCCTGAGCCAAGTCTATTACAGTTTTAGCAATGGCAATATCTTTAGCGTCATTAGGAATGTTGGATACAAAAGATTGGTCAATTTTTAATTTAGTGACGGGAAGATGTTTTAGGTGATTAAGCGACGAATAGCCAGTACCAAAATCATCAATAGCCAACTTTACGCCTACGCTACGTAATTGTTTGAGGGTTTCTGTGGATTTTTTTTGGTTTTTCATCATGGTAGATTCAGTAATTTCTAATTCTAAATTAGAAAGCGGTAGCTCTGTACTTTTAATAACAGAATCAATCATTTTAATTAAACCTTCTTGATCAAATTGAACGGGGGATAAATTAACACTGATAGATATATCGGCTTGTATTAATCCTGATTTCTGCCATTGATGCATTTGTTTACATGATTCTTTAAGAATCCACTCTCCTAATGGGATGATAAGGCGAGAGCGTTCGGCTAAAGGAATAAAGACATTGGGTGGTATGAGTCCTTTTTCTGGATGTAACCATCTAACGAGAGCTTCAAGCCCGGAAAGTTTTCCGGTATTGAGCTCTAGTTGAGGTTGGTAATAAACCACAAACTCTTGTTTATCCAGTGCTTTACGTAAATTGGCTTCTAAAATTATACGTTCACGCGCTTGCTCTGTTAGCAGCTCTGAATAATATTTAAATTGGTTTCGTCCTTCATATTTTGCTTTGTACATTGCTGAATCAGCATTTCGAACTAAGTCCTCTATAGTTGTACCATGTTGGGGATATATGCTGATACCAATACTGGCCCCTAAAAAAATATTATGGCCCTGAACTAAGAACGGTTCTTTAAATAGCTGAATGATTTTATTTGCAATTAATGCAAGGTCTGACTCATGATTAAAGTCATTTAAAATTAAAGTAAATTCATCGCCACCCATTCTAGCGAGTGTATCTTCTTTTCTAATCAGTGCTTTAAATCGTGAGGCTACTGTTTGTAATGTTATATCACCTGATGAATGATCAAAACTATCATTCACTTGTTTAAAGTCATCCAAATCTATAAAAAATACAGCAACTTTGCTTTTATGGCGTTCTGCCGTTTTAATTGCTTGCGTTAACCTATCAGCAAAAAATATGCGGTTTGGTAGTCCTGTTAGAGCATCATGGTGAGCTAAATGGGTGTATTCTTTGGTGCGATCTATCACACGTTGCTCAAGACTTAATTGGTATTCTAGCAACTTGTTTTCAACCCGTTTTCGTCGATTAATTTCCTGTGATAAGCGACGGTTCCAATAGATGATGATCAATAATAAAAATAAGGAGCCTAAAACAATTTTCCAAATTAATTGATAATTAACCGCATGTTCAAATTTAATAGACATCCAGCTGTTAAAAATAAGGGCATGCTGGTTATCTGAAATATTATCCAAAGATTTTTGCAAAATACTAGCTAATATTGGCCAGTCATTTCGAACAGCCATTGATTGATCGTTACTATATGGCGTGTCTCCTGCCACTCTTACATTATCAATGGCGTATTTTCCCAAATAGTAGGTTACACTCACTGCGTTGCCAATAAATACATCGACCTCATTTTCTGAGACCATTCTTAGACCATCTAATGGTGTTTTTACGGGTATTAGTATTAGATCAGGATGATCACGCTTTAGCCATGATTCAACAGCGTAGCCTTTAACAATGGCAATTTTTTTTGAGGATAAGTTTTCTACGTTACCAATATAAGAGGTTTTTTTGTTTGCATAGATTTTTATAGGGAATGAGATATAAGGCTTGGTGAATAAACTAAATTCTTCACGTGCAGCTGTTTGTGAAACTGAGCTAAAAATATCAAGTTGCTTATTTTTTATACCACTTACAGCTTGTTGCCAGCTAATATTTTTGGCCGCTTCAAAACGAATCCCTAAGTCCTTAGAGATAATTTTAAGATAATCCATTGAAATACCATCAAAATCACCTGTATTAGAGATGTATTCGATAGGTGCCCAGTCAGGGTCCATAGCAACTTTAATTGTTTGATGATCAATAAGCCAGTCTTGTTCTTCCTGCGTTAATAAGTTGTTTTTACTTTTGAAGTGCTCTTTTGAGACCCAAGGGTTAATAATATTATTAATCTCTATTTCTGTTAATGAATCTAAAGCTTTTTGTAGAATATCTCGTAATATAGGCCAGTCTTTACGTATACCCATTGTTAAATCAGTGCTTTTGCGGTTTAAGCTGCCTTGGGTTTCCAAGTTTAAAAAAACCTTGTTACGGATTAAGTAATTTGCGACCGCGCGGTTACCAACATAGGCATCAATTTCACCGCGAGCAACGGCATCTAATGCCTGTGTTGTATTGGGGTATTGCTTAATGCTTACTTTAGGGTGGTTTTTATTGAAGTAGGCATTGTTACCAAAACCTTGTTCTAGAGCAATTGTTTTACCTGTAAGCTCTTGAGCATTCTTATAATAAGTCTCGCCTCTACGCCCAATGATGGCATGAGTGATAGAAAGGTAGGGCGTGGTAAAATTAAAATCAGCCTCTCTTTCTGGCTTAGGAGTAATATCCATAAGTGCAGGTCGTTGTTTATTTTTAACTGAATTAAAAATATCTTCCCATTTACCAGGAACAGCAACCAAAACGCCGCCTAGGTATTTATTTAATGCTTTAATAACGCCTGCGCCTATGCCACTTGCTTGATTTTTTGTATTAACAAAGTCAAAAGGAGGCCAAGCTTGCATCGTACCTACTTCAATTCGAGGATGATTTGCTAGCCAACGACGTTCTTCGGCATTTAAGTTACTGAGAGTAGGTCTTAAGAAAAAATCATGATCTAAATTGATATTGTCTGTAATACCAAGTTGAGCATAGGTTTCAATGATTTTTTTGTATCGAGTCTTTTCAAAACTACCTAACTCAATAAAATCAGCAACAATCATTTTAGCGGTTTCTTGAGCTTCGTATTTTAAGTGAGCACGAGATAAGTTTTGTGAGTTGTATTTTTTTAAGATTAAGTCAATTATTTCTTTGGGGTGGTCCAATGCATATTTCCAACCTTTTAAACTTGCTTTACGCATACGTTCAACACGGCTTGGGTGATTTTGTAACTCAGATTTACGAGTAAATAAATTATCACCATAAAAATCAATGCCATAATCTCTTGGATGAATGATATTAATAGCGATATCTTTTTGTTTGAAAGAAAAGGGTTGGTCAGAAATATAAGCAGTTAGAGCATCTGTTTTACCCTCTATTAAATCTTCAATACGGAATGTGTGGGGTTGGATATCTACCTGATCAAAACTTCCTAAAGAATCATATATTAAGGCTAATGCTGGAGTATCAGTAATACCAATATTAGATTTTTCTAAGGTGACTTTTTTTCCTTTTAAATCAAAAGGGGTCAATAGCTTATCTTCTTTACGAGTGAGTATTACTAGAGGTGAATGTTGAAAAATTTGAGCAACCAGAAGGAAGTCATTATTATTTTTTAGCGAAGCTAGCAATAACCCAGTGCTACCAATACCGTAATCTGCTCTGCCTGCTAAAACTTCATTAGACACATTATTATCAAAATTACGCTCCAACAATGTGACATCAAGGTTTTCTTCTGCATAAAAGCCTTTTTCAATAGCCGCGTAATAGCCTGCAAACTGAAACGAATGTAACCATTTTAACTGTAGCGTTACTTTTTCCTTTTCTTGGGCTGTTGCAAAGCTATTGAAGCAAATTAATACAGTAAAGAATAAAAGTAGTTGTATGATTTTGTTAAATATCAAAATATGTTTTGTAAGAAAATATGAGCAAATAATGATGCATTATTTTAAGTATATACCTGTGTATATCAGTTAGTCATTTATCCGTAAATTTAACAACTTGATTCGTAGCCCCAAATCCACACTTAGAAAATCGGCATTGAGCACTAGCTCTTGGCTCCTATAGACTTACAAAAAATACCCGCTTAACCTATGGGTGAAGCTAAGATTTTTTGCAAGCCCCTAGAACCCAAGGTCTAGCACTCTATATCCAATTTCTAAGTGTGGACTTGGGGCGGCTTTTATTAATCTAAAAATATGGTTTTAAGTTAAAATAAACAATTGTTCATTTTAAATTGTTATTTTATGAAAAACCAGTCTCCTGAAGCCGATTTTGAATCATTTTCTTTTTCAGATGATATTTTATCTGCCATTAAAAATATGGGCTTTGAATCCCCAACAGATATACAGCTTAAAACGATACCCGCTGTATTAGAGGGGAAAGATGTTTTGGCGCGTGCTGATACAGGGTCTGGGAAAACGGCTGCTTTTGCATTGCCTTTATTAGACAGTATGAGCAACGAGGATATTTATTCTCGCATAGGGCGTGACAAGCGTTTTGATGGTGCTAACAGAGTAGCCAGTAATTGTGTGCAAGTATTAGTACTTGTGCCTACGCGAGAATTAGCCATTCAAGTTGCAGACGTTTTTACTCAGCTTTCTAAGGATATTGAGCCTGCTATTAAATGTCAGAGTGTTTATGGTGGTGTGAAAATTAATCCTCAAATGATGGCATTAAGAGGTGGCGCTGATGTTTTGGTTGCTACACCTGGACGGTTACTTGATTTGGTTGATCAAAATGCAATTAAATTTAATCAAATAAAAGCTTTGGTGATAGATGAAGTAGATCGTTTAATGAAAGGTGACTTTCAAGAAGAAATTGAACGTATCAGTAAATTATTACCTAGTAAACGTCAAAACTTGATGTTTACAGCGACTTTCCCTGAAAGTATCAGTCGTTTAGTGCGTGAAGTGATGAATGAACCTGCCATTATAAATATGGATGAGTTTGTTGATGAGCTGGAAATTGAGCAACGCGTTATCACTGTTAATCATAATCAAAAGAATGATGTGTTAGCGCATATACTTGATAATAATAGTTGGGAACAAGTATTGATTTTTTGCAGTGCAAAAAGAACTTGCGATAACCTGGTTAAAAAACTAGAAAAAAGAAGTATTGAAGCGGTTGCAATGCATAGCAATAAAGAGCAATCAGCAAGAATGAAAGCTTTAAAGAGGTTTAAAGACGGTGAAATACGTATTTTAATTGCGACGGATGTTGCAGCAAGAGGGATTGATATAAAACAATTGCCTTGCGTGATTAACTACGATTTACCACGATCTCCAAATGATTATGTACATAGAGTAGGGCGTACAGGCCGTGCTGGCGAGCAAGGCCATGTTATTTCTTTGATTGCACATCATGAGTTTCAACATTTTTCTGTGATAGAAAGACATAATGCGCTTAATTTGGAAAGAGAAGAAATAGAAGGTTTCGAACCAGATGAAGTTGCTCCTCCCATGCCGCGTAAAAGCCCTAAAAAGGTAAAGCCTCGATTGAGTAAGAAACAAAAAGCTAGGCAGGTTGAAGAGCAGGAGCCAGCTAAAGAGAGTGGTGAAAATAAAGTTGCTGAGGAAAAAACTGTTGAGGTAACGCAAGAAAAACAAGAACCAGCAGTTAATGCCGATATTTGGGGTAAACGTAAGTAATTCGGTAGAGAATCTCGTTCCCACGCGCTGCGTGGGAATGCATTCTTTAACGCGCCCGCGTTATGGACGCAGGCGCGTCTAAAGATAAGTTCCCACGGAGCCCGTGGGAACTAGTTTACTAGTTTAAGGTTTCCACTTTATAGAACAACCAATGCTCGCAATTTGTTCTCTGGGACCATGCTTGGTTTGAGCAACTTGTTTCATCGCATCAAATAAATCACGTTTCACACCTTCAGCTGCAGTTTCTTTTTTACTTTCATCTAATCTCCCTCTGTATTGCAATTCTAAGCGACTGTTGTAACCAAAAAAATCGGGTGTACAAACTGCACCATATTGCTTAGCCACTGCTTGGCTCTCATCGAGTAAATAAGGGAAATCAAAATTTAATTCTTTGGCTAAAATCTGCATATTCTCAAAAGAATCTTCAGGATAATTAATGACATCATTTGAAGAAATGGCAACAGTTGCTATACCAAGGGTTTTTAGTTCTGCTGTATCTCTTAATAAGCGTTGATGAATTGCTTTTACATAAGGACAGTGATTGCAGATAAACATGACTAACAAGCCTTTTTCACCCATACACTTTTCTAGAGTCCAACGATTTCCATCCGTACCTAATAGATCAAAGGCATGTGCTTTTGCACCAAAGTCGCAAACAGGGGGATTTAAAGAAACCATAATTTACCTATATATTGTTTTATTTAAGCTATATTTAGAACTTATAACATTAATTTTTAATGAATTCCAATGGGCGCTAAATTAAGATTTGTTTTTATTTGTGTATTAATTAGCAGTGTCTGTTCAATGGCTAATGCGGCAAGTAAAAAGTCAAAAGTAGTCAATGAGTTACAAGTATTGATAGATGTTTCTGGGAGTATGAAAAAAAATGACCCCAAAAACTTAAGAATTCCAGCCATTAAATTACTGATTAATTTATTACCGAAGGGAACAAAGGTTGGACTTTGGTTGTTTTCTGAGCAATCAACAGAATTGGTGAGTACCGGGACTGTTAATAAGCAATGGAAACGAAAGGCACTATCAAAGATAAAAAAAATTCACTCTAGAGGCTTGTTTACAAATATTGAAGATGCACTAGAAAAATCGACCAAGCAGTGGCTTTCATCATCAAATAACAACAACAGGTCTTTAATTATATTAACGGATGGTATGGTTGATACCTCTAAAGATATTATGCAAAGTGCAGAGTCGCGAGCAAGGATTATGGATGTGCAGGTCCCTTTGCTGCAACAAGCTGGTATTAAAATTCAAACAATTGCTTTATCAAACGATGCTGATGCTGAGTTATTAGGGAAATTAGCTTCTGATACGGGTGGTTGGTCAGAAACAGCGAAATCTGCCGAGCAATTACAAAAAATATTCTTTAAAATTTTCAAACAAGCTATTCCACAAGATGCGGTTCCTTTGGCGGGGAATGTTTTTACTGTGGATAAATCGATTAAGGAATTTTCGGTCCTTATATTTAAGCAGTCTGGTGATAAAACTCCTTATTTAATATCACCTCGGGAGAAAAAAATCACTCATAAAGTAAAATCAAGCAAAGTTTCTTGGTTGAATGAAAAAAACTACGATCTTGTAACGATTACAAAACCAAAGCCTGGAGAGTGGAAAATCATTGGAAACATGGATCCAGATAATCAAGTAATGATTGTTACTGATCTAAAGTTTGAAATTGATGAATTACCTAATCATATTTTAGTTAAGGAAGTTATTGATGTGAATGCTTTTTTTAGCAATCAGCATCAACTTATTAGTAGGGCTGATTTTTTAAATCTAATTGATTTTTCAATTGAACTAGATAAAGGTCAAAAGTTTACAATGACTGCTGTAAAGGGAAAACAGGGGCTGTTTAGAAAAACATTGGCTGAAGAATTAACAAAAGGTAGGCATACTTTAAAGCTTGTTGCTGATGGAAAAACCTTTAAACGTGAAATAACTAAGACTGTTGAGGTTATTGAGAGTTTAATTGCAATGGAAAAGAAAATTGATTCTATTGCTGGTATCGTGACTATTAAGTTGATTCCAAATGATTTGGTGATTAATACAGATATGATGACAATCGAGGCACATATTAGTCAGGTAGGTAGGCAAACAATTAGTAAAATAATTGAGAAACAATCGGGGCAATGGGAAATATCAATTAATAAACCGGGGCTAGGCATTAGCAAAATAGTAAATTTCACAGTTATTGCAAATACTAAGCAAGGTGTACCAATATCACCAACAATTCTTCCTGTTACGGTTAATGCTAGTCTATTTGTTCCAGTAAAACCTATCATTCCTATTATTAAAGTAGAGAAGAATAAGATTGAAAAAGAAGAGAGCAAAAGACCTGAAAAAATAGAAGATGAAATTGAAGAGGAGATCGAAGTAGAAGAGCTTGAGCCTGTTAATTGGTTAAAGACAATTATTATTGTTGTTGTGATTAATATTTTATTGATTGCAGCAGGTTTTTTTGCTTATAAGTTTATGAAAAAACAGTCTGCAATAAAACAAGAAGAATTATTGAGTAGGTTGGATTGATGATAGAACTAAGTCTCGTTAATATAATTTTTATGTTGGAGGCATCTATAGCCTTGTTGTTAATGATGTTAGTTTGGTTTTTAATATCAAAAAATAATAGTAAGGGTGATGAGGTTGCATCAAATAAAGTTATTGATAAGCTGCAAGGCACCGAGAAACTTAAGGCAAAAAAATTAGCAGAATTAATCTCTGAGAATTGTGAGCTTGAGCCAGAAGAATTGAATAATTTGTTGGCAGAGATTAAAGCAAATGAGAGAAATTTATATCAACAGATTATCCGAATTTTTTTAAAAAGAGATGTTGCGCTATTAGGAAGGATAGATAAGCATATTGATAAGTTTTCTGAGCCATATTGTAAGATTTTATCGCATGCTTCAGGTGGAGGGGGGAAGGAAAAAGAACTGGAAGATAGTTTGAATAAGTTGACGGAGAGTAATGATCGTTTAGCTGAACAGTTAACCATTGCAATGAATACTATGGATGAAATTTCTGATGAATATACCAGAGTGTTTAGTGGAACCCAGACAGAGTTGGAATTAGAAAATAGTAGTAAAAAAATGTTTTCTATTTTTCAGAAAGCAGGTTTAAAAATCAGTGAAACGGTTGTAAAAGAGGATTAAGGTATGATGAATGCGGCAACAAGTATATTGGTACTTGAAATAGCCATATTGCTTTTGGTGATAGTTGGTGTTTTGTTTTTTTTAGAATGGAAGAAAAGAAAAGCTTTAACTCAGCAGCTTGATCAATTGTTAGGGGTTGTTGAGGAACAACAGCAAGAGCGAGTAAAAACGTTAACTCAACTTTTAGAGACAGAATATTTACTTGAGGCTTCTGAGGCAAAAGAATCTGGTGAGTATATGATTGAAGCTGAAAAGCAATTTATACAGCAGTTTATAAAACAGCAGATTGAAAAAACCACTGTAACAGAATTTTATGAGAATTTATGCGGATTGCTTGATCAATATATGTTTTTTGTGCCTAAGCCTAGTGATATAAAACAAGCTGAGCCTGAAGTGGCTTCTGAGCCAGTTGAAGCTGAAGTTGTAAAGCTTAAACCTAAAAATGTTGGTCATAATAACCTGCATGTGACAGAGAAAAAACCTGAACCTGAGCCTGAAGCCGAACCAGATTGGGGAGATGCTTTTTCTGAATCAGGAGATGAAATGGATGAAGAGGCTAAAGAAGGTTATGAAGCAGAAACTAAGAAAGAATAGTTTGGGAATCCCATGAGATTAAGCTTTTGTAGCCTTGATGAAACAAAGTGGAATCAAGGTTTGTCTGAGAGATTCCTTGATTTCGTTTCACTACATCAAGGCTACATGATTCTATTCTCTCATTAACTTAATGATATTGGAGGAGTGCTAAAGTTACTTTTGAGTCTGCTCATGTAATTCAATATTAATAAGTCTAAGAGCAGCTAATACCGCAGCAAAAACCTGATTGGAATGTACTCCACGTGTTCTTCGTGTTGCTTGGTCACAGTCCCAAGTAATAATACATTCAGTCAGCGCATTGGTATGGCCGCCTTTTGGTATTCTTACTTCATAATCCAATAATGCAGGCAAGGTGTAATTGTGCATTTTCATCACTTTATTAATCGCATCAATAAAGGCATCAAAACCACCATTTCCAGAGCCCGATGCAATATGTTTTTCACCTTTTACATCAACTCGTAAGCTAACCATGGCTTCTAAATTGAGACCACTGGTGATTGAGCAGTTAAGTAGTTTTATATGATGGTAATCTTTGCTTTCTAAAACATCAGCAATAATAAAAGGCAGGTCATCCGTGGTAATCGTTTGTTTTGAATCGCCTAATTGCACAATTTTAGATAAAACTTTCTTTTGATTTTCTTCAGAAAGTTCTAGCTCTAATAGGTCTAGGTTTTTTTTCAGGGATGCTTTGCCACTCATTTTACCTAAAGCATAACTGGTGATACGCGAAAAACGTTCAGGGACTAATTTGCTTTTGTATAAATCACCTTTTTGATCGCCATCAGCATGGATGCCAGCAGTTTGAGTAAATACATCTGCGCCAGTAATAGGTGTATTTGCTGCAATACGTTTGCCTGAATAGCTTTCTATCATATTACTGGTACGAACAAGGTGGCTTTCATCAATTGATAAGCTCATGTTCATTTTGTCACGCAACACCACCGTTACTTGAGCAAGTGATGCATTACCAGCACGCTCACCTAAGCAATTTATTGTACAGTGGATTGAGCTAATGCCAGCACGAACAGCCGCCATAACATTGGCTGTGGCTAAGCCATAATCATTATGAGGGTGGAAATCAAATTGAAGCTCTGGGTAACGTGTGCACATATCATGTAGACTTGCGTACACTTCATCAGGTGACATAACCCCTAAAGTATCAGGTAGCATAAAGTGGCTGATACCTACACGTTGTAAATTGTCCATTAGTCCAAAAACATAGTCGCGATTATCAGCATAGCCATTTGACCAGTCTTCTAGGTAAACATTAACTGTCAGACCTTTTCCTAAGGCGTACTCAACTGTTTTTAAAATGTCAGTGGTATGTTGTTCAAGTGTTTTCCCTAATTGATCTCTGCAATGTTTTTCACTGCCTTTGGTAAGCAGGTTGATAACACTACCACCGGCTTCTAAAATCCAGTCAACACTTTTTGTGTGATTAACAAAGCCTAAGACTTCAACGCAACCGTCAAAACCCTCTTCTCTAGCCCATTCATTAATCCGTTTAACAGCCTGTTTTTCACCTTCAGAAACGCCAGCAGAAGCTACTTCAATACGATCAACGCGTAATGATTGGAGTAGTGTCTTTGCTATATTGACTTTTTCATCAGGGGAGTAAGAAACGCCTTGTGTTTGTTCGCCATCACGTAGCGTGGTGTCCATTAATTGGATTTGTCTGGGTTGTATGGACATGTTATTGCCTTAAGGGAGGACTTTTGGAGGGAGGGTGCTAAGTAGGGCGGACTTCAGTCCGCCACTAAATATAATGGTAAGCGTAGCGGACTGAAGTCCGCTCTACAGAATTAAGCCCAAAGCCAAGGGAAATTTTGTTTATGCTTTTCTTCGTACTGATCAATAAAACCAGATTGTTCTAGTGTTAAACCAATATCATCCAAGCCTTTTATTAGGTTGTCTTTACGGAAAGCATCCACTTCAAATTTAAAGCCGTTGCCTGCAGGTGTAATAAACTCTTGGTTTTCTAAATCAACTGTAAATTTTACGCCTTCGTTAGCATCAACTTCATCCATTAATTTAGCTAGTTGTTCTTTAGTAGCAACAATAGGTAAGATGCTATTTTTAAAGCAGTTGTTATAAAAGATATCGGCATAGCTAGTAGAAATAATGGTGTTAAAACCATAATCTTCAATAGCCCATGGCGCGTGTTCACGTGAAGAGCCGCAACCGAAGTTATCACCAACAACTAAAACTTTAGCGCCTTTAAATGTCGCTTTGTTTAGTTCAAAGTCAGCATTATCGCTACCATCTTCGTTAAAACGCCAATCGTGGAAAAGGTGTTTACCAAAACCACTACG
>Ga0209495_1001002_pt1 | contig 20524 bp, 16 predicted proteins | sample EN1Hudsemesocosm_FD_184629 | JGI IMG/M metagenome (GOLD analysis project Ga0209495, IMG submission 184629) | Methane-oxidizing microbial communities from mesocosms in the Hudson Canyon - EN1E Hudson Canyon (SPAdes) (version 2) | ecosystem: Environmental > Aquatic > Marine > Cold seeps | place... | reverse complement strand
AATGGCAGTACTAGCACACCTGCCAACTCAGTATCGATAGATGCACTAAACACAGCTACTGACAATGGTGATGGTTCTTTCAGTGTAACCTCGGGTATCGCCATTCCGGATGGTTCGTTGACTCCAAATATAGCTGCCTTTGGCAGTGGTTCAGTTTCAATAGAAGGGCGGGCTGCTATAGATTTGGGAACGTCTGCATCCCCTGATATTCAAAGAGTACCAATTACTAATGTCGTTGAGTCTTTTAATATCAACGAGTCTGACGGCTCTGCAAAGCCTAGGCGTGAAATAGTTAAACTAGAAAGTTGCCTGAACTGCCATGGCACACTTTCCTTACATGGCGATAATAGAACTGATAGCATCGAAAGTTGTGTTACCTGTCATAATCCACGGAATACAGATATAGAAAAAAGAGCCATTGCTAGTCCGCCAGCAACTGATGGAAAAACCGAGCAGTCCGTCGACTTTAAAGTAATGATTCATGCCATTCATGCGGCGGGGCTTCGTGAAACCCCCATTCAGGTTGTGGGTTACGGGGGAACAGTACATACCTATGACGAAGAGACGGTTCACTACCCTGGTGAGTTAAACAACTGTTTATCTTGTCACGATAACGATACGTATATACTTCCTCTAACAAGCGACGTACTTGCAACTACTATATCTACTGGGGCCAGTATTCCTGATCCTAGTGATGATGTCGTTGTTAGCCCAATGGCATCGGTTTGTTCTTCTTGCCATGATACCGCTTCAGCACAGGTTCACATGGAGCTCAATGGTGCCCATTTCAGTACAACTCAGGCAGATATTGATTCAGGCGCAGTACTTGAGCAGTGCGAGTTATGCCACGGAGAAGGTAAAACCTATCCTGTTTCATCTAAACATGGAATTAATTAGCGAGAATTATTGAAGGGTTTATTATGCACCCCTTAGGTATAGTTATTTTTGTAATACTATTCGCTATTTCCTTGTCTGCAAAAGCAGATGAAACACAATGGTCCTACCGCTTTTCACCTTATTTGTGGTTTGCCGATATTGAGGGTGAAATAAATGCGTTAACAAGACCAAGTAACGCTGATTTTTATTTATCAAGATTTGAACCTTCAGTGAACTCTGATGTGAGTGCCGTTATGATGTTCTTTGAGGCTAATAGAGGACGACATGGTTTATTGTTAGATTTATTGTACATTGAAAATGAGTCTGATATCACATTCCCCCAATTTCAAGAGGTGAAGATAAACTCAACATCAAAAGCAACCGTTACTTCAGTTAGTTATGTTTTTCAGCTTTATGGTAGTGAAAAAACTAATGTCGACTTAACTTTAGGGCTTCGGTACTGGGATATTAATTCAGATGTAAAGTTTACCGATAATAGTAATGCCTTTTCTACCCAACAACTGACTAATTCGGAGTCTTGGCTTGACCCACTTATTGGCGTGAAAGCTAAAACCAGCTTAGGAATGTCACGATTTTATCTGGTTGGGTGGTTTGGCGGAGGTGCAAAAGGAGGGGCTGATCACTTTTATGATACTTCGGTAAATATCGGCTATCAATGGAATGAATCGATTGGAACCGTCATTGGCTATCGACAATTTGGTGTTGACTACGAAGACGGGTTGTTTAAATACGATATAGAGCAAAGTGGCTGGGTGCTTGGCTTAACATGGGGTTTTTGAATCTAGTTATAAGCGTGAGGCGGTAGGAGCTTATTTTTCATATTTAGCTGGAGATGATCCCGTCCACCGCTTAAATGCCCGGCTAAAGGCACTTAACTCTGAAAAACCCAGTAAAAAAGCGATTTCACTTAATGAATAACGCTTCTCTTTAATATATCGAATCGCTTTTTCTTTTCTTACGGCTTCAACCAGCTCCTGAAATGAATGGCCTTCGCTTTTAAGCTTCCTGTAGAGAGTATGACGACTCATATGTAGCTTAGATGCAATTTTTTCTGCATCTATTGCATCCTTTGAAAGCTGCCTTGATATGATTTTTTTTACTTGATCTGAAATGGATTTTTTAGGCCTGATTTTGTTGAGGAGCGTTTCAACATGGCGGGTCAGTACTTTATGAAGATAAGGGTTTCGTTTAGGTAGTTCAAAGTCCAAAAACTGTTTTTTGAAAACAATAGAACAGTAAGGTTGGTCAAATTTTACCGGACACTGAAACAGGCGATGATACTCTTCTACATATTCAGGTTCGGGATGCGCGAAGCCTACATATTCCATTTTGGGTTGGGACTGAATAAATGATCGTGCCCTGGAGACAGAAACAGCCAGTGTTCTATCCATGTTGGGGCGAGAATAATCTTCTGGGTTTTCACAAATATACTTAAGCTGGGCAAAGTCATCATCAACCTGGAACTCCACATGCATGCCCGCGTTAACCAGTTTGTAGAGTCGTTCAAACTGCTGTAATGCTTGACCTAGTGTGGCGTTGTTAAAAAAAATATGGCCTACAACACCCATTTCATCAGGGTTCGATTTTGCGCCTATATGAAGCCCAATGGCGCGGTCTTTGGTAAAACGTTCGGCAATATCCCAAAGCATGTGAAATGCAGAGAGTGATATCCGAAAATCGGGCTGCTCAAGCTCATCAAGCTGTAAACCTGTTTCATCTTCCAAGGATTGTTTGGAGTACCCTTTTTTTATCAGGTAGCTTGATAGGGACCTGGCAGATGAGGCACTTACTGTAACATCGTTGTCCTTCTGTTTACTGTCAGTGCTTGCCACAGGTGAAAAGCCTCATATTGTTAGAATTATTAAGTGCCAGATTTAATTCATCCTTATTGAGTATTTCAGGTTTTGTGGAAAATGCAAAGGCTGATCTTAACTAGCACGAAATTAATAATGATGAGATTTTTTTGTACCTTATTGTGAGTCTATACTTAAAAGGGCCTAACTGACCTGAGAGTTCAACTTATGAGTTCAAGTATTTTTTCGACAATGCCTATTGAGGGCTTATTTGGCATTATTCTGTTTATTACTTTTTCTTCTGTTTTTTCGGGGTTTACCTTAGGGCGACGTTTTAGAGATCGCAAGTCTGATGGCGATGCGCCACCGATAGGATCCGTTATAGGCGCTCTTTTTGCTCTACTGGCATTTATGCTAGCCTTGACCTTTAGTTCAGCATCGAACCGGTATGATACGCGCAAACAGTTACTGCTTGATGAAGTTAATGCTATTGGAACTGTATTCTTAAGAACGAGCTTTCTTGAAGTGACTGATAAGCAGCACTCACAAGCTTTATTAAAAAACTATGTACAGCTCCGAATGAATGTTCTTGATGAGAGCATTCAAATAGACAAGAAGATTGCTCAGTCTGAATCTATTCAGAAAAAGCTATGGGATATAGCAATAACTTACCCAAAAGGTAATGTTAGCGGCGCGCTAACTGCCTCTTATGCCTCTGCACTGAATGAGATGTTTGATCTTCAAAATTCACGCATAGTGCATGGTGTCACTTACCATGTACACCCCACGATATGGGGAACATTAATAGTCATTTCAGTACTTTCGATGGCCGCTTTGGGTTTCCAGTTTGCTTATAGTGGAGGGCGAAGGGTTTGGCTTTGTATGTTGTTAGCCACCACATTTAGCTTGGTGTTATTATTAATTGAAGATTTAGACCGGCCTGAGCAGGGTACGATACGTGTAAACCATGCACCTATGGCAGCGTTATTTAAATCTATAACTGTAGATAACAGGTAGTCGTGGTAGGATATTGAAAATTGTATCTTGCAGCGTTTAGTGGGTATTTAGCCCAAAGTATCAGGTGTTTTTTGAGACGGCCTATTTTAGATGTAAATTTGTTTTGGCTATTTAGTTACTCATTAAGAGTTTGCTGTATTTTTGTTTTATCTTCTCTGATGGTTGCTACCGTCTGGGCAGAAACCGCTATAGACATTAAAGGTGCCAATTCAGCGCTGGAAGAAAACCTGCGTGCACATCTGGGTGACATAGATGATGCTGAATTCAAAAACCCTAGGCTGTTGGAGCGCAGGTTGAATGGCATTATTACTGAGTCAACTCATGCACTAGGTTATTATCACAGTGAATGGGCAATAAGCTTTCGGTCGAAGAGTGTACTTATTGAGCTAACACAGGGACCGCCTGTAATTCTTCTTGAACCAGAGATTAACGTTATTTCGAAGGCTGATGACCAGCCCGTCTTCACAAAAATTATTGAAAGCAATGACCTTGTAGCGGGTAAACAGCTAGATCACTCCAAGTATGATGCATTAAAGAAACAACTGATGCAGCAGGCGGAACGCTTTGGTTTTTTTGATGCTGTTTATCTAGCTAGTGAGCTATTGGTTGATGTGAGTGACAATACGGCGAAAATTAAACTGATTCTGAAAAGTGGTGAGCGCTATTATTTTGGTTCAGTCTCTTTTGAAGGAAGTCAGTTATCGAATGAGTTTATGGCTCGCATTCCCTCTTTTAAAGAGGGGGATGCTTTTGATGCTCTCGTACTCGCTAATTTCCGAAGAGATCTGTATGCAACGGGTTACTTCTCTCAGGTAACCGTAAGTACTGAGCAGGTGATGGTTGGCGCTGATCGTCGGGTGAACTTGTATGTAAAAATGGAAGATACCAGTCAGCATCACTTTGAAGTGGGGTTTGGTCTTGATACTGATACAGGGCCAAGAGTGCGTTTGAATTGGGATATGCCCATGGTTGGTGAAAAAGGGCATGCATGGCGATCCAAGCTAGAGGTATCAGAGCCTATTCAGGAAGTATCAGGAACCTATCGCATTCCCTTAGAGCAACCGTTAATCCATTTCTTGTTGTTTGACTCAGGTTATACCCGTCAAAAAATAGAATCAACAGAGTCTAGCCTGGTCGAAATGGGAATTTTCCGACTCAATCTTAAAGAGAATCACTGGCAGCACCGCTATGGTGTGAGTGTAGACTTTGAAAAATATCGACAAGGAAGTGATAACTGGAGTGAAGTTTATTATCTGGTACCTGGTGTTAGTTGGATGAAGTCAGAGTTCGGAAAAGGCGGAGACCCATCCAATGGTTATCGTTTATGGTTGGCATTTGAGGGTAGCACTATTTTATTAGGCTCAGATACTAACTTCGTCAAGGCTCATTTCGGTGCGCGCTGGCTAACACCTTTATGGCAATCGACGGCTCGAATGCTAGCCAGAATAGAGCTAGGTGCTATTGATACCTCTGATATATTAGAGCTACCCGTATCGCGACGTTTTTATACGGGGGGAGACCAAACGGTTCGTGGTTATGAATATAATTCAGTGGCTACCCGAGACGATGAAGGTGAGTTGGTGGGGGGGCGTTATTTGAATGTTGCTAGTCTGGAGTTTAGTGAGAGAATAACGGACCGTTGGCGTGGGGCTGTTTTTGCTGACACTGGGCGTGCTTATAACCAACTTGATGAACCATTTTCAAGCAGTGTGGGGCTTGGGGTACGCTGGTTGTCGGTTATTGGTGAAGTTAGAGTAGACTTGGCTCATCCATTGGATAATCAAAAAGAAACCCCCGTTCGCTTGCACCTTTCTATGGGGCCTCCATTGTGATTCGTCAACTATTGAGATCGGTGTTAATAGCTCCGTTAATATTTATAGTGGTTTGTTTGATATGGCTATTCTCTACTAAAGAAGGGACGGTATTGGTTGCTTCCTTAGCCAATGAACTACTTCCCGAACTGCAAATAGATAATGTTGATGGCTACCTGCTTGGAACGCTTCAGGCCGAAAGAGTTGAATGGAAAGATGACGTAGTCGAAGTTTCTGTAACGGAGTTGAGTTTCGACTGGAACCCGCTGTGCCTTCTTAGTACAGCGCTTTGTATTGGACAGCTAGAAGCAAACCTGCTTGATATTGCGGTACTCATTCAAGAGGGTGGTGAAAACGAGCCAGAGGGCACTTTACCTGAAATTATAATGCCCTTAGGAATTAGCGCATCTTCGGCTAAAATCAACGAATTTAATCTGAAAATCGGAGAAAATGAACAGAAAATATCAGATTTTGTTTTTTCTGGTAGCTGGATTGGTAGCCTTTTAGCCTTAGAGAGTATTGAGGCCGTTTACCATGAACTTAAGCTTGTAGCTGAAGGTGAAATGGACTTTTCATTGCCTTGGATAAGCCGCTTCAGTGGTGACTTAAATTATGACGTTATTGCAGACAATGATCAGCAAAAGACAAAACTAGCTTTCGACCTCAAAGGCGAGCGGCTAAGTTTTGATGTGACAGGTAAACTAAACGTTAAAGAGTTGGGCGGTGAAATGCCGGCCAATTTATTTGCTTCGGTTTCATTTGATCAGCCAAATTTCCCACTTTTACTAAGCCTAGAATCTCCAATGCTTTTGGAAGAGTCTGTGAACATTGATTCACTTTCAGCTGATGTAAGTCTTAGAACGTTATCCGCTAAAATAAACAGCAAAATCCAGACGCCATACTGGAGTGAGTCAGCTGTATCTATAGAGGCTCAATGGCTAGATAATGCATTGCTACTCGAACGTGCAGACATTGAAACAGATAACGGGCAATTGTCGGTTCAGGGTAAGTTAAGCAATGCCCCAGCGCTACCTTTTGAGTTATCGGTCAGCGCTAATAAGTTGGCTCTGGATGCGCTAAAGCTTCCTGATGCCCCTTCTGGAAAGGCAATTATTCCTTATCCTGTATTAATTGACAGCCAGATTAAACTAAAAGGAGAAGCCCGTGGGGATAGTCCACGAATAGACATTATTTTAAGTAGTTTAAAGGGAGTTTTAAATCATAAGCCTATTTCTGCAGTGGGGCATTTGAATGTAGCCCATGACCAGATAAATGTAGATGACCTGCTTATTAAGTCTGGCAATAATCAAATTCGTGGAGATGGAGTCTTTGGCATATCACCGAGCGCTGAAGACAAACATAGTAACCGCCATGCCCTTAACCTTAAGCTACATTTACCTGAGCCTGAGTTATGGTTACCTGACTTAAGAGGTAATATTGAAGGTGGTATTCAACTAAATGGCCTATTGAGAGAAGCTGATATTAGGGGGGATTTGAATGTATCTGATATAACGTTTAGAGAACACTCCCTACAGTTGGCTTCACTGAACTTTGATATTAGGAAGTCAGGCCTACAGCCAAGCTTATTGAAATTGAATATGCAGAACATGACGTTGGGCGGAGTGATGCTTGAAAATACTCAGTGGCAACTTAAGGGGGATATAGATCAGGCTGAGCTGGATGGAGCTCTAAAGGTTGAAAACTATGGAGCGGCAGATTTGCACTGTGATGTAAGTTACAGCGTTTCTCCTGTTGGCCATGTTGAAGGTGTGTGTGATGAGTTTAGCTGGCTCTCAAAGGCTTTTTCTGATGCCTCGTTTGCATGGGGAAATAAAGATAATATTTCTGTTAGCTGGGATGTTGCATCATCGGCCTTGGGGCTTGCCCCTTTTTGTTTAGGTTCTCAGGCAGGTGAAATATGTAATAGTGAGCTTGCTTCTTGGAGTCCGGAAAAAGGCTACTCCTTATCACTTAATGCAGATGCTATTTCTCTACAAAGACTGAGTCAACGCTGGACTGATATGTTTAAGTTCAATGGTGCTTTCAGTGCGAAGGCTAAAATAAGTCAGAAACCAGGTGAGACAATTGATGCAGATATTATGATAGCGCTGCCAAAGGCTGATTTTTCTTTGATTAAGACCGCAGAAAATAACCGCTTACATCGCCCTTTAGATATTACGGTTGATGATCTATTTTTAAAGGCATCAATGCACAGTGATAACTTAACCCTTAATAGCCGTTTCACGTCTCCTCAAATGGGGGATATTCAAAGCCAATTGATGGTGAAGAATATCGGAGGTAAGCGAGCGCTTTCCGGTGACATTGGTATTGGTAAGTTAGATCTCTCGTATCTGCAGGGCATTGTGCCCTCTGTAGAAACATTGTCAGGTCTTATTACAAGTCAACTTGCATTGTCGGGAGACTTAGCTAAGCCCCTAATCGTTGGGGACTTCACCCTTGCAGAGGGTAAGTTAAAGAGTGATTACTTTCCTGAAACCTTACGACAGATAAATGTTAATGCAAGCTTTGATCAACAGACGCTCAATTATCAGGGAAGTTTTGAGTCTGATGGGGGGAAGGCTACCCTGAAAGGCGAGTTAGACTGGCAAAAACAGTGGATTTTAACGACCTCCCTAGATTCAAAAGCATTTAAGATTACCCCTAGTTCAGGTATTGATTTAACCATCAAGCCTGCCTTATCACTCCAGCTTAAAGAGGGGGTTGTTGAAGTATCAGGAACGCTGAAAATTCCTAAAGCTAGGGTTGAGCTGAAAGACTTACCTGCAGGGGCTAAGTCTGTTTCGTCTGATGTGCGCGTAGTAGGGCGAGAAACGGAAGACATAAGCAATTCACACTGGAAGTACAATACAAATATAGAAATAGTATTAGGAAGAGACGTTCATTTTAGAGGTTTTGGAGTAAATACCTACCTAACGGGCAACCTATTGCTAAGTCAAACAGAAAATGGTGCCTTTACCGGAACAGGGCAAGTGCTTACTGATGATGGTTTTTATACCATCTGGGGGCAGCGCTTAACGGTTAAAGAGGGGCGATTTAGTTTTAGCGGTCCCCTTGATGAACCACACTTACAGTTAGATGCCACGCGCACTATTTCAGGTGACAATATAACGGTTGGTGTGCGTGTTACCGGCTCAGCGAGTGACCCCGAGGTGAGCTTCTATTCACAGCCCGCTATGAATGAGTCTACCGTGTTGCATTACCTACTTACCGGTCAATCACCTGACCAGGGAACCAATAGCTCGAGTCTCTTAAATAATATGGTGCTTTCAGCTGGGGTTTTTGGTTCTAGTGAAATTACTGAAAAATTGGCTAGTAAGGTGGGAGTTTCTGATTTTCAGGTAGCAACCTCTTCAGATGAAGATGGAACAAACCTGGAGCTAAGTGGTTATGTTTCACCTGATATTTATTTAAAGTACGGAGTAAGTCTCTATGATGATGCCAAGACAATGGCAATGAGATACCGCTTAAAACAAAACCTGTTTATTGAGGCGGCTAGTGGGATAAGTAGTTCTCTGGATGTTATTTATTCATTTGAGCATCGATGATAATCTTTTCTGGGAAATTTCAATATTGCAACAAACAGTCAAGTAATCGACCCATATTGTCAAGCAGCTGTAATATTTCTTAGCTAACATGTGTCTGTACCGTAAACGAATTGACCGATATGCCTAGCGATTAGGGGTATCGAGAGAATAAAGCACATTAATAGCAATTGATTAAATCAAAGAGAGAAAATTATGGAAATGGAAATTTTTGTACCTCATTCAGAGCTTGAACAGAAAAACATGGAAGCATTGGTTGCCTATCTGAATGACTTGTATTACTTCTAGTCGGCTTGCTTTCAATTAGTTATAAACAGTTGTCAGCACTTGCTCTGCCACCCTGAACGATCAACGTAGTTCAAATAGGGTGGCTTTTTATATTGTAACAATACTTTATTCGCCTCTTTCACCTTCACCAATACGATAGCCAACCGTCATCATAAATGTTTGGTCATTGTAGTTTTCATCAAGACTATAAAAATTGCGTACATCGGTACGAATTGACCACTTCGGTGTTACTCGATAATAGAGGCCTATTCCTGAGTTAACATTGTTTTCATCGCTGTCATTACCTTTGTCGCTATCAAAATCAATTTGACCATAACCGAACACCACATAAGGTCTCCAGCGACTTTCAGCATTGAAGAAGTACATACCATCAACGTGGTACTTTTGAATGTCTATATTAGCAGAGCCGTTAGTGCTACTTAACTCGCTGTCTAGAGTCGAATAATGCAACAGCGCAGCAAAGCTGGGGGAGAAATGTAGCCCAAGCCCCATACCACCAAACACTTCATCATCAAGATTACGTTTACTGTCGAAGCTGAAATAACCGACACTGGGAGAAAACTCGATAATACTGTTAGTTACTTCTTCTGCGTATGAGATATTTGTCGTAATCATTGCAGTGACGAGTATTACTTTCTGAAAAACTTTACTAAGCATGATATTTACCTGTTGTTATTAAATGCTTATTCTTTAAACCCATAACCTTTTAAATTGCAGTTTAAAAACTGAGTACCATATCAACGCCCCAATAACCGCTGTAAGACTCCCCAGCAACTGCATCAAAATACGTTGGAATAGGGGATATCATACCCGTGCCTGTTTGTATTAGGTCTTTACCAAGCATGCTATTAATACCTTCCCCTATTGTATCGACAGGATCGAGAAAGAAGAGAGCAGTACTTCCCCAGCCTTCAGAGCCCCAAACCGTCCCGCCATCAGCGATTATTTCTTTCTCGGTTTGATGAGCCCACTCACCATAAATCCAACCACCAACAGGGGTTACCACCAAATCCTGAATAGAGGGTACTTCAGCAAAGGCTTCTAGACCATATTCCCAGTAAAACGTTGACATTAAGGCTGAATAACTAAATGAGTCCCACTGGCTATAGCCTGACTTACGAGCCACTTGGTAATAGACACCCCCAAAGTATGGGTGCCCAATATAGTTAATGGCCCAGTTATCTTCATCCCATACTGGGCCTTCTCTTACATTGTCCCACCATTTTTCAAGTAATCTATCATCACTTCGATCCCAGTTCGAAATCTCTTCTGGCAACATCGCAATGAACCCTGCAACACCAACACCAAGGCCAAACATAAGCTTGGTTTGTGACCATAGGCGTTCACTATCTTCCCCATTTTGTGGATCCCATAGGGTGACTGCGTAGGGGGATGAGTTTGATTCATCCTGTTGATTTTCTGCTTGAGGCCCTTCAGTTGTGTTTGACGCAACGGCTTGATAACTGAGCAGAAGTGAAGCAATTAGAACGTAAGAGATTTTTGGCATAGTGTTTAATACTGGTCGGTTGTCGAAAAATAACAGTTTTTCAGCTGAGTTATCCATAACATCACTGCTTATTGGACGGAATACAAAGAGAACTGAGTAAACGTTATTGGCAATTAGTCATTTTAGTGCAATTAAAACGTTAATAACAAGTCAATTCCTAAGTAGTCACCATAAGACTCCATAGCTACTGGCTCAACGTAATTTGGGAACTGAGATATTGTCGCTGCTCCGGAGCGTATTAATTTTTTACCCAGCATATGGTTTATACCTGCTCCAATCTTATCTACGGGGTCAAGAAAAAATAGTGCGGTGCTTCCCCAAAATTCAGATCCGAGAGCCATACCGTCGTTGGCAATAATTTCTTTTTCTTTTTCGTAGGCCCACTCTCCATAAATCCAGCCACCTATGGGGGTTACTGCCAGATCCTGAATAGAGGGTACCTCTGCAAAGGCTTCCAGGCCATACTCCCAATAAAAAGTCGACATTAAAGCAGAGTAAGTAAAAGAGTCCCATTGGTTATAGCCAGACTTGCGGGCTACCTGGTAATAAACTCCGCCAAAGTAGGTGTGGCCTATATAATTAATATGCCAGACATCTTCATCCCAAATAGGACCGCTACGAACATTGTCCCACCACTTCTGCACTGGTTTGCCATCGCCAAAATCCCAGTTTGATACATCTTCTGGTATTAGAGATATCACTCCCATGGCCCCTAACCCCAGCCCGAATAGAAGCTTGGTTTGAGACCATAACCGGTCTTTATCTTCATTATTTTGAGGATTCCAAAGACTGACTTTATAGGGTGATGGGGCTGATAGCTCTGGCTGAGGACCTTCCGAGTTTTTTGACTGCGTAGAAACATCTGCCAAGACAGTTGTTTGGTAGTTTAAAATTAGAAAAGCGACTAGGCTATAAACAACTTCTCGCATTATCATGGGGGGCAGTGTTAGTTGTAAGGGCTTTGGCTTAGAGAGCGGCCTATTTTTTACTAGATATTAATTATAGGCGATATTCTCGGAATGATATTGGAATTTACAGGTAAGAAATATAGACTCTAGATCTAGGAAAAATATACTGAAATATATCATAAAACAGAAAGGAGAAATCTGAATGAAACGATTGATATTAATAGCCTTTTCGGCATTACTATTAGTGCTAACTGGGTGCTCCACAGTCACTAAAGACATCCAGATTACAGCGGAGGCTGACCCAAAAGCCAGTTTTGCCGGTTATAAAACATATACCTGGTTAGGGGCTGCGGCCATTATGTTTGATGAGGCCGGGCGTTGGGAACCACCAGCATTTGATGCAGATGCTGAAATAAAGTTTTCTATTAACCGTGAATTAAGAGCAAGGGGTATGAGTGAAAGTGTATCTAACCCAGACTTAGTCGTTGCCTTTGCTGCTGGCATTGATATGGACAACATTGAGTTTGTGAAGAATGAAAAGAGCCAGCTTGAAACCCTTAAAAATATTCCTAAAGGCGCGTTGATGGTTATTCTGGTTGATGTGAACAGTGGCCTGCCCATTTGGGTGGGGGCAGCAGCAGCTGATATACAAGAAAACGTTGATTCAGAAACGGCTAAAGTGCGACTCAACTATGCTGTAACTGAGATGTTTAAAAAGTTACCTAAGTAGTATTAGACCTTTGCACTAATGTTTTTTTCGTGCAGAGGTCTCAAGATATTTAAAAATAGAAAGGATTAGGTTAGATGAAAAAGCATTTGATATTTGCATCAGCACTACTGGCCTGTTTGCCCGTCAATGCTGACGTTTTGGAACTTAATAACGGTAAAACGTTTGATGGCACAATGGTCGGCAGAGATGGCGATAACATCCAGTTTGAATCGGATGGTATTTCAATGACGTTTAAGGCCTCAGATGTAAAAAATATTTCCGTGGGTTCAAGTGCTGCACCAAAGAGTGTTGATCAGGCCAAACCTGCAGAGGCAAAAAAGCCTGCAACAGAGAAACGTCCTGCTGTGCCAGCGGGTACTCGTATTGTTGTTACGTTGAGCCAGGCACTTGATAGTTCTAAAGTAAAAGAAGGGCATAAATTTACCGCTGCACTGGAATCAGCACTTGTGGTTGATGGTGTAACTATAGCGGCATCAGGCTCTACGGTTTATGGGGTCGTTCATGAGAGCAAATCATCAGGTCGCCTAGTCGGCTCTTCATCCATTCTTCTTTCGCTCACTGATATTAAAGTTAATGATCAAATGAAGCCGATTAAAACCTCTGGAATTAAGGGTGTAACTGAAAATACGGCTAAAAATACTGCAGGTAAAACTGCGCGTGGGGCTGCTATCGGTGGTTTAATTGATGGCAAAAGTGGTGCCAGAACCGGAGCAAAGGTAGGGGTAGGCGCTTCTATTCTTACTAGAGGGAATCAGGCGGTTATCCCTGCCGGGGCTCTGCTAGAATTTACTTTGGCTGAAAATGCGCAGTTATAAATTGCTGTAATCTAATTAAGTGACCGGAGGTTAGTCAAATAGCCCCGGTTATTTTGTGAAACCAAGCTAGTAGGGGGGGACCCTAATTTATAATCCCCTCTGTCCTATCTAGCTGAGAAACGCTACGACTCTCATAAAGTACTCCCTATAAAATATACATAAATAGACTATTATCATTAGTATTCATCTATAAATGTTTGCGGTCTTGATTTTGCTTTTATGAAATATCAATTACCCTAGATGTTCAGTAGAGGACAGATATTTATGATCAAATAATAAGGTTCCTTCAATGAAAAAAATAGTATGTCAGTATCTTATTTCAATCCCTTTGGCACTGACTGTGTCAGGCACTTCTTTCGCCGAAGAACAGAAAGAAGTGCAAGATATGAGTGACCCGCTGGCTGTTTACACACAGCTTGGTGCGGGTTATACCGATAAAGGGATTAATTTTAAAGCAGGCCAGTCATATGATTCTGGTAAGCCTGCTACTATGGCGATGAATGTTCTAGAGGTAAAAGGTGTTTGGGGTGATACCCTTGGCACCAGAGATGACCTTGTAGATGATGTGGATTTTATTCGTTTTAGAAACTTCATTGTTAATTCTGAGAATGGCCAAGGTTCACAAGTTGATGTAAATTACAACCTGAACTCAAAGTCAGGTTCTGCTTCATATTCATTAATTCAGGCAACGCCAAAAATGGGGCTATTCCAGTTTTTTCCACTGGCAGGTATTGGTATTGCGGTAGCAAATAATGTTAATGAGCATCCCCTATGGGCTGATGAAGACTCCCCTAGCGGATTTAGTATTCCCGGTGCTTTTGCCATGGTTGGTACTTATGGAAAAATGAATATTACAGATAAAATATGGCTTAACTACAACCCTGTGTGGCTTACATCAATAGGTGGCTCTCAAGCCTATGAAGATAATGCCTATGGAGAGGATCAAAGCTCAATCTATACTCATGAAGCCGCAATAAGTTATCAAATTACGCCAGTGATGAATGTTCGTTATTTTGCAAACTGGACAACTCACTTGAGCTTTGATGACGGTGATCATCGTATAGAGATTAACTATCAGTTGTAGCTAGCCCTGCTTTCCGTTTAATGTGATGGAAGGCAGTTCATTAAAATAGCGGTAGTAATCAGCAGAAAATTGACCCATGTGAGTAAACCCTAATTTATGGGCAGCAGCCATTACTGTTGTATCTTCAGAGGCCGATTTCTTTAAACTATTATGAGCTTCTTGCAGTAAAAATCGATTAAGGTATTTTTTAGGTGATAAGCCGATAACACTGTTAAACAACCTTTCCAGTGTTCGTTCCGACGCCTTAGTATAATGACAAATTTCTGATACAGGCACTCGCTCTCGTTTCGTGTGAATAAAGTGCAAAGCGTCACCTAATACTTTCATTCTTCGTTCTTTAGCAAGTGAGAATGATTGGTGGCTGGCAGACTCAAGTAGTGAACTTAGCCCTTCAAATAACGTGGCATCTTGTAGTGTTTGGCACGACTCACCATAGGGCGAACATGATTGGAGTGTTTTGGTTAAGCTTGATAACTTGGTATAGAGCTTAGCAATGTCATTTTTGTCACAGCGTATGACCTGTTCTTCAGGTCGAATCTTAATTGAACTATTTACATTAACCGATTGTTTGAGCCAGTCTTCTGGTACCGATAAGGAGAAGACTTCGAACCCTTGTTTAGATATAGACTCCATCTCTCCGCTTTTATTAAACAGTAGAACTTGTCCGCCTGTAATATGTTTCCCACACCAATAAAGATCGGGATGGTTTGGGGGAAGAATAGCAATATTTCTTGCCCCTACGGGGGCTAGCGCTCGTTGATCAACCGCTAGACCAAAGTGAGCAAACGAAAGTTGGGTTTGACCAGTGTGTGACTGGAAAAGGTGAATGCTCTCAGTGTCAGGTGACGATAACGCTCTAAAATCAACATCCCAGTCTTTAGCTAGCTCGTTGAATTGATCAAACTCATCGCAGACTAAAGAGAATGAATAAGCCTCACTCATCTTGCTAAATCCTTATTTAAATTATGGAGTTAAATCATCGAGTTTTTATAAAAATGTCGGTTTTTAGATACGTGATTTACGATATATCAATTATTCTATAGTTACAATATGTTGCGGAATTTATTGGGATCATCTCGGAGCAAAGTTGTATTGCTTGAAAATAGCGTTTGTGTCGGTAGTTTTGTTGACTACACTACATTAACCATTTCGTAATAAGTTTTACTAGGGTTTTAATGAGTGAATAATCAAGGCAGTCTAAATCTACTGACTTATTCACTAAAAGTTTGCACACTTCTTAGTAAACGTACTAGATTAAAATTATTAGAAATTAAAAACAATTTATGCTTTATAAACATAACCTACGAAGCAATTGAAAGGGGAAACAAGTATGCGACGCGTATGCAAAATGCTGGTGTCAGTTATCGGCATATCTCTTGTGTCTGGACCTGCATTAGCAGCCGAAGACAAGCCGATAATCAGAGATGCTGAATACCAGATTCTAAAAGCACAAAATGGAGCCGAATGGGTAAAAGATGATAAGGCTATATCATCTAAACTGGCTGAGGTACGTAAGAAAAACGGTGGCAAGCCACCTAATATCGTTTATATATTGCTTGATGATGTAGGTTTTGGCGAAATAGGTATGGATGATCTGAGTGTTATCCGTGGCTATAAAACACCTAACATGACGGCTATGGCTAAAGAGGGGTTGAGCCTAAACCGAATGTATACTGAGCCATCGTGTACACCCACGCGTGTAGCGATGATGACGGGGCGTTATCCAAGCCGTACAGGTACATCGGAGGCTAAGGCCACGATTTCCGGTGATGGTTTAAATGCTGAAGAATATACCATTGCAGAACTCCTAAAAGATGCGGGCTATTACACCTCTCACGTGGGTAAATGGCATATGGGTGATATTGAGCAGGCCTACGCCAATAATCAGGGCTTCATGAGTGCTGAATTTCCGATCCACCAGCAGGGTCAGTTGGCCATCATGGGTAGGGAAATGCAAGATGCTGACATTATTCGAGGTGTCCATCCTGATAAAGAAGACCAAACCTTTACCATGGATAAGTTATTTATTCCTGACCCTGCGCATATGGTGACCGGTGTAGAGCTTCGTAAGGGCAAGCTGTATGAAGTAGAAATGGAAGCGGGTGAAGCCTGGACTCAGAAGAAATACCGGGAAATGAATGAGCGTTATCAGCGTAATGCGATAAAAGAGCTCGGCACTCTTGCCAAACAGGATAAACCTTTCTTCCTTAACTACTGGCCGCTATTTCCATTGTCATTTGTGCAAGAAGGCATAGCAGAAAATAAAACTCTCAATGGCGGCACTATGGCTGGCATCCTTACAGAGGTTGACCGTTGGGTTGGGGATATAATTAAGGAAGTTGATAAGCTTGGGATCGCTGATAACACCATTATTGTGTTGATGGGCGACAATGGACCGTTCATGCAGTATGCAGGTCCGACCGGACAATCTGACCGTATTTATCGTGGTGGTAAAGCTGATCACCTGGAAGGTGGCGTACGGGTTAATGCCTGGATGCAATGGAAAGGGGTTATTGAAGCAGGCAGTTCAGCGGAAGATATTTTTCACGTGAGTGACCTATTTACCACCTTTGCCCGTTTTGCCAATGCAACGGACCTTATTCCCAGAGATAGAGTCATTGATGGTGTTGACCAAACGGGCATGATATTACTGGGTGAAACCCGCGGTCGTCGCGACTACGTGCATATTTATGAGGGGCCACAGTTGAAGTCTGTGGTTAAGAATAAATACAAAATGCACTTACCACCACCGGGAGCAAACCCCATTGCCGCAACTATATTTGATCTCTACCGTGACCCTCGTGAAGAGCGCCCTATTGAATCGATTAAATACGGGCCATGGGCTGGTGGGCAGTTTGCCGGCATGGTTAAACGTCATATGGCAATGAAAATGAAATTTCCTGACAGAAAGGCTGTTTATGATGTGCCTTATGGTGGCATTGAAAATTTAAGGCCTGAAACTAAGAAGGTTGTTGAGATTTTTGTTGCTGGCTCTCCGATGCTGATGAATAAAAAGAAGTAAGCTTCTTACTTAAGCTTTAGCGATTAAAACTTCACCGGAAGGCCCCGACAAAAACGGGGCCTTTTTTGTGTTAACGTTAACCGGTTACAAGTGAGATCTATAAGGATATTAATATGAAAATTATTTTTAATCTGTATGCACTAGCGCTAGCTGCATTCGCTATATTCTGTGCTGTTTTGATGACAGATGTGGGCCAGATGATAGGTGTACCAAGAGACTGGTTATTAAACTACTTCCGTTATATGTCTCTATTCTGGGTAGCCCAAGCGGTCGCATTAGCGGTTCTTTGGGGCGCGAATATTCGTGGTAAGTTCTGGAACCCCGTATGGATGTGGTTAGCCTTTGTTGGTGTATTGTTTACCTTCTGGGTAGAGGCTTATGCTATGCCCGTCGCATTCCCAACTCAGCAGTTCAACGCTACATTTTATTCTGTAGATGAAGCTGATCAATTGATTCCTGACGAAGATTCTCGTGTTTATGTGACCGAGGTGAACGGGGAAATGCGTATTTTTCCACGCTATCATCTACAAGTCCCCCACGTAGCAGGCTGGGAGTCTGAAGACACAGGTTATGCTATTACTTTTTGTGGGCTCTCTAATTTGCCTATGGTCGTTGAGACAGACTATGGTTTAGGTACGCCTGATTTACAGGTACTAGGTCAAGCACACAATAACCTTATATTTAAAGATGTGAACAATGGTAGTGCTATCCAGCAGATCACCATGCAATCAGAGTTTACTGACCATCAAACCACAGTTCACCCTAATACTATGATGGAGTGGGAAACGGCTAAAGCGATGTACCCTGATGCTAAGGTCTTTATCTACCCTATGGATCGAGTAATCGATGATGTCATGCTAGGGCTATTCGAGGATCCCCTACAAGACCAAAGAGACATTAATAACCCTGACTTTATATTCGACACACTGAATCTTGATGATACACGTCTTAACCCTAAGCAAGAGATTTTCGGATATAACAGCGGTACACAACAGGTCGCTATTGATCCTGCATTTGCTCGTGAAAATGATGGTTTTGAATTTGAGGTAAGCGGTCAAATGCTAAAAATATCTACTGATGGCCAGATAGTTCGATTGCTAAATGCAAAGGGTCAACAAGTGCCGACACACAATGGTGTTCATTATGGTATCTGGACTCAGTTTTTCCCTAATACTGAAGTTCTAAAAGGAGATACTTAATCCGCGCGTTGTCCATATTAATTTACATAGATATTGAGCCAAATAAAGGATTAAAGTTATGATGAAAGCCAATAAAAGTAATAATATTAAGCATCAAAAATATGGGCTCTTAGCGATTATTGCGCTCTGTTTTATAATGGCTGGGTGCGCGTCTAAAACCGCTAAGGAGGAAGACTATTCTGGCTTTCTCAGTGACTACACAAAATTAGTGAAAGGTCCTGGTGTTGGTGGAGGTGAGGTACTTAGCTGGATAAGCCCGGTATTAGCCGAACGTAAATATACTAAGGTCATGCTTGACTCAGTTATTATCTACCCAGCCCCTGAGCCTGGGCCGCAGCTTCGTAGGGAAGTGCTTACAAGCATGTTGGCTTATTTAAATAAAGAGCTCAGAGAAGAAGTGGGTAAGACATATGAGATCGTAACTGAGCCCGGTAAGGGTGTTGTTCGCTTGCGTGCCGCTGTAACGACTATTGAAACCACGCTAGAAGATCTAGCTGTTTATGAATATATTCCTATCGCACTTGCTCTCGCTGGTGCTTCAAGCGCAGCAGGTATTAGAAGTCAAGCGGTTGAAATATTTGTAGAAGCTGAATTGACTGACAGCTTATCCGGCGAAAGGCTCGCGGAGGCTATACGAAAGGGCTTCGGTGAATCTGTAGGAGGAAGAAGAGAGCAGGTAGAGGTAGAGAATGTTCGTCCTGTACTGGATGGGTGGGCTAAATCTTTAGTAAAAGTTCTTGATGTATCAATTAAATAGCATGGGATTAGAATGGGGTTGAAATAAGCTTCAACCCCATTGATTAAAGTTTTTTTATGGACTACTTTTGTTCAGGGCGTCTCTTCGGTCTATGCCTTTTAACTTCTATTTCAAATGACTTTAGCTGCTCAGCGGTTAATACCGGTGATAGTCTCTCAATTGTTTCCTGATGTAATGCTTTCATTGCCTCGTGTTCAGTTTCTCTTGAATCCTTATATTGCTCGTGAACATTCTTCCTTTTCTGGTGCTGCTCATCCATGATGGTACGAAACTGTTCAGTTTGGTTATCACTTAAGTTCAATTTTTCTATCATACGTTCAGGGCCTCGTTTGTGCCTGTTTTGCTCTTCTGCATAACTGAACTGAGTGTAAAGAGTAGCTGTAATTAGTATGAATACAGCTAAGAAACCTAGGGTCGATTTATAAATAGTGCTCATTGATTATCTCCTACTTTATTGAAGGGGGCTTATGCGTAAAACTAGGATTAAATGTACGCCCGAATAAAGGAAGAAATGTGGATTAAAAAAGGATGATGGTTATTTAGTATCTATCTAGAAATGCACCTTGTTGTCATCCTCGCGTAGGCGGGGATCCAGTGTTTTTATTTAATCCTGAGTAATGGATTCCCGCCTGCGCGGGAATGACAGTTATTTTTAAATCTCAAATTTATAACCCACACCGTAAACCGAGTGAATTAATTCTTGCTCTGGTAATGCATCGATTAATTTTTTACGTATTTTCTTAATATGGCTATCGATGGTTCGGTCACTAACGATTCTGTGATCGCTGTAGATATAGTCCATGAGCTGGGCTCTGGAATAGATTCTTCCCGGCTCAGAATAGAGTTTATTTAAAAGCTGAAACTCTACCGCGGTGAGTGAAACCTCCTGATCATTTACATGGGCTTTATATTTTCTTTCATCCAGTGTTACTAGATTTGATTCACTTGATTTTTCCGATGTTACGGCTACATGAGGTTGAAAGCGCCTTAATACGGCTTTGGTGCGAGCGACGACTTCACGTGGGCTGAAGGGTTTGCAAATATAGTCATCAGCACCTAACTCCAAACCCAGCAAACGGTCAATTTCTTCAACTCGCGCAGTGATCATTATGATAGGGATGTTAGAAAACTGT
>Ga0209495_1001000_pt1 | contig 20537 bp, 16 predicted proteins | sample EN1Hudsemesocosm_FD_184629 | JGI IMG/M metagenome (GOLD analysis project Ga0209495, IMG submission 184629) | Methane-oxidizing microbial communities from mesocosms in the Hudson Canyon - EN1E Hudson Canyon (SPAdes) (version 2) | ecosystem: Environmental > Aquatic > Marine > Cold seeps | place... | reverse complement strand
TGAGGGCAGTTCGCGTGGGTCAATGCTTAGGCCTTTCCAGAGGAAAAAAGACAAAGAAATAAACAGCGCTAACGGAATAAACAATAACAACCTAGGCATGAGCCACCTCCCCTGTTGGTTTTCTACTATAACGCTTATCAAACACCGTTAATAAACCACCTAATGCCATTAATACCCCCCCCAACCACAACCAGCGCACATACGGCTTATAATGCACACGTATAGCCCATGCACCGTCATCACCTAAAGGCTCGCCCATGGCAAGGTATAAATCCCTGAATAACCCCGCATCAATCGACGCTTCGGTCATCATCGATCGCTTAACCGTATAATGCCGCTTTTGAGGATGCAAGGTTACTACAGGCTCACCCTCTAAGGTAATCACTACCGTGCCTTCATCAGCCGTAAAGTTAGCACCTTTTACTTTCTTAGCACCTTTAAATTCAAATTGATAATCTGCTAGTTCAATCTTATCGCCAGGAGCCATACGCATATCGCGCTCTTCACTATAAGTCGAAACTAAAGTAATGCCAATCGCAACCACTGCAACACCGACGTGCGCCAACATCATGCCGTAATAACTGGGCGTCAATTGACTTAATTTTGCAGTAATCGAGTTTGCATTACGAAATTTATCTTTAAATTCTTTAGCCGTTGTCACAATCACCCAAGTACTGATCGTTATGCCTAAAAAGACTCTAAAATTAAAACCATCACCATAAATAAATGGGAAGATGATACCAACCACCAAACTGATAATTCCAGGTACAAGTAGTTGCTTCTTTAGCCCTTCAACGCTTGTTTGTCTCCAACGAGCTGCACCGGAAATACCCATAGATAGAGCCAACAAACTCATAATCGGTACAAATAAGGCATTAAAGTACGGCGGTCCTACAGAAATTTTACCCGAACCTAGCGCATCAATTAACAAGGGATACAAGGTACCTAACAACACAGTAATTGCCATCACGACTAAAAACACGTTATTAATTAATAACAACATTTCACGCGATAACCAACCAAAGCTGGATTCACTTTTTACATTAGGCGCTTTAAACGCATATAGCGTTAATGAACCGCCGATAGTCAATAACAGCAATACGAGAATAAAAAAACCTCGTTCAGGGTCGCTAGCAAAAGCATGTACAGAGGTTAATACACCCGAACGCACTAAAAATGTTCCGAGTAAACTAAGAGAAAAGGCAAAAATAGCTAATAATAAAGTCCAGCTTTTAAACACACCTCGTTTTTCTGTCACCGCTAAAGAATGCAATAAAGCCGTACCAACTAACCACGGCATTAAAGAAGCATTTTCAACAGGATCCCAGAACCACCAGCCGCCCCAGCCGAGTTCGTAATAGGCCCACCAGCTACCGAGTGTGATTCCAGCCCCTAAAAAAGCCCACGCAACATTCGTCCAAGGGCGTGACCAGCGCGCCCAAGCCGCATCTAAACGACCCGATAATAACGCAGCAATCGCAAATGCAAAGGCCACGGAAAATCCCACATAACCCATATATAGCATCGGCGGATGTACGATTAGGCCAAAATCTTGTAAAAGTGGATTTAAATCTGCGCCATCAGCAGGAAAACGAGGTAAATAACGTAAAAAGGGGCTAGATGTCCATAGTAAAAAAGAAATAAAGCCGGTCGCGATAATGCCCATAACACCTAAAACACGCGCCAGCATATCCAATGGCAATCCACGGCTAAATAAACTCACTGCTAAAGTCCAGCCGCTTAAGATAAACGCCCAAAGTAATAATGAGCCTTCATGCCCGCCCCAGATAGCACTGAGTTTAAACTGTATCGGCAGTTGACTATTAGAATGATTAGCCACGTACTGCACCGAAAAATCATCGTTCGCAAAAGCATACCCTAAACAGATAAAGCTTATCAGCAAAAAGGTAAACTGTGCCCTAGCTAAAGGTTTCGCATAGTCCATCCATAACGTGTTTAAGGTCGCAGCACCATATAAAGGAATGACTGCTAATATAAATGAAAAACCTAGCGCTAAAATTAACGCAAATTCACCTAACTCTGGAATCATTGTGCAGCCTCTTGTTTTACTTTCATGCTTTCAGCAATTTCGGGTGGCATATAGTTTTCATCATGTTTAGCTAAGACTTCATCAGCTTGAAAAACACCCTGCACATCCATTTTTCCTTGCGCGATAATGCCCTGCCCTTCACGAAATAAATCAGGAAGAATTCCTGTAAAAACTACTTTAACGATGTTCTCATAATCCGTTAATTCGAAGCTAACCCGCAGTGAATCAGTAGATCGTTCGAGACTGCCATCAACCACCATACCACCCACGCGCATACGTGCATCGGTCGGCGCTTCGCCATTGGCAATCTGAGAGGCAGAATAAAATAGATTAATATTTTGGTTTAAGGCGTACATCGTTAAGCCAACAGCTAAAGACGTGCCGAAGACGATAGCTAAAATAATATATAAACGTTTTTGTCTTTTTGGAGTCATGATTTTATTTGTTCACGTCGCGCTTGGCGCTTTGCTTTATTAAAAAATTGACGCTTAGCTAATGCTACTGACACTATATTGTAAGCGAAGATAGTAAAAGCTAAGCCATAGCTAAGCCAAACATACAACCCGTGTTTACCCATTTGTAAAAAATCGGCAAAAGTAGTGAAATGTCCCATCAATAGTTTTCCTTTGTGTAAGCAATCGTATTTTGTAGGAGGAGCTTTAGCCCCGAATATCGCGACTAAAACTCTCCCACAATACTGTTAATTCTGTTTAATAATCTCTTGCACCCAACTGCTTTTCTTTTCGCGCTGCAAGACTTCAATGCGTGCACGCTGCATCATGATCACAGCAAAAAAACAATAAAATCCGAGCACCATAATTAGCAACGGTATCCACATTTCAGGTGGCATGGCTGGTTTTTCAGTGACTTTAAAAGTCGCGCCTTGATGCAAGGTATTCCACCATTCCACTGAATATTTAATAATCGGAATATTCACCAATCCAACCAAAGATAAAATAGCAGATGCCTTATCCGCACTTTGGGTGTTTTCAAAGGCTGAATGTAAGGCAATAACACCGACATATAAAAAGAATAAAACCAGCATGGCTGTTAATCGCGCATCCCAAACCCACCAAGCGCCCCAAGTTGGTTTACCCCAGATTGCACCCGTCGCTAAAGACATCACAGCAATGGATGCACCAAAGGCTGCACAAGACTTAGCCACGATATGCGCCATCTTCATTTTCCAGATCAGCCCAATCGCACCAGCTATCGCCATCAGCATATAACAGGATTGCGCCAAAATAGAAGCTGGCACATGTACATAAATAATACGAAAACTATTGCCTTGTTGGTAATCTGCAGGTGCAAACGCCAAGCCCCACACCGAACCTGTCACCAGTAATATAAAAGCTGCCAATGCAAACCACGGTAATAATTTACTACTGAACTCATAAAACCAACGCGGTGATGCCAGTTGATAAAACCACTGTGGAAACTTAATTTTCATCATTGTCCTCGTTTGGGTAAAAATCCATATCTAATATTTCCTCTATGCTGTAAGGGCACTCTTTTGGAAAGTACGATACCTTAAATCCAGTTTCATAAACTGCTTTTCTAACCGCATAGGCATAAGCTTTTATTAATCCCAACTCTAAAGTTTCTGGATTCGTTAAACTTGGGTTTTCAGACAAATGGTCATGTATACGACTTCTTTGTTCCTGAATAGTAAATTCCCATGATTTTCCTTGCCTTTCAGGCTGATATTGCCATTTCAACAAGTGCATTAATAACACTTCTAAACGGCTCAAAAGCTCTCGTTTTTCCCGTGCGCCCATGCTTTCCAATTCCTCAATTAACGCAGCAACATCTATCTCATCAAGTTTTTCATCCTTTAACAAATGCACTTGCTGTTGTGTCCACGCATAAAAATCTTGTTCATGTAATTGGCTCATACTAACCTCGCACACTAATTTTTAACGCCGCCGCAACCGCAAAAGGCGCCAACATGACACTTAATACCAATAAAGCACCCAACAATGCCAAGTACCCAGCTATAGGCAATCCCATAGATCCAGCTAATACTGTACCCGCACCAAAAATTAACACCGGAATATATAAAGGCAAAATCAGCAATGAAATCAAAATCCCTCCTTTACGTAGACCAACCGTTAAACCTGCACCAATAGCACCTAATAGACTTAAAGTTGGCGTACCTAATAATAAACTAGCGACCAGCGCAGCATAGCCTTCGCTCGGTAAAAATAACATCATCGCCAATAATGGCGACATAAACGCCAAACAAAAACCACTCATAAGCCAATGACTCAAAACTTTCGCCAATACGACCAAAACTAAAGGCTGCGGGCTAACCAGCATTTGCTCTAATGAACCGTCGTCAAAATCACTGCGAAAAATACCATCGGCTGATAATAAACACGCCAATAAAGCCGCCACCCAAATCACGCCTGGTGCGACTTGTGCTAAAAATTTAGCTTCAGGACTGACCGCCAAAGGAAACATGACGCCTACCATTAGAAAAAAAGCTAAAGGATTCACAATATCACTACGTCGACGTAAGGCTAATACTAAGTCACGACGTACCGCCGCCATAAAAAAGTTCATAAGCGCGCCGCTTCGTCTAAATTAATACGTCGCACCGTATGCCCAGGTACATTCAAATCATGGTGCGTGGTTAAAATAACTGAGCCACCATTTAATACGTGCTGCGCCAATAAAGCCTCTTTTTCAGCCACACCTTTCTTATCCAAAGCAGTAAAAGGCTCATCTAAAATCCATAAGGGAGCCGTGCTTAAATATAAACGCGCCAAACCCACTCGACGTTGCTGCCCTGCCGATAAGGTATAACACGGCACATCCTCAAAGCCATATAGTCCGACGCTGTTTAAAGCTTCGGCGATACTTACCTTATCTAACGCAGGGTCAAGCTGTTGCATCCATGTTAGGTTTTCTTCTGCGGTTAATGTTGATTTCACGCCCGCCAAATGACCGACATAAAGCATTTGACTAAAGTAATCATCGCGCACTTCTGCTATTTCTTCTTGCTGCCAAAACAGCTCACCTTCATACGATTCATTTAAGCCACATAGAATACGCAATAAGGTCGTTTTACCACTACCGTTCTGGCCTTCTATTTGTACAACTTCACCCGCACTAATACCAAAGTTCAGATTACTAAACAGTACGCGCTCGTCACGTTCACAAAATAGATTTTTTACCTCAAGCATAGCTTCTGTAGTTCAATAAAATAGGGGAAGGAGTGATTATATAGTTCAAACGAGTATTGTACCCGCTCGACTGAATAAGACAACGCTAATGCAAATAATCAACGCCAATTGAACGCGCTTTATCTTCGTGATGATAATATTTATATTTTGGTAAAGATTCAATATCATGACAACTTACACAAAACGTGTCTTGCACACCCTTGTGGCGTAAAAAGCTATTCTTAATATCGCCTTCAATATTTTCTTGCTTCTTATAATCTAATACAGAATATAATTTATCCGTTGCACCTTTTAACGGCTCCCAGGTATGCGGCTCATGACATGTAATACATGCAATCGCACCAAACTCAGCTATTTTTTCATGTGCTGTTTCTACTAATGGCATAACGTTTTCATCTGAAAATAACACCATATCTTTATAAGGATGCCCATAAAACTCAATTTCTTTATCCTTGCCCACAGCTTCTTTTTGATGACAATTCATACACAATTCATCACGCCTTAAACCCGGAGCAGTTTCATCCCGTAACTCTACATCTTTCAATATCGCAGCCGATAAAAAGGGGCTTTTTGCATCACCACGGTGTAGCGTATGACAACTACCACAAACTCCTGACTGGTGAGCCGTTTCTTCTTGTTGGTTTTGAGTTTTTTTGCTGGTTACGCGTAAATCATGATCAGTGCCGACAACTCGCTGCTTACCTTCATGGCAATTTTCACACAGCTCACCATTACGATGCTCTTGTAATAACGCCGGCGTATCTGGCTTACCTGAATGCACAGCATGGCAGCTCAAACAGCCAATCTTTTTTACCTTAACACCTGCAATTTCTACTGGATCATCCAATTCAAGATTCATCGGGTGTATGCCTTTTTTAGCGGCCTCCTCTTCATCCTTCGCATGTTGACGTTCATGACAATCAGCACATAAAGCTTCTGCATCAGCTATTTTATCAGGGTATAAAGCCGTCTCTAAAGTCCCCTTATGAACACTATGACAGCTATCACACTGCACCGTTTTTACTTTCTCGCCACGAAATTCTACTGCTTCTTCCATTTCAACATTAACTGGATGCACACCCGCTTTACGAGCAGCCTCCGCATCTTTAGGAGCTTGACGCTGATGACAACTGGCACATAAAGCACCCTCTTCATCTGATTGAGTTAGTAAGTTTTCAGTTTCTCCGTCATGCACCTGATGACAAGATTGACAAACTATCTCATCCTTCTTTCCTAGTGCTCCACCGCCTACCTGTAAAATATCTGGCAAACCTTTTTGTAAGTGGGGGTCTTGGGTTGTTAAATGCTTCGGTTTACTACTAGCAGGCTTACGCATAACTACACCTAAAGGGTGATTTACGCCATGTTGCTTAATATTTTCTCGACCAGAGTGTTTGGTGTTTTTCTCGTGGCACGCTTCACATTGCTCACTACCGTAATCAGTCCCACGCAACCACGCATTATGATTATCGACATATAAAGTAGTAGGCTCTTCATTATTATTGTGCGGTGTATGACAGCTCGTACAAGTCATTTCCTTGGTTTTAGTGTCATGCGGATAAAATTCAGGCATTTTATCTTTACGGGGTAATTTTTTATGCCTCGCCTGCTTTTCTTTCTCATCATCATAAACGGTCGGGTGTTGCTCACCATGAGGAATAGCTTGACGCGAATCCAACACAGCACCGTGATGACAGCTATAACACATATCAATCGAGGCAACAGGCAAAACATTTTCACTGTCTAACAATTTCGCCTGACTCTCATCATTACCCCAACTGTAATGACATAACACACAGTTTTTACGTGAAACTTCCGCAGTAGCTTCAGGGAATTCTGGCAAAGCAATATAGTCTAACTCAATTTTTTGCACGTTTTGCGCCAACGCATCTACTATATATATGTACCCTAAAGGGTCATAACGTATTCGAACGGGAGAACTAAATTTAAGTACTTTCGCCTGCTCATCTTGCAGCAACCCTAAAAAACGACCTTTTTGATAAATACTAATCGTACCTAAATAAGCATCACTAATATATTGAAAATCCAGAAAATCAAAGGCATTACCGTTAGGTCGAAACATTTTATCCATGGAAAAACGGCCTGATTCTGAATAATAACGTCCTGAAGAATGAAATATCTGTACTCGCGCATTTAAGACATCGACTACATTTAAATAGCCATCCCTATCCTGAGAAATTTGAAATGGATATTGAAATTGCCCTTCCATTTCACCACGCTCCCCAGTACAACGTCTCTCTTGCCCACTAGCTAAGTCTAAATAGCAAATCCGATGCAAGCGACGATCTGCATAAATTAATTCTTCATCGCGAATTAATAAATCAACAGGCTCTGGCTGTAATTTTTCAACAGCCTCCTTCGGCGCAAACAAAAGTATGTCGCTCAGCCACTTTCCTTGCATAGAAAAACGCCTAATCCGATGTTGTAAAGGATCTGCGATATAAAGCACATCTTTATCTAAGGCAATAGCCATTGCCTTAGTAAAACTATACTGAGTACCTTTCGTGTTTATTTCTCTAAGTACCTTTCCTTTAGGCGACATAACAACTACACGAGAATTCATCCCATCTAATATATAAAGCTGCCCTTGCGCATCAGCAGTAATATCACTAGGCTGATTAAAGTCAGCCTGTAAAACTTGTTGCCGTTTTGCAATTGGAATTTGCTGCATAGCACTTGCAGAACTTAGCCATAGCAGTGAAATAAAAAAATAAAAGAAACGCATCATAAATTGGCTCATTGCAATAAATTAATAATACGAATACGTTGATCTTTTTCTTTATACCGGGCAAAAAATTGCGAAATTATATTATTCTGTATCTTTTCCATCTGATACGCTGTCGCCCCCAAATCAGCCAAATCAAGCAATGCATCTTTATCAGTATGGCACGCTTTACACTCAGGCCCCTTTTCTGATAATGGCGCATGTATTAAGGCTCTACGCTCAGCTTTCATATCCAAGCGACTATCCTGCTGCCACATTTTTTTAGTTTCTTGAGCAAAAGCATCAGTATTACGTAAAGATACAGCTTGCTCTTGATAATAAGGCGAAATTTTATAAAACGGGTTAATGCCTTTAGCAGCTTTAGTTATTACTTTTTTTGCTGGTAAAGTTTTTTTAGTTTTTTCCTCAGGCTTTAATACTTGGCGAAATAATTCAGGCTTAACGCGCACCAAGCTAGCATCACGAGTATCTTGCCATTGGTAACTTAGCTGTACATTTTCAGGGCGAAAATGGCAGGTTTCGCAGGCAATATATTGAGTATGCATATTCATAAAAGTACGTGTACGCTCGCTTTTAGTATGCGGCGGACTCATATGGCAAGTCGTACAAAAGCTATGCTCTAAAGAGTCACTTATTTGCCCGCGCTTATGAAAAGGCGGAACAGACAAATCTCCACGCAACGTTACTTCTTTATGTTCTTCCACTTTCTTTAATGATTTTTGGGTTTGCTCAGTAGTAAGGCTAGTATTATTCAGCACTTTTAAATACAAGCCTTCTGCGTGCACCCATGAACACAAAACCGTTAATAGTAGAGTAGTTAATAAACGTGTCATATTAAGCGCCTTTATCATTAGGATCATTATCAACTTTCGGTAGCTCACTATTCACTTTATCAGTCTCTACAGGCCTTTCTTTTTCTGCAACGGCCTCATCAACCTTCAATACTGGCTCCACCTGCTTATCAGTTGGCTCTGTTGCCGCTGAAGATAGATTCTCTTTATCAGTTGCTACCGTCTTTTTAGCTTCTCCCTCAGCTTTAGCGCTAGGCTTGACTGCTTTTTTTGCGGCAGGCTTTTTTGCTACAGGCTTTTTACGTGCTGCTTTAGATTTTCGACCAATCATGACCGTTTCAAAACGGTCACCACCGACAATGGAAATAATCTTCTTCGTATTACGAAAACGTAGCCACCAGACAGCACTGCTAATAGCAAATACTAAGCTAATAAGTAACAAAGGCCAGCTACTCCAGAACCACTTAGATTCGCGTATTGCTTCAACCTCAAAAGGCTTATCCATATACGTTAAACCCAATAAAGAAACATCATGCATATCCGTTAGCGTAAATCCTTCATTGCCAGGCTTTTTAGTATAACCATGGCAATTAGACTGACCACAGGTTTCAGGTAAATTATCAGGGTGCGATGCGGAGACAGGGTCTTTATAAGATCGAATCTCATGCTTCCACCCATCGGGGGAATGACAATCAATACATGAAGCGCCGTATGCTGAGTCATCAACAATCAAGCGGCCATGCAAGGTTTTGGCATAGCTATCTGCACTATGCACAAAACGATCACTCGGCGGATGTTTCTCCAGTGTATCTGGGTCTTCTTGCTCAACATCACGCATTTTTTTAACATCCGCGTGACAATCGGTACACATTTGATTATTTTCTTGGTTATTCCAGCGACGACCAACCAAACGGCGTAAAATATGCCCACCAAACTGCCCCATCCATGCTTTACCTTGATGACAATTACCACATTCAGTTTCTGCGTGATCAAATTCTTTCTTAAAATCAACTAATTGAGTTTCTGCTATATACAAAGTATTACTATGACAAAGGCGACAAGACGGATCTTGTTCAGTCTCAATCTCTTCTAAACGATTTCCACCTGTTAATCCTTTATACCAACCTCCAGCATGTACTGATTTATCCATTTCTTCATGAATTACATCATGCGAATATTTCACACCTTCTGACGGTTCTTCTATATGACAAGACTCACTACAATCAACTTCGGTATTTTCGACCTTATGCGGATAATCCTTCACCTCGCGATGACAATCCATGCACGGCACACTACCGTGTAAAGAACTCGCATAATGACTACGATTAATAGTTGAGCTACGCATCACGCCATTTTCATCAATATAATTTAAGCCTTCGTAAGCATGACAGGATAGACAACCATCAGGATCACTATATCTTGGATTAGCAGAAGCCTGCTCGTGCCCCAGCACCAATAACACTATTAATAATAAAAAACGCAACATGCTTACGATAATCCTAATTCACTCACTATTATAAAAATGAACCAACAATAACTATTGATACAACGGTCAATAAAATCATGGCATTAAAAACGCTTAGCATGCTAATAGCTGGGCCTGTTTTAATCCCTTCTTCAGCTTCAGCTTTTACAGGGTTAAAATGCACTGCCTGCCAATCTGGCAATGGAAAAATTTCAGTGTTCTTTTTAACACGTTTTGGCTCATTCACTTTATGGTTTGGACGAGTTGTCCAAGCTAAAGCATTCCAATCACAAACATCAACACATTCATGACAAGACATACACGACACTTGATCGACTACCGCTATCTTATCGACCATTTTAATTGCGCCACACATGCAGTTTCGCGCACAAATATTGCAGCCGGTGCAACGCTCTTTAGCTACGCGAATACGACGCGCAAAAGGCATGTTTGCCGCAATACGATTAACTAATCCATCCGCCGCACCAATCGGACACATAAACTGACAATAAGCACGCCCTTTACTGGCAAACACACCTAACAACAGCAACAAGCCCAAATTCACCAAGCCAACACTCGACACTAAAAATACCATGCCGCGGTATTCACCACTCATCGCTTCAATCAGTCGGGGAATAGTAATGAAATTACACAAGCTACAAGCACTAATCCCTAAGGCGGGCATAGCGACCAAGAAGAAACCGAAATAGCCGTAACGAATCTGTATTTGCGGTAAAGAACGAAACTCAATTTTCCAGCGATCATTAAGCATACGCGAACTTAATTCAGCCAAGCCACCAACGGGACAAAGATAACCGCACCATATACGCCCAAAAAATAAAGTGGTGATCATAATTAAGCTAAAAGCCATCACACCAATTGAAGCGGCATTTACATGCACAAAAAAATCTTCCCAAGTCATTCCGGGAAAATACAAATAAAAACGACGCATACATAAACTACCGCACAAATCATCACTACCCACTAATTGCGGCAAAAATGCTAAAGGCCCTAATAAGCTCATGCTAGCTAAAAGAATCATAGCATAACGAAACTTCTGCATTTTCGGAATGGCTTTTATATTCTCAATCACTCGCATAAACGTCCTCTTTTATATTCTTCAATCTTTAAAATCATGACACACTAAACATAGCTGGCCATCTTTAGCAGGTAAGCGCAATAAAGCCTCCTGCACAATGCGTTGATATGAAAACTCAACATTCATCTTATATTGTTGATTAAACTCAGCTAAGCGATCAGCTTTATCTGCAGTAAATACCTGGTTCCAAGGATGCTTTTTATATGTAACACCTTCCTGCAGATCATTATTGAGCACTTGTTTTCCCGCAGGCTTTTCAGGATCAATCACGCCATACTGGTGCGGCGTATGACAACTAACACAGATCACTTCTTGCTTTTCACTGAGAGGCACCAAGATCCCCTGCTCTTCGCTATGCTTTTTAATACGCTCTAGCATCTCTTTTTGTGCTGGTTTCACTTGATGTTCAATCGCATTAAAATGTGGGTCTTTGAGATGGCACCCATAACACAAGCTTTGCATAGGCAAACGCAACTTTAACTCAGCGATGCTTAATTTTTTATCACGATCAGGCACCTCTTCATGACAATAAGTACACTGTTTTTTCTTAATTTCACCGTGCTCATCAAGCAAAATATGAATATTTTCTCGCTGAGTCTTTTTCTCATCATGACATTGATAGCACAGTCCTGTGAGGTTTCTATAATGCCCACCTACGAGAAAGTCTGCCGCTCCTTTATCAACTTTATCAACAGGGGTTTTATCTATATCTTTTAAGCCATGGCAAGTCGCACAAATTAACTCACCCTCGTCACCGAGCTCAAACTTATCGGGAATATTAATCGCATCAGAAGGCGTCACACCGACCAAGTGATGTAAAGGTGGCAACTCTATTTTATCTTCAGCCCTTAAAGGGCCTACTAAAGCCACTAAAGCCACTATATAGAACAAGTAACGCATCATAACCCCGTTTGCGCAGCCATTCCATGCAAGTGACAAGCACGACAATCAGTGCCGACCTGATGCACTCCTGACAAACCATTCCCAGTATCTTGCTCACCTTGTTCAATAACATTTTCCATTTGATGGCAAGTTACGCAAAGTTGAGAATAATCACCATTATGGTTTACATCAACCAGCACCGGCTCGAGGCGTACATCGTCATTTAACTTAATCATTCCAGCATCAGTACGATCGACAATCAATTTTTCATTATGCGTACCATGCATTGCATGACAATCCGTACATTCAACCATACTGGGGTACTTATAATCACCACTGCGCAAACCTGCATAAGTACGCTGCCCAGACCCATCAACATAACCATGATAGTCAGTATAATGATAATTCTTATCCATCATCACTAAAGGGTCACGCAAAAACCGTGGCTCCATTTCAAACCCAACTTGTTGATGATCCTTATTATGACAAGTCAAACAGAATTCAGTACCACTGCGATAAGGCAGGTCAATTACCGAAGTTTTATAGTATGTTAAGTCTACTGCCGGCTCAAATATACCATCCATATCCGAGGCGTCATGACAAGCTAAGCAATTTTCATCACTCAACTGACTATCTTCAGTTACGGTAAAATTATGATTTTTCTCTGCGTGTTGCAAAGGTGATGCTGGCAATCTCTCTGAATTATGACATACGACACACTCTCTCTGTACATCTGTCCCATTCTGCCCATGACACCCAGTACAGGATCTATAGCCAACCTCTTGAGCAATATCTTTAATCTCTGGAGCTGTTTTATGAATATTACGTAATACATGACAGTTAATACAATTGCTTTGCCCCCATGCACTTCCATCCCCACCATGCGTTGGTGTTAATATTATTTGACTATCTGCCAATGACACATCTCGCGCCAATACAGACTTTGCACCAACACTCAAAAAGACAAACAAAACAATAAAAACACAGTGTAATTTTTTAGACATAGTTATTGATTATGGCAATCTTGACAATAAAAACTGTTATGACATTTACTACAATTCTCAGGCATCATACGAGACTCTAGGCCGTGCCGATTTATATAGTTTAAGGGGTGATACCCTGTCCCCAGAGTATCTCGCCTAAAGTGGCAATCGGTGCAAAATTTACGATCTAAATGACAAGTGTCACAGATAGGCATATCTTGCTTACTATCCTCTCCATGAGTCTGTATATATCCCGAATTATGATCCGGCGGCCAAATTGTTTTTGGGTCATCATGACAAACATCACAGCGCCACGGCCCGCGTTTCTCATCAACATGGCAGTCATGACAAATCCCCATTAACGGCTCATTAGCAATGACATTTAATGGTTTACGCTTAACTTCATCATGCTCATCATTTTTCTGAAAAGCATGACAGAGCAAACAACTATCCCCCTCTTCTTCCATAACTTCGTAGTGCGCTTCATGAGGGTAATAAATATCACTACGCACATCACGCTTTTCCCACCAAGTTTTTTCTTTTTTCTCGCCTGTTTCAGCCGCAACACCTAAAACTGACATAAACAATAAAAAGCTCATTACAAACCAACGCATTAATGACTTACCTTTGCTTGAAAATTATCAAAATACCAAGTGACCTGTAAGCCAGCAAGATATTCATTGTTTAACCGAGAGTTAACAATATAGCTCCCCGATAAATCCAAAAAAACATCACTAAATAATTTATAACGATACTTAATTTCCGTGCCTGCCCCTCTGTTTTCACCATATAAAGCACTGGTATCCCAAGAATAAGCCAAATTTAAATTAAGTAAAGAATTGGCGCCAATAGAATATTGGCCGCTGAAGTACATATTATAAGAACTACTTTTACCGAATTCGAGCATATCAAAATCAGCACTCACTACTAGGTCTCGAAAATAACTACTTTTCACACCCATATCGAAACCATAGCCTATATCATGCTCAGACCTACGTGCTGCACGTTTACCACCCATATGATAACTAAGTGTATCAGTCAACTGCTGATCGAAACTTAAACTTAATAAATCTTGTCGCCCTTGGTAATATTCACTATAGAATTTTTCTTTAAAAGTAGGATAAAAACTTTTAGGCTCATATAGTGAATAATTAATACGGACTCGAGTATCCTCAGTAATATCCAGCATTAAACTGGCAAAGACCTCTTCGAAAACACCAGTTTCTGTTTCTAAGGTGCTCATAAATGATAATTCATATGCATGTAATAAATCATGCTTATACTCACCAATTATTGTATTAGCAAGTGTTAGCCTGGTTGAAGTATGCTCATCATGAAACTGCTGAAAACTAAAACGCATAAGCCAACTATCTATGGGCAAAACATCATTATGCCAGTTGATTTCTTGATTACTCATCATATCAACCCCATACAACCAATCACCAGAAACTGAACGTACATCTTCTTGACGTGTTGGCTTACCAGCATAAACACTGAAAGATAAACCATATTCTGATAGCGCATATAACCAAGAGGCTCCGTCTAGACTATAAAACCCTAAACTATCTGAGCGCTGAAAACGACCAGCCTTAATTGTACTATCCCACTCTTTGATCTGCTTTTCTGCGTATAATTGATAAATATCGCCTTCAAAGCCATACTTACTACCCTCGCGCGCTACAAAATCAATAGTTGCTCTCCAACCGTCGTCATTAAAAGCTTCAAAGTTAGCCCATACCTCACCAAATACCTGTGCGTCATCTACATAGCGGGTATAACGATTGTCTGCCTGAAATTTTGTCTTTAACGCACCGCTCCAATTCCATGCACTATAAGCATTAGACACAGGCATTAACAAGCAGGTGGATAAAAAAAGAGCTTTCGACTTCATTAATTCTTTTGGTCTCAGATTATTTATTTTTGATTATAAAAATCGTCGCCTTGACGCTTCTTTAGCATTGCCCAGCCAACCAACGAGCCCAAAGCAACCACACAACCGCCACAAACTGCACACCGACCTTGTTGTGGTATCGTACAACTTGATGAGGTAAGCAAATGCCCCGCAGCAATACCAGCGCCAAACATCCACGGCATTGTTTTATCTAGTAATGTGTCGGATTCATCTTCTTGTGCTAATTCACGTATTTTTTTCATGTCTTTTCATTTACCCAATAAAACAAAAGGAGCGCTCTTTACAGAGCGCTCCTTTTAGAATCAGAACCCTTAAAATAAATCCATCACATCAAGAGCCTACATAGCAATTAACCGTATCCATTCATTTACATAGAAACCGCAAGTTAAATAAAGTCCATCTAAAACTGACGACTAAGCCACTCTTCCCTGAGCATCATCCTTGATTCAATATCTCAGCATTAAACTAAGATGTGCCTTCCATTTCATCCGAATAAATCTCCTTGTTAATCATACGTCCTTTACTCCATTATCATCCTAAAAAGCCAAAGCCTATCCTTTTTCTTTGAAACAACCCTCCTTTGTCTGCTTGCTTATACTGCTTATCCAAACAGTTCCTTACTCCTTGCAATTAGCATCATGCCCTGCATTTTCCATTGAACATCCTTATTTTGCATTTATTACCTTATGCGCTTTCATATTTTCTGGCCTAAACCAGATAACTCCATCTTAAAAATATAAACATCCTATACATCCTTAATATTTAATTAAGCACAAGTCATGCCATAAATAGAGCCCGCTAGGAATATACACTTCATTTAATAATAAGATGACCTAGAAGAAAAAACAGGGCATATAACACAGCCAGCATGTCATATACCTCAATCACCAAAGACCGCATATCGACAGCTACCCATCTTAACGACTCTCGCTCCGCATTCCTGTCATTAAGTTAAAACGAGATCGTGTGACATTTGTCCCTCCTTAAATGTGCAACCCACATATCATTAGGCAAAAAAAAGGAGCGATAAAATCGCCCCTTCTCTTTATCAACAGAGCCAAACAAAGCTTGACGACAAAACCCAATCAACTCTCATACATTAAAAAGTCAATCCTGTCGCCAAGCAAATATTCAGCTTGGTGAATTTTCTAGGTAACTTGTCGTGCTTTATTTATCAGCAACAACAAAATAACCTAGTGAATCCGTTCTCAAAATAACGAACCCTTCACCATTATCACCTGCCGGTTGTAGCATTAAGATATTTTCTGCTGGGACCGTAGTAACATGAGTTACCCCAAGATCTGCAGTCACCACATTAATACCACTAACAGCAGTTTTAGTTCCTTTGTATCCAACCTTAACATACATAGGCGTACCGTTAAGCGACGTCACAGAAGTCTTAGTACCATCCTGCACATCAAAATAGAATACATCAGAACGCAACTTCCCATAATTACGAGCATCTAAGAGGTCTTGCACACCCGCATCAACACCATCTACCTTACCCATAATACCGCGATAAGTTGGGAATAAAATGCTATTTACAGTATTACCATCAATAACAGCGGCCATATTACGCAAGCTAGCCGCACCTGTATTAACTTGGAAGAAATAGCTGTTCTGACTAACAAAGTCAGACGCCATTTCAGCTGCTAATTCAGGACCTACTGATGACATTAAATCAACTGTAGCTATCGCATTAAATTTCCCCAAAATTTCACTAGCACTAGAGTTTTTCAATAGTGTCATGAATGGGTCAATTTTAGTGCTATACAGAATATCCTCAACATTCTCTGTAATATCACCATTTTCTTGCAACTTCATATAAGGCAATTCAAGCGTAATAATACCCTCTGTCACCAAGCGGTTATCAGGGATAGTCGTGACTTTTTTCTCATTTGCCTTACCCATAATACCGTTAGGCGCGACTAATGAGCTAAACGCACCATCTTGCTTACGCTCATGACACTCTTCACACTGCACTGAATCAGGAGACGGACGAGTATTATGTGAAATAATATACTCGTTTGACTCTGACCAGACATAGGTTGTATCTGGGTTTGTATAACCTTTTTTAGCTAAAAGACTATCATAAGCCTGCTTCAAAGCAACCCAGCTTTCATAACTATCAGGATCACTAAATCTAAAGCCATGACGACCTTCGCTTGCAGCCACACGCCCTAGCTCTGCACCTGAAATAGGATCTCTAATGACGCCATAAAAATTACCTTCAGCATCCTCACCTTTTTCAAACACAGAATTACGCTCAGTTTTAACGAGCACACGACCACTGGTTTTATCTAACCAACGCGCACGTAAGCGTGGATTATAAGGCACCATCTTAGACTTACCATCTTCAGCTTCTCTGTAACGGAAAAGTATTTGAATCGGGTTACCTCTACTTTCCTTACCATTAATATGACAAGCTTGACAAGAAACTACATCAAAGTGAGTTTGAGTAATTTTAGTCAGACTATCTTTACTGTAGCCAGCCATATCCCCTGCACCTTTCCATAGCTCGCGATGCGCATTTAACAAGGTATCGTGTCCCGATGGAATCACTTTATTGACTGCATTAATATGACACTCTTCACACGACTTAGCATTCGGCGCATAATCCAAATCATTACGCACGTCCATATCAGAGTTTCCTTTAGGGAAATCATGATTGGCATCTAAATCAATATTAACGAGTGGTGACTTGAAATACTGCTTAGAGTGACAAGCATTACACGTTTCAATATCACGAGTTTGACCATTATCATCCGTATAAGATTTACCTTTATGGACATCATCCTGATAATCTTCGACTAATGTACCACCATCTTCTTGATCAAGCTCTACCGCAGCCCCTTCACCAAAACCGTAAAATCCACGGCGCGACTTACTGGTTGTATGACACTCCATACAGTTATCGTTACCTGGGAAACGCAACATAGGAATAGTCGTCCTACCCTTTTCATCAAATGCATCGGCATGCCAATTGAATTTAGGCATTCCGTTATCATCCAATACATACTGAACAGACTCACCTTCACCCGGCGCTCCGTGCATACCCGGATTAGGCTGCATAGCACGCTCAGCCGTTACTAGATTTTTACCATCCTTATCCACAATATATTCCATGAGACCTGTTGCTGTCTGACGGAAAAAGCCTTTCTGTGTAAATGCTTGACGAGCCCTTCTAGGAGCCAGCGCTTTATCTAGACCACTATCTTCTGGTAATTTTAGTGCAGCAAAGTCAACATGACAGAACATACAGTCCGCTTCACCGACACCACTTTTTTTCCAGTCCCATAGCATTAAATGCTCTTGACCATTCATAACATGGCGCTCGTAATAATCACCATCATACAGCTTGATGTCTTCGACTTTTTTCTCATCATAACGAATACCGTCACGATCTTTTTCAGCCCAACCACCACCAGTATGACAACTCATACATGACTTAACCCAACCTGCAGAACCATAATCTGCAAATTCTTCAATACCTGTATTATTTTTCTTCGCTAGCACTTGTGGGTTATTACCCCCCATACAAGTGTAACCACCGTAATAACCAGGAGATACTAGGTGTGGCAAACCACGCTTAGCGCCATAAGTATCACTAGCCTCATCACGCCCCATTTCAAAATGATAAGCATGCGTTATAGCTTCATAATCATGACAACCACTACCTTCACAACTTTGCTTAGGACTGTAAGGATTATTTGACTCTAAAACATGAACACCTTGCTCATCCAACAAAGGAATAGGCGGGTGATTAACCGGCTTGTCAAACTCATTGACCGCCGCATAACTATTACTGAACATGAGAAGCATACATAAAGTGCTCATACTAATGAACCCTCTATGCCTCCCTTGACGTTTAAACAACTGCATAATTTACACTCCAAGTGTTTTTAATTGGGTATATATGAGCGTAAAAATACTCATACATCCAACACTAAATGCAAGAATTAGGCCATAAACTAGAAACTAAAAATTACTGAACCACAGGGCCCACCCCCCTTAAAATGATAGATCATAGTTTAGCTCGACATTACTAGAAAAGCAGGTTAAAGCCCCTCCTTCAAACTGGACTGGACTTCCTTCAAGCTAGACTCCCCCCCCCCTAAACCTTTGCTCCTAAAAACTTAAAAATACGGCATATGCCACACTAACCAACTAAATAACATAGTTTAATTAAATATTGGATTTCGTAAATCAAACCAACTACGCCTGATAACTATTTATACGACATACAAAAAAGCCCCAGCCAGGGCAACCTGACTGGGGCTTTTTATCTTTTAACGAACAAGCTCTAATTAGACTACTAATTTAAGGCAAGACAACTACAAATACTAAGCTGAAGATAGTTAGTCCAGCCTATCATATTATTAATATCTCATGTTATGTTCGCGATGCTTCATTAAGCTCAATGCACCAAACTTAACAACACCCCAGCCGCAACAGCAGAACCAATAACACCAGCAACATTAGGCCCCATAGCATGCATTAATAAGAAGTTATGTGGATTAGATTCTAAACCAACCTTATTCGCCACACGCGCCGCCATTGGTACAGCTGATACACCTGCCGCACCGATTAATGGATTAATTGGTGTTTCAGTAAATTTATTCATTGCCTTTGCCATAAGTACACCACAAGCTGTACCAATACAAAATGCAATCGCACCTAAAGCCAAGATACCTAAAGTTTCTGCTTTTAAAAATGCTTCAGCGCTCATTTTTGAGCCTACCGATAGACCTAAGAAAATGGTAACAATATTAATTAACTCGTTTTGTGAAGTTTTGCTTAAACGCTCAACCACACCACAAACATTCATTAAATTACCTAGACAAAACATACCTACAAGCGGAGCCGCTGAAGGCAATAGTAATGCTGTTAAAATTAATAGCATCAAAGGAAAAACAATTTTTTCTGTTTTACCAACAAAACGCAACTGCTTCATTTCTATGCTACGCTCTTCAACGGTCGTTAATGCACGCATAATAGGTGGCTGAATCAACGGTACTAAAGCCATATAAGAATAAGCTGCAACCGCAATCGCACCTAATAAATCAGGTGCTAATTTAGATGCCACATAAATAGCCGTAGGCCCATCTGCACCACCAATAATAGCAATAGCAGCAGCATCGGACATAGAAAACTCCATGCCTGGAATCATATTAAGCGCTAAAGCACCTAATAACGTGGCAAATATACCAAACTGTGCAGCCGCACCTAATAATAGTGTTTTAGGGTTTGCTAGCATAGGCCCAAAATCGGTCATTGCCCCCACACCCATAAAAATTAATAGCGGAAATATTCCCGTTTTAATTCCGTAATAAAGATAATATAGCAGCCCGCCTTCTTCTGCTAAACCTGCTATAGGTATATTACTTAATATTGCACCAAAACCAATCGGTACCAACAACA
>Ga0209495_1000996_pt1 | contig 20559 bp, 20 predicted proteins | sample EN1Hudsemesocosm_FD_184629 | JGI IMG/M metagenome (GOLD analysis project Ga0209495, IMG submission 184629) | Methane-oxidizing microbial communities from mesocosms in the Hudson Canyon - EN1E Hudson Canyon (SPAdes) (version 2) | ecosystem: Environmental > Aquatic > Marine > Cold seeps | place... | reverse complement strand
AGTCCATCTTGTCAGTTTGGCAGCGATAAGCTCCCTAAGCACACATCGGAGTATTCAGAACTTTGCCTGGACCTTAAGGCTAGACTAATCGCTCACAAAGGTTCAGACAACTTACAACAGGTTCTCGTACGGATTTCAAACTTCCAAAGCAGACCGAATTTCAGGTGTTGTTATAAATGGCTTAGATACCCCAGCAAGTGAAGCTCTGCAATCTTGGGAGGGCCACCGGCCTGCGCGCATGCCCGATCAGCAATCAGATTTGTTTGTAGGGTAGAGCCTCATTCACGCTGATGCGTGTGTTCAAAGACTTGTGCAAGGCTAGGCCACTGAGACCGTCCGCGTCCGCGTAATGCTTGCGACCCTAAGGTATTACAGGAGTTGGGGTTTCCACTGGAGCGAGAGGCTGATTGAGAACTCTGTCTAAAGTGCGAGCCAGCCGAAAACCTGCCATCAAAATACGGGTGCGGAGGGTGTTAAAATGGGTGTCGAAATAATCCGCTTTGAGTTTTTTCGGATTGCCCCGCCTAGGCAGGGCCCGGTAAATACTTCGTGTGATGGTTAAGGATTCGTTAGCCCACACCAGGGGAGACGGTTCATGCCAAACTGTCCGATCTGTGTCGGTTATGTCCTCCGTAAGCTCGGCTCCCGCTTCACGCCAAGGTGCTTGTATGCCGTATTTTATCAGGCCACTGTCCCAGACGTTGTGCAGGTTGGTGTTGTGGCCCTGGTAGCGGACCTTAATTTTGTTGCCGCCCCAATCCAAGGCGTAACTGACGTGCAGGGGTTGGTGAACGTCCCCCGTTAAGTGACCCAACAACATCAAGGCCTCGTGGCGCCTACTGGCATAATGACCTTGTTCGCGTGCCGTCAGTGTGTCACCTGCCAACACTTTTGAGTAGGCCGCGATCGCATCCACGACGCAGCCCTTGTTTTCGCACACCGCACCTGTCATCACCTTCGTCGCACTCTTTTCGACATTCACGTAGTGGAAAGGCTTCAGGTATTTGTAGTCATTGTTCTCGCGAACGCTGTCGGCCCAGACGCAGCTTTCCGCGAACGTCGCGTACCGGGTGTGTTTTAAGATCTTGATGACTTCTGTGCGACTGTTGTCGTTCATTTCACGCCAGGCAATGTCACATACCAGTTCGTGCCCAAGATCGCCGAATGCAAAAGTCAAGGGACTGAGAAGTGAGAGGAGGAGTAGGGTGGCTATCTTGTACATGGGCGGGCGTCTTTCTAGATTGTGAGCGGTCCAAGGAGTTATTCAGCGCTCATCATCTTACGGTCTGCGGGGCCTCAATACAAATCTCTGAAATGGGTCTCCTGGATGCGGAGTGGCAAGACCTTAGTTTCGTAAAGATCTGATAGCCTTATAATAAACGCAAACATCAGGTAATCAATATGAGTGCAAAGCGCAACATAGAAGAATTTAAAATCGAAGCCGTTAAACAAGTGACGGATCGTGGCTACAAGATAGGCGAGACCTGCGGTAAGAATCGCGTTTATCAAGTCATGAAGGAGGCAGGAATACGCTCCCAGTGAGCTTACAAAAGGCATCGAGGATTTAAAAGTGGCGACCTTAGTCATGTAGCGCCAAATGTTCTGGATCGGGGTTTTGGTGTTGATCAAGCTAATCAGTCGAGAGTAACAGGTTTCACATATATCCGCGCCCACGAAGGTTGGTTGTACTTGACCATCGTGTTGGATCTCTTCTCTCTTCAGGTCGTGGGCTGGAGCATGAAAATCAGTCCGAAAGCTGACCTGGTTATCGATGCGTTGTTGATGGCGCTTTGGCGAAGGAAGCGGGAAGGTAGGGTGTTAATTCATTCAGACCAAGGCGTTCAGTATGCCTGTTTTGACTGGCGCAAGTTTGGCAGCGACAACAACCCTGAGCTGAGCATTAGCCGCCGAGGTAACTGTCATGATAATGCGGTAGCTGAGAGCTTCTTCTCGCTATTGAAAACAGAACGGATTAAACGAAAGATCTTCAAAACACGAAGCGAAGCTAGCTCGGAGATCTTTAATTACATTGAGTTTTTTTACAACCCAACGCGCCGCCACGGTAACAATGACGGGATGTCACAAGTTTAGTTTGAAAAGCAGTATTTTGAGAAGCTATTGAGTGTCTAGGAAACTAGGGGCTTGCCAGAACTTTCGTGTCGAAAATATTCAATATTTGTCTAGGGCCATAAGCTATCTTATTGTTGTAACGACTATTAAAGGAAAAGATATGACTTTACGGGCAAATTATTTCGAGCTAGCATCAAAGGCAATGCAAATTTTGATGAATCAGGAAGCTTATTTACTAGAGCAGTTTAGCGCTTCCAAAACTGTTACAATTCCTGTTTGGGAATTAGTTAAGCTGAGAGTGTCTCAGATCAATCAGTGTGCTTTTTGTATAGACATGCACGGTAGAGACGCACTGAATCAGGGTGAAACACAGCAACGTATTATTGGCTTAAGTGCTTGGCGTGATATGCCCTGGTACTCAGATATAGAAGTTGCAGCACTGAATTGGTCGGAGTATCTGATGTCAGGCAAACCAGTGGAAGAGGAGAGATATGAGGGAGTGGTAAATTTATTAGGTGAACAGGCGGTAGTGGATTTGACCATTGCAATTAACGCCATCAACAGTTGGAACCGAATTGCCAAAACGTTTAAGCCTGAGGTTGGCAGCTATAAACAGTAATGATTTGTCTAAACAAGCACTAAACTTTCGGCTGTCCCAGCCTTCGGGACCGCTGTCTGCGTTTGTGCAAGGAATATGGTCAGCGTCTGTATCTGAGCTTCAAGCGGATTCGGTAGTAAAGCCCCTATACTCTGATGGAGGCAGCGGTATTTTATTTAATCTTGGCACTGGCGTGCTAATTGACAACGAACCTCTGCCAGAAGGTGTGATCATGCTCCCGGTAAAGAAAATTGCAGAAAACATTACACTGTCTCCGGGGGCGAAGCTCGCAGGAATACGTTTCCTCCCGGCAATTGGTTATAGGGTCTTAGGGCATCACTACAATAAACCAACGTTATTATCTCCCAAAATCGACCATCGGTATAACCTCTATCGGGTTTGCTCCGACCTCCGCTCACAAAACAACAACGAGGCCCTAATTGAAACTTTATACTACTGGGCGAACGATTATCTGAATTTTACTAATGTAATCCCAAGCCCATTGGCAAGAGCGCTGGAATGTATCGAGCAAAAAGAAGCCCCGGGGCAGTTGAATATAAGTTTTGAATTGAGTCAACGACAAATCGAGCGTCTTTTTAAGCTCTGGCTGGGAATAACTCCAAAGTATTATCAGCGAATCTTAAGGATTAAAAAAGCAATCTGCTTTTTACAGATACACAAACAAGCCAAGCTGGTGGACGTTGCTCAGCAATTTGGGTTTAGCGATCAGGCCCATATGACAAGAGAGTTTCGCGCAATTGCCTGTATTACGCCCGCAAAAATATAAGGATTTATTGGCTTTTATATCATTAAAATAGAAGTTGGCGCCTGATATATAACTACCTAGGTATCTTGATTTAATCAACAAATCACAGGCGGTAATTTAGTGCTAGTCTTAGATCGGCAATAGGAGGCAGGACTTTAAAGGTGTTGAGGTTCCCAATATTACATCAATTGTTTCTGTCTGTTCCAATACCTGCTCGCGTGTAAACTTCGCGTACCGGGAGTGAATGGGCTAACAGACTAAGTTTTAAGTTTTGGGGATCCCTGTTCAGCACCAATGGAACACCTAGCCAATTAAGCGTATAGCTATGCTGTTGAAAAGGCCAGGCAGAGCCTTGTAAGAATCTTATATGAGTGATTTTCTTGGCAACAGTAGCAGCAAGAAACTACTAGCCGATTGATATATGTCACGATTCCAACAGCTAATAAAATGTAAACTAGGAAATATACGACCCGTAAGGAACGTTCAATTTCGCTGCTAGGCGCACGTCCTAGATAGTCCCCTAACAAGGAGAAAACTATGATTACGCTTTCGCAGTTAACAGAGCTTTTAGGCTGGGCTTCGATAATTAATATTGCTTATCTTCTGCTGGTAACTATAGTGATTACGTTCGCTAGGGAACCTATTTCGGCCCTTCATAGTAATATGTTTAAGCTGGAAGAAAAGGAGCTTGGCGCCAAATATTACGATTTCTTGAGTAATTACAAGATCGCCACGCTAGTTCTTACGGTGGTACCTTATCTTGCTTTAAAGGCAATGGGTCAGTAAGTGTTGGGGTTACATCAAAACTGGAGATCATAATGAAAATTACAAAGCATGGCGTGTCCATAGGCATGAAAAGAACAGGGAATGATTTATTCCTTTTTTTAAAAGCTCAAGGAAAACTTACGCACGAAGACTACGAAATAATCACCCCGATAATAGATTCTGCATTGTCGGAAGTGAAAACCCCTAGAGTTCGAGTTCTCATTGATGCAACCGAACTGGAAGGCTGGGATGCTAGGGCTGCATGGGACGACTTTAAGATTGGCTTAAAACACGGCAATGAGTTTGAAAGGGTGGCTGTATACGGAAATAAAAAATGGCAGGAATATGCGGCAAAGATTGGTGGTTGGTTCACTGCTGGGGACGTAAAATATTTTGATAGTGAAAGTGATGCCCTATCTTGGTTAGATGAATGACTTTGTTTAGGTGTTGGTCACCTAGCAGAGGGGACATTCGTTATTTTTTGAAGTAACTATGGAGTTATACAAGCGTTGCCCGAATTATTAGTATACAAGGCAAACTAGCGAAGCGTATGCTGATTTACCAGTGTCAGTCGTTCAGGACATCTCTATCAGGCTGGTGAGAACGCTGATGACGCGGTTCAAAAGCGCCTTAAAGCAATGGCAGCGGAATACCATCGATACGGGTTTTAACGTTGCATAGCTCACTTGGCTATCAATCGCCAGTGGATTTAGTTAGGAATACAGCGTAAGTTTTATCAGGAATCTCATTGGTTTCATGGTGCAAATCTGGAGGAAAGGCCATCAAAGTCAGTAGAAAATCGGTCCTGTTTCTTACAATTAGCTCTGTAAGTCTTTGAATTCACTACCCTCTTCCCGTGATATAGAGAAAATCCATTAATAGAGCTATAGTTATTATAGTGCTTCATTTATCCGGAACGTTGAGGCGGGATATTGTATTAACTTTTAAATATTTGACCTAAGTTTTATCTTGGTGGTGACATCTTCTAGTTTAGTAGAGCTCCACAAGTAGCTTCATGGATTTTAACATATTAACCGTTTTATTCAGCATAACAATCCCACTAAAAAATTAGGCCGTAAATATCTATGGATATTTTTACTGGAAATATAAAAATTGGCATTAGTAGTTGTTTGCTAGGTGAAAAAGTTCGATTTAATTCTGGGCATAAAAGAAATTCTTATATTGCAGGTATATTGAAAGACTATTTCGATTTCGTCTCATTTTGTCCTGAAGTAGAGATAGGTCTTGGAATCCCTAGAGATCCAATTCGCCTGGTCTCAATAGAGGGCGAGATTCGCTGCCAAGGTACAAAAAATAGTGAATTTGATGTGACGGAGAAACTTCGGAATATAGCCGCAGAGCAGAAAGCATGGCATGAGGAGTTGTGTGGCTACATACTAAAAAAAGATTCACCCAGTTGCGGAATGGAGCGAGTAAAAATATACAGTAACGGCGCCCCTAGTAAAGAGGGCGTTGGCATATATGCCAAGACGCTCATGCAAAAATATCCCTTTTTACCTGTTGAAGAAGAAGGGCGCCTAGAAGATTCGAAGCTTAGAGAAAACTTTATCCAAAGGGTCTATACCTACTCTCGTTGGAAGATGATGCGGCAGGAGCAGTTCGCTCTATCCGATCTCCAAGCCTTTCATGCACGACATAAATATATACTCATGAGTCACAGCCAGACGCAAGCCCGTGAGTTAGGTGCATTGCTCGCGACAAGTAAAAATGGAGAGCTAGATGCTTTGGCAGACAAATATCTTGAAGGCATGATGTACACTTTAAAAATTATTGCCACGAAGAAAAATCATGTTAATACTCTTCAACATATGCAAGGCTATTTAAAAAACAATTTAGTTGTCGATGATAAGGAAGAGTTGGACAAAATTATTGAGGATTATAGGGAAGGTCTACTACCTCTTATTGTACCTATAACTTTGTTGCGGCACTATTTCAGAAAATACCCAAATGACTATATAACTCGGTCTTTTTATTTGTCTCCATATCCAAGGGAGCTTATGTTGCTTAATAATGTATGAAGAAAATTCTCATTACGGACAAATTTCAGCATGGCTACGCCTATTCTCTTGTTGAGCCTGCGGGTGAAAATTTTGACGCTGATTTTAATCCGCAGTTAACACCAAAAGAGATGTTGCGACTAGGTGTATTTGGTGGAGTATATTTAAATGATTGCAAAATGGAATACCCCAAAGATTGGTTTGATACGGCAAGGTTAAGTTCGAAGGGAAAAGACATTGCTCAAAATTATTTCTCAGTAGACGCTTCTCAGCCTCTATGTGTATGGCAACAAAAAGGTTGGATACACCAGCAAGACCCGCGAGGTTGGTTTCAATGGTATTGTCGCTATTATATGGGTAGGCGAACAGAGGATGATATACGCCAAATTAAAAGATGGAAAGGCTTTAGAAGACATGTATCTGCTGTCAAAAATAACTGTGATAAGCATGATTTTAGTTGTCGTCCAAGACAGAGGCAGGCGTTATTGCACTGGGCATATGATTCAAGAAACTTGTAGAGAGTCCTAAGTTATATTTGTGAGATAAAATTATCGAAAAATCTTTGCTACGTAAGAGTTGCTCACTGAGTTATCCGTAGAAAATAGCTTCCGTTTTTTGATCGCCTTACGTATCACACTGTTGAGTGATTCAGTTGCATTCGTCGAGATGGTGGGGCGATGATGTCGAAATTGCGAAGCTATGTTTTGGGGTATATAGAATTAAAAATCAGCACTCTATGCCTCATAGCTTGCTCCATGAAATTGATAGAATTTTCCAACTAGACTATAGGAGCGGAGGACTCCACATGAATCGCACTATTTTGAGCGGGTGACAAACTATCTGTCTGATAACGTTCAAGGTAATGTGGATAAATATCGCTCGGCAAGCCAATAAAAAGGAAAAAAAGCCCTCCGAAGAGGGCCGTAAGCGATGATGAGAGATACATCCTTGCCCTTCGGCTGAATGTACCTAATGTAGTGCATTCACCGTGCCAAGTTGTTTCGTTGGACAGGAATTTGTGAGCTAATTACTTATTTGTAGTCCAGAAGCCGTTGTGTTGCCCTACTCAAGGTCTAAAAGTTCTAGGCCGATGCTGACTGTGTCCCAACTGACCTAGCATCTACTTTAATTGAACTCTCGACAATGTCGAAACGCTAACTCCGGAGTTAGCAGCAAGCCGGGCTTCGGCCGCTGCAAACCAATGCTTATTGCCTGAAAAATTTGCGGAGGCGGTTAACCATTCCTTCGTGATATCAACACTGAAGTCATCCGCGCTGTACTGGCTAAGCTTCAAGCTTAAACCTACTGGCCCGATTTTCCCCTGCATTACGGCGGGTGGCATCACTGCCAAATTGGGTTATGAAGTTCTAGGCTCTGATGATGGCTGTGCATTGTCAACGCCCTTGGCGACAGCTTACTAATTCAATGGCTAGGCTGACTAGGCCCTGTCAATAGCAGCGGCCACGGAATCCCCCAAGGCGAGTAGGCCGCTAATTAGGCTGCTAATGAGGTTCGCAAGCCATGCTCCTTGGGCTTGCCATCTTCATTGACACAAACAAAAACCATTTTTTCTATCTTGATAATAGTTTGTTTGCTGGCTTTGTTGCGCACCTCGCAACTTACGGTAATTGAGCTGGAGCCTATCCCCGTTACGTCAAGACCAAATTCGATGACATCGCCTAACTCGCTGGGAGCGACGAAATTTATTTCTGAGATGTACTTGGTGACTATGTTTTTGTAAGCTAATTGACAGCCGGCGTAAATAGCCGCTTCTTCATCTATCCAGGCCAAAAGACGGCCACCAAATAGACGGTTGGCGGGGTTGAGATCTTCATGTTTTACTAATCGACGACTGAAAAATTTCATGGGTCTAGTTCCTTTTCGAAGTGTTATGGTGCTTCGATAGTTGGCCGTATTCTGAAAGTAGGGCGGTTGATTGTCACTGTTCAAAAGATTCTATTGGTTAATGGGGCGCGCTAAAAACTGAGTGCCTCACAGTATGGAGGCACCCGTTTTCGTTTTACGAATTAGGAGCCTAGAAGCTTTTTGAATCTCCGTAATTCAACATTAAAGTTATCGGCTACATTGTGAATACGCTTGGACACGTGCTGTTTAATGTGTTCATTGTGAATGCAGTTGTAACGGGCAGATTCCAATTCCACATATTGAATCACCTCCGTCCTTGCTGTTGTCATCTGTTCAATGTTGCTTGTGAGCCCATTAGGGATGGTGGGCCTTTCATTTTTCGTTTTGTAAGAACATTCGTATGCCATTACATGGCTTGATGTTAGTACGGTAAACAATATAGTACCCAGTGTTCTTTTTTTCATGATTAAAGCTCCGCAGGTTGGTTAGTTAACTGAATTTGTTTGTCCGAAGTTTATTTCGTTCGCTTGATGAGTATCTCTCAAGATTTATGCCAAGCGCGGAAAATTATCTACATTTGCTGTATTAACAATAACTTAAGTAGATTTTTGGAAGTTTTCAAGGGGCTGGAATTTATTTTCGGAGGCCTCTTTTCGGTGCGCGATGTTCACTTCAATTCCACGATGGAGCATTTTTCATAACACAGGTTGGCCTCTGTGGGCTTATGAGTTCGCAAGTTTGATCGTAGAAACAAAGTTTGAGCCTATGCTCAGGGCTCAGGGCTCAGGGCTCAGGGCTCAGGTGTAGTTTTGTTCGTGAGCTAAAAGTTGTGACAAGGGTTGCTATATTTGCTCTCACCGCGGGAAAAGGGGTTTAACATCAACAAGCTTGAAAATGCATGGGCTAAATTTTAAGCGCAAAGGACCTGAGAATATGGAGAACATACGTCCAAGAGTATTAGTTACTCGAAAGCTGCCAGCGGCGGCGGAAACTCGTTTGCGTTTAAGGTATGACGATGAAACTGTTAATTCGGGTGACTTCGAGGAAAGAAAGGAACATTAGTCTACAGCTACAATTGGGATTACATCCGGATGTTTGAGCGACATGTTCCAAATTATTCCATTGAGTTGGGTGGCGGGCAGAGTCCAGGCTAACGACTTTTGTTGGCACAATGCACCGGCTTTAGGTCGTTGCGGGTAAACTAACGAGAAGGGCGTTAAGGGTTCTTTCACCGGGATGTAGAGCTGAGTGTCTACTTTGGAAGAGAAATTATTAGGCTTGTTGGCCGTCTCTTTTGAAGCAGGCCGAATATGGAGTGACTCTGATGTACACAATAAATGCCCAGTGGTTTGAAGTGGCGTTGCCAGAAAGTGGAGTGGACAATGGGCTACCACGCAGCAGGGTGCCGTGTGAGCATGTGGTTGTTGTATATAGACATTTAATCTTTATCGTCTTTCCAGCGTAGGCGGCAACCTAGCCCCCAGCCTTATTGCGGGGCAATCAAAAGAAAAGAGATGGCCCTCCCCTTGATTGATTTCAGCTCCATAATCTATTGACATACGGGAAAACGCATATAATAATATTCGTATATACGCTTTATCGGATATACGTTATGAATCCTTTAGTCTTTTATAAATGCCTTGCCGACGATACACGCCTAAAAAGTGTGCTGTTAATTCACTGGGAAGGAGAACTCTGTGTTTGTGAATTAACCGAAGCTCTGGAAGTTAGCCAGCCTAAGGTTTCGCGCCATTTAGCGCAGCTGCGTGAATGCGGTTTGTTAAAAGACCGCCGCGAAGGCCAGTGGATATATTACCAAGTATCTCCTTCTCTACCGGCTTGGGCGCAAACGGTGATAGGCACTACCGCCGAAGAAAACCAAGACTTTATCAACCCTCACTACCAACGGCTGTGCAATATGGGCGATCGCCCTGAACGCAAAGAGCAGTGTTGTTAGCCTTACTGTTGAGTTATTTCGTGAAATTATTGTTTATCTGTACCCACAACCGCTGCCGTAGCATTTTGGCCGAGGCGGTCACTAATCATTTTGGCCAGTCTGTGTTGGTCGCTAAGTCTGCTGGCAGCCAACCGGTTGGCGAGGTTCACCCCCTGTCGCTAAAGTCTTTGTCTGAGGCGAATATTTCCACCACAGGCCTTACTAGCCAATCATGGAATGACCTTGAAAGCTGGCAACCAGATGTCGTGATTACCGTATGTGACTCTGCTGCTGGAGAATCCTGCCCGCTATGGTTTGGCGACTCCTTAAAAGTACACTGGGGTTTGGTTGACCCTTCACGCATGGAAGGCTCTGAAGCAGAGATTGCCAAAGCCTTTCAACAAACGATTGAATTACTAAAAGCCCGCATTGAACAGCTACTCATTTTAGAGGTTGCTAGTAGCGATAAAAAACACTGGACGGCCATTTTCCAACAATTAGGTGAACACTAATGGGAGTTTTTGAACGCTATCTCAGTCTTTGGGTGGGCCTTTGCATTTTTTTCGGCGTGTTGTTGGGCAGTCTTTTCCCTGTGGCTTTTGAAGTGATTGCAGGGTGGGAATATGCCCATGTTAATTTACTGATTGCTGTATTGATTTGGTTAATGATCTACCCCATGATGATTCAGGTAGATTTTTCTGCCATCAAAGATGTCCGTAAAAAACCCAAAGGCTTAATACTAACGTTAGTGGTTAACTGGATTATTAAACCTTTTACCATGGCCGCTTTGGGCTGGTTGTTTTTCCACTTTATTTTTGCCGGCTGGGTTAGCCCAGAAAACGCCAATGAATATATTGCCGGTATGATTTTACTCGGCGTCGCACCTTGTACCGCGATGGTGTTTGTCTGGAGCCAACTAACTAAAGGCGACCCAAACTATACGCTTGTACAGGTATCGGTTAATGACATTATTATGATTTTTGCTTTTGCACCGCTTGCCGCGCTTCTATTGGGTGTAACCGATATTATTGTGCCATGGGAAACATTATTACTGTCAGTGGTACTTTATGTGGTACTGCCGTTGGTGGCTGGCTATATAACTCGGCGATTTTTACATAGTCAAATTTCTGGCTTTGTCAGTCAATTAAAGCCTTTATCGGTGGTTGGACTATTAGCCACAGTATTGTTGCTGTTTGGTTTTCAAGCTGAAACTATTTTGGAAAAACCAGAAAGCATTTTAATGATCTCGGTGCCTTTGATTATTCAAAGCTATGGTATTTTCTTTATTGCCTATTTTACCGCACGCTATTTGAAACTTACTCACGATGTAGCCGCACCTTCCGCTCTGATCGGCACCAGTAACTTTTTTGAACTGGCGGTAGCGGTTGCTATTTCATTGTTTGGCCTCCACTCCGGCGCGGCATTGGCTACGGTAGTCGGCGTTTTGGTTGAGGTGCCGGTTATGTTATCGCTGGTTGCCTTCGCCAATAGAACTCGCCACTGGTTTCCAGAGCACTCCATTTAAAGACTCAGGTATGATGTAATGAATGACATATCCAACTTAGACACGTTACTGTTAAGTGCAGACTTACAAGGTAATTTATCTAGCGGTGAAGCACTTAAGCACCCGCCAAAAATTTTGCTGTTATATGGTTCGCTCAGAGAGCGCTCTTATAGTCGCTTAGTGGTTGAAGAAAGCGCGCGCATTTTACGAGAGTTAGGTTGTGAAACACGCATCTTTAACCCCTCCGGCTTGCCTTTGCCCGATGACGAGGATGAAAGCCACCCTAAGGTTCAAGAACTGCGTGAGCTTATGACTTGGTCCGAAGGGCAAGTATGGTGCTCCCCGGAACGCCACGGCTCGATGACTGCCATTATGAAAGGACAAATCGACTGGGTACCTTTATCTATTGGCGCTATACGCCCCACTCAAGGAAAAACACTAGCCGTGATGCAAGTGGAAGGCGGCTCGCAATCGTTTAATACCGTTAATCAATTAAGAGTGCTTGGACGCTGGATGCGGATGATTACTATTCCTAATCAATCATCGCTTGCAAAAGCCTGGCTGGAATTTGATGACGATGGGCGGATGAAAGACTCTGGGTTTTATAATCGCATTGTAGATGTGATGGAGGAGTTGGTTAAATTTACTTTGCTAACTAGAGATAATAGTGAGTTTTTGGTTGATCGATACTCAGAGCGTAAGGAAAGTGCTGAGGCGTTGATGGCTCGGGTTAATCAGCAAAGTATTTGATTGGGTGAGTGGTTGGTTTAGGAGCGAGCTGAGGTGGCTTGAATTTCCGGGGCACGCTGCAAGCCATCCTTGGGCGTTCGACAAATAGACGCCCACATTAGTAATGAATTCCGGATTAATTAATCTCTATTATTTTCAACCAGTTATGGGAAGCCAATTGCACATAAATTGATGGAGGCTTAGTTTTCGCGGGTTTTAATCACACTATTTCAAGGGCTCCACACAAAATACCAAAGTTCGCGTCCAATTGTCTCATTTATAAATCTGTGTGTTAGTAAGCCTATCGATATAACAATTCAATCATTCGGTAACGCGGCTCTGTTGACGAAGGCAAATGCACACCAAGGATAGTGCGGCAATTCGCTCGGCTTCAACTTCTGTACATCACTTCGTTTTTACCCCAAATTTGAGGAGGGCAGCTGGTCAATATTGACCCAACGCAGTCCTTCGCAAAATTCTCTCAGCGCTCTATGTAATCGATATTCACGCGGCAGCCACTGGCTAATCGTTAAGCTTCCGGTAGTAGGCCCACTTCTCATTATTACTGATGGTACTGGCTGGGACGCCGCTCTCCTCGGTAAGTTTTCCGATTATCATGATTATTTACTTCTCGTGCTTGACATTAAAGTAAGGTTTAAGGCTAGAGTGATTGTCACACAGAGTCCAGATGGGCCAAGAAATTTATAGAGTCGTGGTCCATGGTGTTACATGCATCCGAGCATTTTACCGCTGCGCAATGGCACGATATTGAAAAAACGTGGCTAACACCTGACCTCTGTTTTATCGATATACACTCTAGGAGAGTAGATTTTGAAAATGAAGATATTGATTTATAGTGTTTTGATCCTTTCGCTGTTTGCTTCAATAACTATTTATTCATATTTTAACGAGGATAGCTCTGCGTTGGATTTAGCTAGAAATTCCTCTGGTGATGAGTTAATTAGATCAGACGGCGGAGTTACTCGATACAAAATATTTGGCCAGAAGAATATTGAAACCTTAATCCTGATTCATAGCTTTAATGGATTTTTGGAATCGTGGAACCCTAATATTAATTCGCTTGTAGACGCCGGTTATCGAGTTGTAGTTTATGATCTTTTTGGGAGAGGGCTTTCAGATCGTCCACGCACTAACTACGACCTATCACTCTTTAGGGGGCAACTCGGTTCGGTTGTAGAAGCGATTGGAGCAAAGAAAGTATATTTGGTCGGTTCCTCGTTCGGGGCTGTTATAGCATCCGACTACGCTATGACATACCCTGATCAAATAGAGCGTCTGGTTATGGTCGGGCCAGCTGGCTGGCCTCAGGAGGGTGGACGTAATTGGTTACTAAACATTCCAGTGGTTGGCGAGCTAGCTTTCCACTATTTCGGTATGAAAATTCTCAAGCCAAAAGTAGAGGACTATTTATTAAACTCATCAAAATACCCTGAGGTCCTTGAAAAATGGGAGAGCTTTGCACGTTATCCTGGCTTCATGCGTTCGGCGCTTTCTACTCTTAAGTATTCTCCCGTTTTAGACTACACCGCCGGTTGGGAGCAGCTGGGTAAGCGGAACATACCAATGGTATTCATTTGGGGTAAGCAAGACGTTAGCTTCCCTTTTTCTAATACCAAAAAGCTATCAAAACTAATTCCTCATGCAAAACTTGTTGGCATTAATAATGCAGCGCATTGGGTGAATATTGAGCAAGCAAAGGAAGTTAATGATGCAATAATTAACTTTATAAGTGTGAATCACGAAGGTGTATAGCGAAGGCGGACCACATCGGTCGCTATACGGGCATTGATTTACACCTGCGGCGCAAATTCGCCTGGTGAAGGTTTCATTAAGTGTTGGCTTGAACGACGGTAGCTAGGCGATAACGATCAGTCCAGTTACCACTATTGATACCAAAAATAGTTTAGGCCTTTGGTCTGTTTATGGAACAAAGCGACGACCGAAGGAGTTTGGGTCGCTAGTCTGTACCTGACCCACAGCGGGCCTTATTCTCATCAAAATATACCTCCTCCATAACGGTCACTTATCAGTAAATACGCTGAAAAATAAAGGTTGCTCAGCGCTTTAGTTGGTCTTTTCTGGTCAGTGAGTTCTGCTAAGCTGGACAAAATCAAGTAACGCATGGACGCGTCCCATGAATCACACATGGCCGGAGAGCCTGCGCAGCGAGTGCTTTGATGACGTCTTATCCCACCAACCCATTAGTCAATGGGTGTTCAGCTTTCCCTATCCTTTACGATTTTCACTGGCAAGCAACCCGCAGATTGTCACTAAAGTACTGGGTATTGTTAACCGGGTAATCTCAAGACACCTGACCAAAAAACCGTTTTCAAAAAGGCGACATTACTCACGGGTTCCGTCACACTATTACAGCGATTTGGATCAGCGCTCAATCTCAACCTGATTTTTAGCTGCATGCGGGTGTGGCAACAAAAATGCGTGAACGTAAGAACAGACGCGCGGTTGGGTAGGTTTCCGGTACTGATGAAGCACACAGTTCACCCGCACCGCCGCACCGCCGCGCTGCTCGTTGGCACCGTTGCTGCTGGCCTCAGTGGCGCGAAAATACGGTCGCACCTCTTTATAGCTCAGCCTTCAAAATCCTCTTTTTCAGTCCAGCTGTCGTAATCTTTGGCGGTGCCGCGATTGTGCAACATGCTGTGAGCTGATACGGCTTGTTGAATTAAGTTCAGCTTTTGGGTTAATGCATACCAACCTCTTCAAGCCATTTCAGCATCAAGCCGGGCCAGGCTTTGGCTTGTTTTTCATGTTGAGCCAACGCGCTGCCGTGGCCGCCCTCTGGAAAGATATGCAGTTCGTGTTTGACACCCGCCCGCTTTAGCGCCTCGGCATAGAGTATTGAGTTTTCATAGGGAACAACGCCGTCTGTTTTTGGTGCCCAGATGAAGCTCGGTGGCGTGTTGGTCGTGACATGTTGCTCGGTACTGAGCAACATGATCAACGGCCCGTCGTCGGCTTCATCGCCCAACAGCTCATTGCGCGAGCCACTGTGTGTCACTTCATCAGCCAAACTGATAACCGGGTAGGCCAGCACAGTAAAGTCGGGTCTGCTGCTGAGTGTATAAGGCAGGGGCAGCGGCTCGTTATCTTGATGGTCATAGAGTGTTGAAAGGCTGGCCGCCAAGTGCCCACCCGCGGAGAACCCCATCACTCCAATACGCTCGACATCAATGCCAAAGCGCTTGGCGTGGTGACGTAGGTAACTCATGGCAAGGCGCGCATCACTGAGTGGTGCTGGGTGTTCATCCAAACGATAGTTAAGAACATAGCCATTTATGCCCTGAGTGTTTAGCCATTCAGCGATCATTTTTCCTTCTTGTTTCTCTGAACGGAAATTATAGCCGCCACCTGGAAGGATTAACACGCTGGCTGCGGGCTGCTCGGTGCTCACAGGGTAGGCAACGATATAGGGGCCTTTGTCCATCAGCGGATTTTTTAGGTCGCGAAATGGCCAGATGGGATTTTTGTCCTCTAGTGGCAGGCGCTCGTTAAATTCTGGCAGGCCCTCCCATAGGTAGTGAATGCGCGCCTGGTAGTCCTCGCCGCGCACTATGTTGTGAGATTCTGTTATTTTCCCGCGACCGTAAAAGGCAAGTAAGACTAAAACTAAGGGAAGCACGACAAGTATTTTTAAAAATAACTTCATAGTAAATAAACCGCTAGTCACATGCCAAGCGTACAGCCTCCGTCAGTATTTATTGGATTACAGCGTGCCCCACCGGGAAAGGGCATAACCATATAACCATTGCCAAAGATGTTGGGGGCGGTAAAGAAATCTGTGGATATTATCTGTGCGCCGCTGGCCAGCGTTTCGTCTCTGCGTTCGGTGTCATTCCCCCGAGCCTCGTAGCTATCGATATCCGCCCTGGAGCGGACCAAATAACCTTGCTTGACTAAACCGGGAATCATGTCTGGTTCCTTTAAGTGATTATCCACCATTACAAACGCTGTATGTGGCATCCCGGGGTTACCCTGCATAAAGGCCATACGCCCTTTCAGGGAAGGGTGGTTATCGGTGTAGGCTGACAGAGCTTTGAAATTTTCACCTGGCACTATTAGTAAAAATACAAACTTGCCCCGTGATTTTTCCAGGGTAGGCCAGTTTTCAAGGCCCAATACTGCCTCCTCCAAACTCGCCGCTGTGCCGCGAATATCATCGGGGGTAATCACCCGATCTCGGCTCAGTATCTCCAGTATGCTGCTGTCCATCTCATCGAAATCTACTGCAGTAAAAGCGTCAACGACTGCGGCACCAGGTATGATTCTGTTGATACCCGGCAGCTTGGGCTCCAACAGAATAAACACTGGGGTGTGGTCGGGATTTTTATCGGACCACTGGCGCATTTGGGTCAGACAAATTCGAAAGCTAGGGCAGTGGCTACGAAAATCAACTTCCGAGATGTGCAGAACTTTCAGGCCTGGCTGCAGTAACGCATCGTTGTAGATGGGTGCCAGGTCTCGAGCACCCTGTTTACGTAATTGTTGATATGGCAAAGGATCTGAAAAGCGGCCGCCTTCTCGATCAACGTAAAGGTCGAGTTCCAAACTGCGCAGCCCCGCGCGCAATTGGTATTCCAGCGGCGGGTGGACATAGTCCAGTGAGGCGACAAGGCCCTGGTTCACTAGCCCTGGGTGCTCTTCTTCAAATTTGGCTTTTTTTTCAGGCGACATTTGCTTGAGCATGCCGCCGAAAATCGCATCGATACGGGGCGCCATCATGGCCATCGCCCTCGGATCCGGAGGCTGAGCATAACTGTTGTGCGTACCGATAACCTGAATTTGATTTAGCCGGGGTTCGTAACTGTCCGCCTGCACGGGCACAACACTATCGCTGGCTAAAAGCCTAGCGCTAGTAAAAACCACGAGAATAAATAGCAGCGAACGACTGAGTACTTTAAGATAATTCATCTAACGAGCCTGTATGAAATGTGGTGGTTTATACCGTTGGAATAATGTCTCCCCGCACAACTAGACCTGCTGGTGCGGGGGACAAATTGACCACTATAGACTAGAGAAAGTTAAAGCGGGCCTGCAAACCAAAATAGCGCTGAGTATTACGCGGGGTGACCTGCGCCATCGCTGTGGCGCCGCCATATATTTGAGCTAAATCCAGTTTACTTGTGGCATAACCTTTATCGAACAGGTTGTTAACAAGGAGGGTCACACTGTATCTGTCTGACTTATCGTTCAAACCGATCCTCAGGTTTGCCACACCATAACTATCCTGTGTTAAGTCAGGGTGTTGAGTGAGGCTAAAGTTGGTATCGTCCTGCCAGCTATAAAGAATATTGGCAAAGGCATCAAATGGAAGAGATTTGAGCGGTAGCTGATAATCGAGTATGGCCGTGTATTTCCATTCAGGCGCATAGGGAAGTCGTCCGCCATCAATTTCCTGCATACCGCTAGCGCAGCCTTGCTCTTCCGTTTGCCCCACCCAGCAGGCGGCACCCACATAGTCGTTAATAACAGCGTCTACGAAGGCGGCATTAAATGTCAATGTGGTGTTTTCGCTCAGCAGGGCTATGGTCTCCAGTTCCACGCCCGTAGTCTCTAATTCACCAACATTATCCAGGTTGACGTCAAGTGTGCCCGCATCATTGAATTCGACGCGCTGGACCTGAAAGTTTTCGTAGCTGGTTAAGAACGCTGCGACATTCAACTGTAGACGTTGATTCCAGAGAGTACTTTTCAGGCCAACCTCATAGGAGTTCGATGATTCGGGTGCGATGGGGTTGTTCGCTTTTTCTTCAGTAAAAGACAAACCGACATCATACGCCTGCCCTTTATAACCGCGCGAGTAGCTGGCAAACGCCATCATGTCCTTGCCAAAAAAGTGCTGAAGGCTCAGCTTTCCAACTACCACCTCGTCACGGTCGTTGCCTGAAAGGAGTCCCTGGGATACATCTGAATTGTTCACAAAACCAGCAGACACCTCTTCGCTGATGTAACGCACACCCGCAGAGGCACTTGTAACATCGCTGAACTGCCAGTTCAGTTGACCAAACAGGCCTAGGTTCTCAGAGCCCGCTTTGCCCCAATAGTCAGCAGGGGAGAGAGAGATATTCCGGAAAAAGGTACGCTGCGTCTCAGAATCTGAATAGTACAGTCCTACGATATAGTCATAGTTATCGTAGGAGGGCGAGGCGAGGCGAATTTCCTGGGAGAAAAATTCTGTTTCAAACCAACCATCTGAATAGAGACCGCCGTGCTCCGTGCCACCTGACAGATATTGAAGTACATCGTTATCGCTGAAATCGACATCCTGACTGGTGTTAAATTCCCAGCTGTCGACAGCGGTGATGGAGGTCAGATCGAACTCCCCCAACGCAATGTTAAACCGCACACTGCCGCCAGTCGTCGTCGCATCATTCTGTGGACCGTCTTCTCCGCGAAAGTCCAGATTGTCATCGCCTGGGGTTATCCCCTCAGCGATTTTCCCTGGAAGAAAGCCGAAAACCTTTGCCTCTGGATCCAGTTCCGTCCACACGCGTGCACAACAGTTTGTTTCGGTTTTCATGTAGTAAGCTGTGAAATCAGCCGTGGCGATGTCACTGATGTCCCAGCGTAGCTTGCCGCGAACGTTTTTATCTTCACTGCCGTTCTTGTCTTTACTGCCCGGTGTCAGGTTATTGATATAGCCATCGCGGTCACCCCATCGAGCGCTCAGTCGATAACCAACAGTATCACTCAGAGGACCGGATATGGATGCGGCCACCTTAGTTTCATCGTCATCGGTAGCGGTAAACTCTACGTAGCCTTTCCGCTCATCGCTAGGAGCCTTGGTCGTGATACTGATCAGGCCAGCTGAGGCACTTTTTCCGAACAAGGTATTTTGTGGCCCGCGCAGGACTTCAACCTGCTGAATGTCCATTAACCCTGCCATCGTCTGGCCAGGCTGTACCTGGGCGACTTCATCCACCAATACGGCAACACCTTGTTCCACGCCGATGCCGTAGGTACTGGTGCCGATACCGCGTATGCTGAAGGAACTGTTCTGCGAGGTGTTAGCCTCTCTAACCGTTAATGAGGGGGCGACCTTAACCAGATCTTGAGTCGACTGGATACCTAGACCGGCGATCATGTTTGCACTGATGGCGGTGACAGACACCGGGATTTCCTGAGCGCTTTCGACGCGTTTTTGCGCCGTCACCAACACTTCCTCAAGCGTAAAGTCGTCGGCTTGGGCCGCTATGCTCAGGCCACAAAAACCGGCTGCGATGGCCAGGGAAAGTGCCTTGCGAGAATGGGGTCTATACTGCATTTTTAAGTTCCTCTTGGTTTTATGTCAATTGAAAACAACTCGATAACGAATGCCTTTGACCTCAGGCCGTGGAAGCGGCCTACGGTTTAACATGTCAGGTACTCGGAGGGTTCGGGCGCAGATGAGAGATGGCAGCTATTGTGGTCAGAACAGTCCGTCATCACTAAGGTAGGCTAGGGGGCTATGACCGCCACTACCCAGTGAACGGACAGCACAATAGCCAGCGCATTTCATCACGCCTTGCGACCTCATTGAGGTTTTCAGATCAAAACATGTTCTAGAGGTGCGGACTTCCGAACTTAGAAGTCAGGAGACGAAAGTCGCGAAAAAAGAAGGCAGGGTCAGAGAGGGTCGTTCAATCGGTTGCGGTACTGACTGGGTGTGCAGCCGGTGTGTTTTTTAAACTGAGCATAAAAGGCCGATTGCGAGCTGAAACCAGAGGACAGCGCGATATCGAGTACCTTACGTTTTCCCGCCTCTGGGTCCGCCAGCTGCTGCTGTGAATACTCGATACGCTGGCGGTTGATATAGTCAAAAAAAGTCACTTGGGCGTAGCTGTTGATCACCTGTGACAGGTGAGCGGTGGACATCGACAGCTCATCCGCCAGCTGTTTGATGATCAGCCCACTGCGCAGATAGGGCTGCTCTTTTTCCACAAACTGCTGCACACGATGCCAGTGCTCCATGGCGTCAGCGGCAGACAATCCTGTGCTGTGATATTTGTCCGTGGCAGCGACCTCCTCGTCGGACGGATCATTACTCTCTAGCTCGGTGCCGTATATCTGGGGCTGGCGAATGCCCATCCACCCCGCGTAGTACACCAGTACCGCCATAATCAGCACAGGCACTACGCGTAGGTCAGGCGACACAGGGCTCGGGAAGAATAGCCGTATCAATATGTACAGCAGCGACATCACGCTAACCGCCAACACCAGCCAGGTTAACCAGCGCATCCAACTTAGGTTGATCCGCTCCAGGTTAGAAAATACCAGCTCAATACGCGT
>Ga0209495_1000995_pt1 | contig 20565 bp, 16 predicted proteins | sample EN1Hudsemesocosm_FD_184629 | JGI IMG/M metagenome (GOLD analysis project Ga0209495, IMG submission 184629) | Methane-oxidizing microbial communities from mesocosms in the Hudson Canyon - EN1E Hudson Canyon (SPAdes) (version 2) | ecosystem: Environmental > Aquatic > Marine > Cold seeps | place... | reverse complement strand
GGCACTAAGGGACGCAGCCCAACATTATTGCCACGTCATGCATTAATTTGTTGGGCTGCGCATGCTTAGCCGCAACCTACAAATTTTACTTACCAATAACTTCCTTACCACCCATATACGGGCGTAATACCGTTGGCACTTTTATAGATCCATCTTCCTGTTGGTAGTTTTCAAGAACAGCAATCATGGTTCTACCAACTGCCAAGCCTGATCCATTAAGTGTATTTAGTAACTGAGGTTTTCCTGTTTCAGGGTTTCTATAACGCGCCTGCATTCGTCTTGCCTGGAAATCTCTCATATTACTGCAAGATGATATTTCACGGTAAGTATCTTGCCCTGGCAACCAAACTTCCAGGTCAAATGTTTTAGCAGCAGAGAAACCAGTATCACCACCACAAAGAACCATTAAGCGGTAAGGCAGTTCAAGTTTCTGCAATATACTTTCAGCATGACCAGTTAGTTCTTCAAGCGCCTGATCAGATGTTTCTGGTTTAACCATTTGAACAAGTTCTACTTTATCAAACTGATGCTGCCTGATAAGACCTTTTACATCTCTACCGTAAGAACCGGCTTCACTCCTGAAGCTAGGTGAATGACATACAAATTTTAAAGGCAATTCGGCTGCATCTACAATTTCATCACGAACAATATTGGTTACAGGTACTTCAGCCGTTGGAATTAGATAAAAATCTCTCTCACCAGGTACCTTAAACAAGTCTTCCTCAAACTTAGGAAGCTGGCCTGTTCCATAAAGTGTTTCAGCATTCACCAAATAAGGAACATATATCTCATCATAGCCATGCTCTGCAATATGGGTATTAAGCATGAATTGCGCAAGTGCACGATGCAAGCGAGCAATATCACCCTTCATAACAGAAAACCGTGACCCAGCTAGTTTTACAGCGGCCTCAAAGTCCAGTAAGCCTAGCCCTTCACCTAGCTCGATATGATCTTTGACTTCAAAATCAAACGATTTAGGCTGTCCCCAACGCCTAACTTCTACATTATCATCTTCACTCTCACCTTCAGGAACCGCATCATCAGGAATATTCGGGATTCCTGCTAATAAAGCCTGGAGTTCATCCTGTGTAGACTTGAGTTCTTTTTTTGCCACTTCAAGGTCTTCACCGATGGCGTTCATTGCTTCAATTAATGGCGCAATATCTTCGCCTGAAGCCTTAGCCTTTCCAATATTCTTTGAGCGACTATTACGTTCACTTTGCAGCTCTTCAGTTCGGGTTTGAATAGCTTTTCGCTGCTCTTCAAGCTTATGGAACAAAGCGGTATCAAACTGATAGCCTTTCTTTTTAAGTTTTACAGCAACTTCTTCAGCATTTGAGCGAATAATTTTAGCGTCTAACATTGGATTAGCTCTTTTCCTATATTTGTAAGATCAAGCGATCTTTAAAAAAGTTATATTAACTTGGCGGCTGAAACACCAGCCCACACAGAAATTATGCATAGTATAACGGAGCTTAGTATGTAGGTAATAGCATTTAACACTAAGCCTTCATTAATAAAATTGAAGGCTTCCAGCGAAAAGGTAGAAAAAGTAGTAAACGCACCTAAAAACCCAACAACCATGATGGATTTTAATTCTGGCGACACATGCATTTTCTGCACAACAATCACATATAATATGCCGATAAAAAAAGAACCAATTACATTGACAGCTAATGTCCCGTAGGGGAAGTTTTTCCCAAGCCAGTCCGTTACCAGTCCAATTATCAGGTACCTGGATACGGCTCCCAAGGCTCCGCCTATTGCTATTGCGAGTATTTGAAACATAAATTGATTACTTTAATTCTTAAAATTATTTTTGATTTTCATTTTATAAAAAACGATATCAAGACAAATACCGACGTTTATTGCTATTTCTGTTTTGTTCACTCAACCACTTTAACTTATCGGCGATCTTTGTTTCCATACCCCTTTCTACCGGGTTGTAATACACTGTTCCGCTTAACTCTTCAGGAAAATAAACCTCTCCCGCAGCGAAGGCATTCGGCTCATCATGAGCATAACGGTACTCTTGACCAAAACCTAAATCCTTCATTAAATGCGTAGGCGCGTTACGTAAATGTACCGGCACTTCATAGTCAGGCTGCCCTTTCACATCAGCCCTGCACTGATTATACGCAGTATAAACAGCATTACTTTTTGCGGCGACAGCAAGATATATTATCGCTTGAGCTATAGTAAGTTCACCTTCCGGCGCACCTAAACGCTGTTGAGTATCCCAAGCGTTTAAGGCAAGTTGCAATGCGCGCGGGTCAGCATTACCTATTTCTTCACTCGCCATTCTAACTACACGCCTTGCAATGTAAAGTGGGTCGCAGCCCCCATCAAGCATTCTCACATACCAATAAAGTGCGGCGTCAGGGTCTGAGCCTCTTACAGATTTGTGTAAGGCTGAAATTTGCTCATAGAATATATCGCCACCTTTATCAAAGTTCCGTAACGATGATTGCATGACTTCTTTAAGTACGTCTTTTGATATTATTTTATGGTTTTCAACTTCTTCGGCTAGATCTGAGGCAATTTCAAGTATATTTAGCGTTTTTCTGGCATCACCGTCTGCGCTTTTTGCAATAAGCTCAAGTAATGGCGGTTCTATTTGAATATTTTCTTTTGCCAGCCCCCTTTGATCAATAATCGCATTACTAAGTAACTGAACTAGAGATTCAATGGGTAATTTTTTTAGAAGATAAACTCGTGCTCGGGACAATAAGGCATTATTAAGCTCAAAAGAAGGGTTTTCTGTTGTAGCTCCAATAAAAATAACCGTTCCGTCTTCTACATAAGGTAAAAAAGCATCCTGCTGAGACTTATTGAAACGGTGAATTTCATCAACAAAGAGAATAGTATCTTTATTACTAATACTTCGGTGGTTTTTGGCCCGTTCTATAGCAGCACGAATATCTTTTACACCACTTAAAACTGCAGACAGAGTTTCAAAGTGGGCTTCACATCCTTCTGCCAACAAGCGGGCGAAACTGGTTTTACCAACACCAGGAGGCCCCCATAGAATCATGGAGTGCAATACACCCTTTTCTACAGCAACTCTTAAAGGCTTGCCTGCACCTAAAATATGCTCCTGACCAATATACTCATTAAGGTTTCTTGGCCGCATACGAGAGGCTAAGGGCTGATGCAAAGGGGCATCTGTAAACATGTCACTCTCGAAACCAAATGTCATTACTGAGCTAATTCTCGAATAACATCCGTTCCTTCAGGAATAATGAATTCAAATGCTTCATCTTTGAGCCCAGTATTAACTTTGGCCTCAGTAAAGCCGATTGTACTCTTCTGACCTAAAGAATCAGTGAGGCGCATCTCTACCAATATATCGTTATCAAAACGCAATCTAAGGGACTCAAAAAGTGACTCTTCACTCTTAGGCATTAATACATATTGATTAATAGTTTTATCCCATTGCTTATGATGTACCACGTAGCTGTCACCTAATGATTTAACATCACCACTGAACAGTAGCGCGGGAGTACTTGATAATTGTTCTGTTACTTGCTGAACCGTTGCTTGCTCTAAATCAGGATCATAAACAATAACGTTCTTACCGTCCGATACAATAACCTGCTCCAAAGGCGGTTCAGTATGCCAATAAAATAAACCCGGGCGTTTTGCTTTTAGCACACCTCTACTATCCTGAACTTCAGTGCCCGCCTTATCAACAACATATTGTATAAAATTAGCTTCAATGGATTGTAATTTTTCAAGTCGTTTAATCAACGACAACGTTGCGTCATCTGCTTTAACAGCTGAAGACAAAATCATAATACTTAAAATAACGAAGGTATTTAATGTTCTTACAATAGTGGTCACAAAGTTAGTCATATATATTATCGCATTAATCATTTAATGTTTGGGTGGTGGTGGAGCCAATACTTCTCTTGCGCCATTATGCCCTGCTTCACTCACAACACCGGCCGCCTCCATTGCTTCTACCAAATTCGCTGCCCGGTTATAACCGATTTTAAGCTTCCTCTGTACTGATGAAATTGAAGCTCGCCTTGTCTCTGTTACAAAGGCAACAGCCTCATCATAAAAAGCATCTTGCTCGTTATCTGTATTCTCACCAGACAAGCCTGGAATAGCCTCTGAAGTATCACCACCACTTAAAATTTCTTCAATATAATCAGGCTCACCTCGCTGCTTCCAGTCATTAACCGTACGGTGCACTTCATCATCTGACACAAAAGCACCGTGCACCCGAACAGGCATACCCGTACCTGGAGGTAGGTATAGCATGTCACCGTTACCTAGTAACTGCTCTGCCCCCCCCTGATCAAGGATAGTACGCGAATCAATTTTAGACGACACCTGAAAGGCAATTCGAGTGGGCACGTTTGCTTTAATCAAACCAGTAATAACATCTACTGACGGGCGCTGTGTAGCTAGTATTAGGTGTATGCCTGCGGCGCGTGCCTTTTGTGCGATTCGAGCGATAAGCTCTTCAACCTTTTTACCGACAATCATCATCATGTCGGCAAACTCATCTACGACAACAACAATATATGGCAGTGTTGCTAGCTCAGGTTGATCTTCTTCTCCGTTTAAAAGATGCTCTTCAGGCTTCCATAAAGGGTCTTTAATTGGATCTTCAGCTTCAATGGCCTCTTTAACTTTTCTGTTATAACCTGCAAGGTTTCTTACACCCAATGCGGCCATTAAACGATAGCGACGTTCCATTTCGGCCACACACCAGCGAAGTGAATTAGCTGCTTCCTTCATGTCGGTAACAACCGGGGTAAGCAAGTGTGGTATGCCATCATAAATAGACAATTCCAGCATCTTGGGGTCGACCATGATCAGTCGAACTTCTGCTGGGGTAGACTTATATAGCAAGCTTAATAGCATCGCATTCACACCAACAGATTTACCAGAACCTGTCGTACCCGCAACCAGCAAGTGGGGCATCTTCCCCAAGTCAACAACCACAGGGTCACCCGCTATATCATTACCCAGTGCAAGGGTTAGCGGTGACTCAGCCTCATCAAACGCTTTGGTAGAAAGCACCTCGCTGAAACGAACCATCTGCCGGTGTTCGTTAGGAATTTCAATACCCACTACAGACTTGCCAGGAATAACCTCAACAACACGCACGCTAAATACAGCTAAAGATCTCGCCAAATCTTTAACTAAGTTAGTAATACGACTCACTTTGACCCCAGCTGCGAGTTGAATTTCAAAGCGAGTAATAACCGGACCGGGGTTAACCTCTACAACTTTGACAGTGATACCAAAGTCAGCCAACTTCTCTTCAAGTAGACGAGACAAGTGCTCTAGGGCTTCTTCTGAGTACCCCTCTTCTTTGTTATGATCAGGGGGGTCTAATAGTGTTATAGGTGGTAGCGGGCCTTCTTCAAAATTAAAAAGGCTACCCTGTTTTTCTTTAACTACTCGTTTACTGTCTTCCTGACTACTTTTTTTCAGAAATGGTGCAATTTTCAAGCTTATTTTTTTTGGTTTTTCTTCTGCCTCATCGGGCTTAACAGCAGAAATAGGCTCAACTTTTTTAACGCCCCTTTCAGGCCTGTTCACCGACAAAGTTTCAGCTTTTCTTTCACAGTCCTGATCAGATAAAACAGGATCGATACGGTCATTAAAAGTAATCTCGTCACTACTTGTTTCAGCTTTCTTTCCCAAGCCTATTTTAAGTTTCATCTGAGAAAAAATTGACTCGCGGCTCACTTCCTCAACAAGCAATGGTGGCTCTTTTTGCAGCTCACTATTTTTCGCCGCATTTCTCGCTTCATTTCGCTCTTTTTTAGTTTCTAATTTGGCACGAATAAAATCTTTAGATTGATCAAGACACAACATTATTTTATCAATAAGCTTTAGAGTTAATGAACCCGTTCGATCCATTAACTTAAGCCAGGAAAGACCCGTAAAAATAGTAATAGCAAATAAAAAAATAGAAACTAATAAAAGACTGCTTCCAGATAAGTTAAACGCCGTAACCATACTATCTGCCACTTCATGACCCAGTACACCACCGGAAGAAACAGGTAGCCCTGCAATGGAGTACATTGAAAGTAAACCTGTAGCGCTAATGAGCACTAGTACAAAACCTATAAACCTGAGCCCAAACAAAGGCCAGTGAAATTCAATGTCTTTGTGGCGGTTATGAAATTGCAACCAAGCTTTATATGAAATTAAAACGGGAAATAAATAAGCAACATAGCCAAAAAAGTACATTAACACATCTGAAAACCACGCACCTGCAGGACCTGCATAGTTGGTTGCAACAAGGTTATGACCCGTATTAGCCCAACCGGGGTCTTTTGGGTTGTAAGAAATCAGAGCCATAAAAAGGTAAATGCACAAGGCGACCAAGCCAATAAGGGCACCTTCTTTAACGCCTTGTGACATGTAAGCTTGAAAACGACTATTTTTATCGAGCCGATTTTCTTGTGACTGTGATTTTGTGGTATTCATAAAGAGTGAAAAATAATCTTCCGAATGGAGTAAAGTTCCAATGTATACAAGAAGTGTATCGTGTATTAAGTCTTAATTCATCCGTATGCATCATGAATTATAAAGATAAATATAACGACTAAAGCTAAGTATAGAATTAATATGAAGAATTGGCGCTATTTTATTGATAAATAGCGCCATTTTGATCAAATAAGCAGAATGGCTTATTCTAATCCGGATGAGATAAAGCCTAATTGAAGATCTTTTTTGATATCTTCAACCGACTCAAGACCAACAGACATACGAATCAGGTTTTCTGTAATACCACTACGCGCTTTATCTTCATCAGACAAACGTCCATGAGTTGTGGTTGCAGGATGAGTAATGGTTGTTTTAGTATCACCCAGATTAGCAGTAATGGATAGAAACTGAACGCCATCTATAAACTTCCAAGCTTCTTCCCTACCCCCTTTTACTCTAAAAGAAAGCACACCACTAAACCCACTTTGCTGTTGTTTAGCTAAGGCATACTGAGAATGAGACTCAAGCCCTGTATAAAAAACAGTTTCTACCGAGTCCTTTTTTTCCAGCCATTGAGCAATCGCTAATGCGCTTTCACTATGTGCACGCATTCTTAAGCTCAGCGTTTCAAGTCCTTTAAGGAATACCCACGCATTAAATGGGCTCATAGTTGGTCCAGCTGAACGTAAAAAGCCGTACACTTCCGCCATTATTTCATTATTACCAACCACTACACCACCAATACAGCGACCTTGTCCATCAAGATACTTTGTTGCTGAGTGAATAACGATATCAGCTCCAAAAGAAAGAGGACGCTGCAAAGCGGGTGTACAAAAGCAGTTATCAACAGCAAGTAAAGCACCATGTTGATGGGCAAGTTCAGCAAGCTGGGCTATGTCCGCAATTTCACATAAAGGGTTAGACGGTGTCTCAAGAAATAATAGCTTTGTACTTGGGTTAATAGCCGAACGCCAAGACTCAAGATCAGTAAGCTCAACAAAGGTCGTTTCTACACCAAATTTAGCCATGTATTTTTGAAAAAACACATTAGTGGTACCAAAAACGCTGCGAGAGCAAACAACATGATCCCCTTGCTTCAATAAAGCAACACAAGTACTCATTATTGCAGCCATTCCAGAGGCCGTAGCGACTGCACGCTCCCCCCCTTCCATAGCCGCAATACGCTCTTCAAAAGCATGTACCGTTGGATTAGTAAATCGAGAGTAAATATTCCCTTCTACTTCTCCACTAAAACGAGCTGCCGCCTCAGATGCACTATTGAATACAAAACTTGAGGTAGGGAAAATCGCTTCACTATGTTCAAGCTCATGCGTTCGTTGATGCCCAGCTCTTACTGCTATGGTTTCAAGCTCAGCGCCATCAATATTAGCAACAGGGATAGCGTTGTCTTTATAAATACTATTTGCCATTATTTTAAGTCGTCAACATTAATCATTATTATGCAGGTCAATCACTGCATTATCATCTTCAAAATCTTTGTTTGCTTTCTTCTTACTGCTTTCTTTACGCGCTTGTTCTAGTTGAAGCAAGTACTCAGGAGTAATATCGCCAGTAATATATTTACCATTAAAAACAGAGCAATCAAATTCTTTAATTGAAGGATTTCCTTCTTTTGCACACTCAATAAGATCTTCAAGATCTTGATAGATCAACCAGTCGGCACCGATTAGCTCTTCAATCTCTTTAACCGTCCGGTTATGGGCAATTAACTCACTGGCCGCTGGCATGTCAATGCCGTAGACATTGGGGTGTCTAACTTCAGGCGCTGCAGAAGCAAAGTACACTTTATTAGCCCCGGCATCTCTTGCCATTTGTACAATTTCTTTACAGGTAGTACCACGCACGATGGAGTCATCCACTAAAAGTACGTTCTTTCCTTTAAATTCAAGCTCAATCGGGTTGAGTTTTTGGCGTACTGATTTTTTACGCTGGCTTTGACCGGGCATAATGAAGGTTCGGCCAATATAACGATTTTTAATGAAGCCTTCCCTAAACTTAACCCCCATCCTAAACCCCATTTCCATTGCAGAGGTTCTGCTTGTATCGGGAATAGGCATTACCACATCAATATCGTGATCAGGTCGAAGTCTCAAGACCTTCTCCGCCAACTTTTCCCCCATTCTCAAACGCGCTTTATACACTGAAACTTCGTCAATAATTGAATCTGGTCGAGCAAAATATACATGCTCAAAAATACAGGGACTTAGTTGAGAGTTTTCAGCACATTGCTGGCTGTAAAGTTGGCCATCAGTTTCTATGTAAATTGCCTCACCAGGTGCTATATCTCTGACTAAAGTAAAACCCTGAGCCCCAAGAGCAACACTCTCTGATGCAATCATATACTCAGTGCCCTGTTCAGTTTCACGTTTGCCGTAACAAACAGGACGAATCCCATGAGGATCTCTAAAAGCAACAATGCCATAACCCGTAATCATTGCTATTGCAGCGTAACCGCCCTTACAGCGCTTATGCACAGCCTTTACAGCTTCAAAAATTTCAGTTTCAGTAGGAACCAGTTTACCTTGCTTTTGCAGCTCATGGGCAAACACATTAAGCAGCACTTCAGAATCTGAATTAGTATTAATATGCCTGAGATCTGAACGAAGTAAGCCTTCAGCGATGTCGTTAGTATTTGTTAAGTTACCATTATGAGCCAATGTGATTCCGTAGGGAGAGTTCACATAAAATGGTTGCGCTTCAGCTGAGGTTGAAGAACCTGCAGTTGGATAGCGTACATGACCTATACCCACATTACCCACTAACCGGCGCATATGTCGTGTACGAAAAACATCCTTTACCAGACCATTGTCTTTTCGTAAGAAAAAACGATCATCCTGATAAGTTACTATACCCGCGGCATCCTGTCCCCGATGTTGCAAAACCGTTAGCGCATCATAAAGCGCCTGGTTAACATTGGTTTTACCAACAATTCCTACGATACCGCACATTCAAGCTACCTCACTGGGGTACAAAAAATGAAAAAATAAATTTTATGTCGCTGGCCTTCATTTTATGTCTAAGACCTAGCATCTAAGTCATAAAAACAGAAATTTGATCTTCAAAAACAGCTCTTGACCACAGCTCTAATACCTGGAGTTTAGTGATCATTACCGATTGCTTCCACCACATATCTTCAGCAAATGGAGTGACCCTTAATACAGCTATGACAACAAGGACAATAATAAGACCTCTGGCCACACCAAATACTACGCCAAGCAGACGGTCTGTGGTTGATAAGCCGGTAATTTTTACTAGTAAAGCAATTAAATTATTGATTACCGCACCCACAACCAATGTACCAATAAATAAAATAGCGAATGCGGCAATGGCCCTAAAAACAACCGGGTCAATAAGGTCTACAAGAAGTGTTTGTAAATTGGGGTTAAATGTTCGGGCAATAATAAAAGCAGCAATCCAGGTAACCAGAGATAAAGCCTCTTTAACAAAGCCTCTTTTAAGGCTAAACAGGCTCGATAATGCAATTATCGATATAATAGACAGGTCTGCCCAATTCAACATAGGGATTATATCATCTTCATATAAAAATTTGAGACGCGCATTCTACCAAAGAACGTTACTTAAAATAAACAACAAGGCTCGTTACTTTAAATTTCTTATCTATTTGCTTTTTAATGGCTGCCGCTTTTGTTTTATCAGCATAAGGGCCACTAAACACTCTAACTAAAACTTTTCCATCTCGCTTTAGCTTCGTTGTATGTCCGTCATACCCTTTGGTACGAAGTTTATCTCGTAGCTTAGCTGCATTCTCATGATTGCCAAAAGTACCTAGCTGAACCATCCAAACATTATTTAATAAATCCTGATTAAAAACGGGGTCCAGAGCAGGCTTAGTTTTTGATGAGGGCTTTGAAACAACCTTTTTAGCAACAGGCTTATCTACAGACTTAACTACAGGTTTAGCTACCTGCGTGACCACTGGTTTGGGTGCTGGCTTTGTCGTTGTTTTAGATTCGCTAGTGGATTCAACTAGGGTATAAACGGGCTTTTTGGGTTTATCAATGGTGATAACAGGCAGTTCTGGCTGAATAGGAATTGAGATAAGCTGCTTTTTAGACGCCTCATGAGGTTTATCAAAAATCATTGGTAAAAATATTACCGCAAGCGAAACAATAACAAGCGCACCTACAACCCTTTGCTTTAAACCATCCATTTTAGACCGTCCATTTTTTATTCTCTTTAATTTCTGAAACCACATAAAATGAACCGAAGCAAATCACAATACCCATTTCTTCAGGCTCATCAGAACTCGGAACAACAGATTCAGATGCTTCTGAAAACGCTTGATCATAAGCACTACTTAATGAAAGGTGCTCAGTATATTCTAAATTAAGCTCAGCTAAAGCACTACTGATATCAGATATATCCTTAGCCCGAGCACATTCTAAAGGTGCAATATGCCATGCTTTAATTAATGACCTCAGCGGAGAAATAATTCCTGCTATATCTTTATCAGCCAAGGCAGAAAAAACAGCATAAACAGACCTGCCCTTCGCTAATGCATTTAAACGGTGAGCCAAGAACCGAGACGCATGAGGGTTATGCCCTACATCTAATAAAACAATGGGGGTATCTGACACCACTTCAAGTCGACCTTCAACAACAAAGCCATCTAAAGTCTCAGATATAATTCTATTATCCAGTGAAAAACCCAGGCACTCCATTGCTTGTAACGCCATTAATATATTATTTTCAGGTAGTAAACAATTAGGTAATTGAATGTCTTTTCTGTGGCCGGCTTTATCTGAAATAAAGCCTTTATTACTTTCTGACGCCAAGTCCTTTTCAGGAGCCATACCAAAATGCTGCTGGCAATAAAGCATCTTAACTTTTTGAGCTAACACCTGCTGACAAATACTTTCAGGAGGGTTAATTTCACCGTAAATAGCTGGAATGCCTGGTCTGAGAATTCCAGCTTTTTCAAACCCAATACTCTCCCTGTCACTCCCTAGCCAATCAGTATGATCAATATCTATAGACGTAATAATAGCAAGGTCAGGATCGACAATATTTACAGCATCCAGACGTCCACCTAAACCCACTTCGAGCAGCACAATATCTAAATTTTCACACTCAAGGCAACTCAGTGCGCTTAACGTTCCAAATTCAAAATATGTTAGAGGGATACCTTTACGCGCTGCTTCTACGCGCTCAAAGCTCTGAATAATTTGCTGATCATCGGCATTTTTACCGTTTATACGAATACGCTCGTTATATTGAGTAATATGAGGAGAGGTATAAACACCTACATTTTGACCAGCATTTAAGAGCAAACGCTCAAGCATCGCAATAGTAGATCCCTTACCATTAGTCCCCGCAACCAAGACTACTTTTGAAAAACGAGAGCGCATACGCGAATAAACGGTGAGCGTCCGCTCTAAACCCATTTCAATTTCTGAGGGGTGACTTTCTTCAATTGTCTCAAGCCACTCATGCAAAGAGCGAGACTTTATAGGTTGATGACCCGATGTATTATTCATTACTAATGCTATCACCAATGGAAGGCTGGTCACGCCCCGTTAGCTTGGCTAAAATTGACGAAAGGCGAGATCGCATTTCAGCACGGGGTAAAATCATATCAATAACACCGTGCTCTAATAAAAATTCACTGCGCTGAAAACCTTCTGGTAACTTTTCTCGAACGGTCTGCTCAATAACCCTTGGGCCAGCAAAGCCAATTAATGCATTAGGTTCAGCAACATTAACATCACCCAGCATGGCTAAGCTGGCTGAAACACCACCAAAAACCGGATCGGTCATTACGGAAATAAAAGGTATACCCATCTGCTTCATTTTTTCTAACACCGCTGCAGTTTTAGCCATTTGCATCAATGAAATTAAAGCTTCCTGCATTCTGGCGCCTCCACTGGCACTAAAGCATATTAAAGGAATGCCTGCTTCCATTGAAACATGAGCTGCACGAGAAAATTTCTCACCCACCACAGCCCCCATCGACCCACCCAGGAAACTGAATTCAAAAGCCACAACCACAACAGGCACCTGCCGGACGTAGCCCTTAAAACAGATTAGAGCGTCTTTTTCATTCGTTGCTTTCTGATTTGAAACTAAGCGGTCTTTATATTTTTTGCTGTCTTTAAATTTAAGCTTGTCTTGGGGGGCGAGGTCAGCAGAAATTTCGATGCGATCATTTTTATCAAGAAATAGATCAATTCGTTTTCTTGCTGAAACCCGCATATGGTGCTGGCACTTTGGACACACATCTAAATTTTTGTCGAGTTCAGGACGGTATAAAACGCTCTCGCATTTTGGGCACTTCTTCCATAAACCTTCAGGCACCGTACTTTTTTGGGGCGAATCAGAGCGAATAGCACCTGGAACTATTTTATCAAACCAACCACTCACTCAGACTCTCCCTTTGTAGTCACCCATATAGACACAACATAATTAACCACAATAATCAGACATCCATAGCCTGACGCATTGAAGAAACAAGGTTGCCAACTTTTGAAATAATCGCAGCATGATCATCTACATTTTCAGCAATGGTATTAACGATAACACTGCCAACAATAACACCATCAGCTACATCCGAAACAGCCGCAGCTGATTCGGCATCTCTAATACCAAAACCTACACCCACGGGTATATCGCTTTTTTCACGAATAATCGATAATTTTTCAGCAACACTTGCAACATCTAAGCTAGCAGAACCCGTTACTCCTTTAACTGAAACATAATAAACATAACCCGAACTAGCATCACAAATCGTTTTAATTCGGTCATCTGTTGTTGTGGGTGCAATAAGGTAAACCGAGTCCAGATTATTTGCTTTCATTTCAAGCAAAAAATCATGACCTTCTTCTGGGGGTAGATCAACCACCAAAACACCATCAACTCCAGCCTCAGCTGCATGTTTAGTAAAGGTGCTATACCCCATTTTTTCAATCGGATTTAAGTATCCCATTAATACAACAGGGGTTGAGCTGTCTTGCAACCTGAACGTTGCGACCATTGAAAAAATATCAGCAAGCGATACATTATGCTCGAGTGCTCTTTCACACGCTAACTGAATAACAGGCCCGTCTGCCATAGGGTCTGAGAACGGAACGCCTAACTCAATAATATCAGCACCCGCTTTAACCAAAGCATGCATCAGTTCAACCGTTAAACCAGGCTCCGGGTCTCCACCTGTAATGTACGGAATTAATGCGCTTTTACCATTATCCTTCAGGGAGGACATAACGGTTTTAATTCGACTCATTGATAAAATCCTACAGTTTTTTAATCCGACATAAATTTTTAAACAGTTATACCGTCAATGGCTGCAATCGTATGCATATCTTTATCACCACGACCTGAAAGGTTAACAATGATAATTTGGTCTTTATCCATCTGCTTTGCCAGCTTCATACCATAAGCAACCGCATGGCTAGACTCAAGCGCAGGAATAATACCTTCAACCCTTGTAAGGGTTCTAAAAGCATCTAATGCTTCTTCATCGGTAATCGCAACATACTCAGCACGGCCTTCATCTTTTAACCAGCTATGCTCAGGCCCCACCCCTGGATAATCTAAACCTGCTGATACAGAGTGTGTGGCACTGATTTGACCATTTTCATCTGACATAAGGTAAGTTCGGTTACCATGTAAAACACCAGGTTGGCCAGCACAAAGAGGCGCTGCATGTTCTCCGGTTTCAATACCATGGCCTGCCGCTTCAACACCAAACATTTTAACAGACTCATCCGTAATAAATGGGTAAAACAAGCCAATGGCATTTGAACCACCGCCTACACAAGCTACTAGCGCGTCAGGTAGGCGATTTTCTTTTTCAAGGCATTGTTGCCTTGCTTCTTTACCAATAACAGTTTGAAAGTCTCGCACCAACATAGGGTATGGGTGAGGCCCCGCCACAGTGCCAATAATGTAAAAGGTGTTATCTACATTAGTTACCCAGTCTCTCATGGCTTCATTCATTGCATCTTTAAGTGTGCGAGTACCACTTTCAACAGGAACTACCGTCGCACCAAGCAACTTCATTCTATAAACGTTTGCTGACTGGCGCTGAACATCTTCAGCTCCCATAAATACGGTACACTCAAGACCTAGGCGGGCTGCAACGGTCGCAGTTGCAACACCATGCTGGCCAGCGCCTGTTTCTGCTATAATACGAGGCTTACCTAGATATTTAGCCAATAACGCCTGTCCAATGGTGTTATTGACTTTATGAGCACCTGTGTGGTTTAAATCTTCTCGTTTAAGATAGATTTTTGCACCACCCACTTTCTCAGTTAATCGCTCCGCTAAATACAAAGGTGAAGGACGCCCTACATAGTCAGCTAAATCTCTATAAAACTCTTCCTGAAATTTAGGATCATCTTTTAGCTTGTTGTAATGTTCTTCAAGCTGCAGAAGAGATGGCATTAAGGTTTCTGAAACGAAACGCCCACCATATTCACCGAAATGGCCGCTTAAATCTGGGATTTTCTTAAGCATATCTTCAGTATATTTTGTCTGCACTCGCCACCTCTTTTATAAATTGAATAATCTTTTCACGGTCTTTTATGCCTTTGCTTAGCTCTACGCCACCGCTAACATCAACGGCATAAGGCTTTACAGTCGTAATGGCATCAGAAATATTCTCGGCATTGAGTCCACCAGCCAATATCACTTTACTTTTATCTTTTTCTGGAATTAACGACCAGTCAAACGTGCTTCCTGTTCCTCCGGGAACCCCGGGTACATAGCTATCAACCAATATGCCAGTGGCATTAGCATGACCCTCTATTGCACTTTGTATACTTTCTCTGTCTTTTGCCCGAATCGCCTTAATATAGGGAAGATTAAATTTCTGACAATACTCTGGAAGCTCATCACCATGAAATTGCAGCAAATCTAACGAAACATTTTCGATAACGCGCCTTACTTCATTCTCTTCGGCATTAACGAACAAGCCAACTTTAGTGACAAAAGGCGAGACGGACTGACATATTTCAGCAGCTTTCTTAATGCTAACATATCGAGGGCTTTTCTCGTAGAAAACAAAGCCCAGAGCATCTGCGCCAAACTCTGCTGCGGTTAAAGCATCTTCCTTTCGGGTAAGGCCGCATATTTTAATACGTGTTCGAATCATTGTGCTTATTTCTACTTATGAGCTGAGTTAAAATAATAAGGTTTAACAAAAGAAGGACCAGGGTCAAATTCGGGGACTTCACCACAAGGGTAACCAACATTAATTAGATACAAACCAAATGGAGGTGCTGTTATACCACCTGCCGCTCGGTCTTTCGCAAGTAGCACTTCTTTTGACCAGGACTCTTCATTAATACCGGCACCGATACTCATTAAAACACCCGCGATATTTCTCACCATATGGTGCAAGAAAGCATTAGCCTGAATATCAATAATAATAAAATCACCAAAGCGATCTACATTTAGAAACTCAATTTCCCGTACGGGTGACTTTGCCTGACATTCAGCAGCCCTATAAGATGAAAAGTCATGCCGGCCTACTAAATGTAAAGCAGCGCTAGCCATTTTTTGTTCATCTAAAGGGCGGTAATTCCATGTAAGGCCTTCCCGGAAGAGCGCTGAACGGACAGGGTTATTATAAATAACATAGCGATAGCGTCGGCTTCTGGCGGAAAATCGCGCATGAAAATTTTCAGTCACGTTTCCAGCCCAGCGCACAGAAATATCTGCAGGTAAATTAGCATTAGCACCCATTACCCATGAGCGCTGAGAGCGAGTAACCGTAGTATTAAAATGAATAACTTGATGTGAAGCGTGAACACCTGCATCAGTACGGCCTGCACAAACAACTTCAACAGGGCAATTAGCAACACGAGACAAGGCTATTTCTAAATGCTGTTGTACAGTGGGGTGACCCGACTTCTGGGACTGCCAGCCATGATACTCACCCCCATTATACTCCAACACTAACGCAACACGCCCAGAGCCAATTAAGGTTCCGGGCGTGCCAGTTTTTTCTAAATTCATCAGGTTAATCTATACCTTAAACATCCACTGCGTATAGATTACCTTTTTTTAAAGATTAGTCCAAGGTTTTAAGCAGTTCTTGTGCATCCTGCTTCTGTTCATCATTCCCCTCAAGAGAAACCTCTTCAAGAATATCTTTAGCGCCGTCAGCATCCCCCATATCAATATAGGCTCTGGCGAGATCTAACTTAGTGGCCGCCTCATCCGTGCCAGCAAGGAAATCAAAATCTTCATCCTCTGTTAACTCAGAGTCAAAGTTGTCATCTTCACCTAAGCTTAGCTCAGCACCTTCAAGCAAGCTATCATCGATAGAATCGTCAAGCTCCTCACTCAATACAGCAGAGTCAAGCTCCAGATCATCAACAGAGACATCATCCAAAGATTCATCACCAGCTAAAACATCAGCAATATCTTCTAACTCTTCTAAAGCCGAATCAGATTCTAAGTCTCCCGAAAGATCTTCAGCATCTAAATCTTCGACTAATGAATCTTCAACCTCAAGATTAAGGTCTCCCTCCAATTCAACAAGCTCTTCAGACTCATCACCACTAACCTCTGCATCAAAATTGACATCTAAATCTGAATCAATTTTATCCAACTCAAGATCAAGATCATCTAGACTCAACTCACCCTCATCAAGACTAAGCTCTTCTTCGCCAGCGCCTTCGCTAACACTATCAAGTTCAGCGACCTCAAGATCAAGACCTAAATCATCCTCCACCAGCTCACTTTCTAATTCAGAAATCGCTTCAGTAGAGACCTCCTCCGCTGTGAGTTCTAAATCTAAATCGTCAACTACTTGTTCTTCTTCCAGCTCAAGATCAAGTTCCAAATCCTCATCAATCGTCAGATCAAGCTCAGTTTCATCACCCCGAGAATCAGGTTGCTCATCATTTCCAAGATCAAAATCAAGACTTGAAGCTTCATCAAGAGTAGACTCATCAGCGTCAAGGTCAATTTCGTTAATATCAAAATCAATATCAAGATCATCCTCTTCTGCCAAGTTGTCATCAACTTCAGCTACACTATCAAGCTCAAGTTCAGACTCTAAATCACTCAGCTCTTCATCTATACTCAACAAATCATCTGCCACATCTGATTCAGGCAAATCAACACCCTCTTCAGGTGCATCATACTCTATTGGAGGGTGCCCTTCTGACCCCGTCGATTCTCCAGACAATAACTGACTTTCAAGATCATCTATTGATACAGCACTGTCAGCCCCCTCAGTTCGGGCTCTTATCTGAGTGGCCTGCTCTAATGCATAATCATCATTAAGCGCTTCAATTTCATTAAACTGCTTATCAAATGACTCAATTTCATTTGATTCTGCATAAACCTCAAGTAGCTTAATGCGGATATCAGCACGCTGAGGCTCAGACGAAATTGCATTCTCTAATAATTGAGATGCCTGATCCAGACGCCCGTAGGCAATATAAATATCGGCCTCGGCTATAACGTCTTCTGTCTCAGATTGAACCGCTGTAACATCCTCACCTGATACAAGATCAACATCATCAACTCCAACAGTAGCGCCTTCTATACCTTCAACGTCTGAATCTGCATCAACGTCAAAAATATCTCCAGGCTCTTCGCCTTGCTCATTCCTTGTTTCAAAAAACTCTTGTTCTTTTTGAGCATTTCGGCGAGATAAAGCCCAAACAATCAACAACAGAAGAATAACAACACCACCAACAAGCGCTTGATATAGCGGGTTATTCAAGACCAAATCAATCACAGACTGCATCGATAAAGATTTTGTTACAGGCGTCTCTATAGGCGCAGTTTCAACAGGTGTAGTTGCAACAGGTGTAGTTGCAACAGGTGTAGTTGCAACAGGCGCAAGTTCTGGCTTTGTAGATTCAGAGGCTTCAGGTGTGGTATCCACCGCAATTTCTGAACCCACCCCAGAAACAACACCATCACCCTCAACAACTTGTGCCTCCTTTACTACGGCTTCACCTGCTTGGGGAAGCTCTTCCACCACAGGAACAGCATCATCTTGCCCCATTTGAGTTTGAAGATTAGCTAGCTGATCATCTTTTAACGTAAGTAAACGCTGAAGTGTTTCCAATTGCTCTTCAAGGTCTGTTACACGGCTATTTAATTCTTTTTTCTCTAGATTAGACTGATCTAGTTTTTCAAGAGTAATTGCTAAGTCATTTTGTAAAGCTGAAGAAGAACCATTTGTAGTTGACTCACCTGCATGAGCGCCGGACTGTTGATCTGCATCACTAGCCTCTGCAACAACAAGCTTAAGTTCATCTCCTGTCTTAGCTGGTTGTGCTACAGGAGCCACTTGCTCAGGCGTAACTTCTTCTGGTGCTGCATCTACAACATTTCGACTCAATGCTTTATTTTCGAAACTTCTATTTTGAGCAATAACACCTCTTACAGCCTCTCTTTTTGATAACTGCCTAATTTGATTTAATTCAGGAAGGCGCAATATCTGCCCGGTCTTAAGGCTATTAATATTGTTATTGATAAATGAATCAGGGTTTAACTTCTGAATCGCAAGCATTGTCTGCTGTGCGGTTACAGATTTATCTGGACGAACATTTAGAGCAATAGCCCACATAGTGTCACTACTATTAGTTGGGCCGTAAGTAGCATCACTCGACGAAGGTGCTGATACAGCTGTTGCGCCAGAAACAGGCTCTGTAGTTTCTGCTACCGCAGTAGAACTAGCAGGTACTGTAGATGTACCTGCTGTTGAACTTGATTCAACCTGCTGAACAGGCGCTAAAGGCTCTTCGCTAAAAATAGGCGGGTCTATTAATAATGCGTACTCTCTTAGCAAGCGACCACTTGGCCAAATAACTTCTACAAGAAAGTTAAGAAAAGGTTCACGAACAGGTTTATTCGTTGTTAATTTAACAACAACCTTTCCATCCTCTTTATGTTGCACCTCAAAGCGTACATCAGAAAGAAAATAGATCCGTTCAACGCCGGCTTTCAAGAATTCTTCTCTTGATGCTAAACCAGGAAGAATTTCGTTATCTTCAAGATCCCGAATATTCACTAATTCTATTTCAGCTTTTAACGGTTGATTAAGAGTGGACTCAACTGAAGCCTCACCGAGTCCTAAAGCCTGTACAACACTAGCGCTTAGAACACTCGCTAATGATAGAGCAACCGCAAGCTTGCGAATCATCTTTACTTTCCTTTCTTTTTATAAACTTTAACTAATTTAAGTGTAATAAATCGAATAGTGCATCTACGTTAGCTTATGTAATGAACTTTTCAGTTTAAAAACCTATTCCAGATAGTTGCTTTTACACGAAAAAATAGAATTTCAGGCAACTAGATACCAAGTATTGTTTATAAATCGTGATTTTTCAATAATTCTTTGTTTGCTAATTGTTACAGGATTAATTATTCAGAGGAGATTAATGGATGCAGGAGAGAGAAAAAATGGAGGAAAGAGAAATTTATAACGAAAACAGTTGTTTGCAGGATATGCCGTGCACACCATCTTTTTAAAGATTTTGGTGCGCACGGCACATCCTGCAACAAGTATCACTGAGTCTTACTCAGACTGCTCCAGAAGAATTCTTAACATTCTTCTTAGCGGCTCCGCAGCCCCCCAAAGAAGTTGATCACCGACTGTAAATGCAGAAATATACTCTGGCCCCATATTCAATTTACGGAGCCTGCCAACAGGAACGCTTAGTGTACCTGTCACTTTCGCTGGAGTTAGCTCTTGGATAGATAAGTCACGATCGTTTGGGATTACCTTCACCCAATCATTTGATGAAGCCAAAATAGACTCTATCTCAGAAATCGGCAAATCCTTCTTAAGCTTAATAGTCATAGCCTGACTATGACAACGCATAGCACCTACTCTCACACAAAGCCCATCAACCGGAATGGCAGATTCAGCCGTACCAAGAATTTTATTAGTCTCAGCTTCAGCCTTCCACTCTTCACGACTTTGACCATTATCTAGCTGAGTATCAATCCAGGGAATTAAGCTTCCACCTAGAGCCACACCGAAATTATCGGTTGGTAAAGATTCAGACCGAATAGTTTCAGCTACAGTTTTATCGATTTCTAAAATCGCAGAAGCGGGGTCATCCAGTAACTCAGCGACAGATGAGTGAATAA
>Ga0209495_1000994_pt1 | contig 20567 bp, 17 predicted proteins | sample EN1Hudsemesocosm_FD_184629 | JGI IMG/M metagenome (GOLD analysis project Ga0209495, IMG submission 184629) | Methane-oxidizing microbial communities from mesocosms in the Hudson Canyon - EN1E Hudson Canyon (SPAdes) (version 2) | ecosystem: Environmental > Aquatic > Marine > Cold seeps | place... | reverse complement strand
CAGGCGCGCTACCAGACTGCGCTAATCCCCGATTGTCTTACCAAGCGGTCTCTCTTGCGAGCGCGCATAATACTGACAGAGCGTGTTTTCGTCAATGTGAAATCACAACTTCAGACAAGAATATCAGAGAGTTTTTTCAGATGTTGATCAATCGTACGCGATTAGATGAAATATTGTGTTTATAATTCCATCCTCAATTACCAATTATGAAGTTCAAATGGTTATGTTACACGCGTAACAAGAACAAATGTTGGAGCCCATGTAAGTGCAAAGTGTCCTCTCAAATAACATTTATTGTCCATTATGTTGCAATGGTAATTTAGCTGATTATCACTGCGATAAGCATCGTTATTATTTGCAGTGCGAGCAGTGTCTCTTGGTCTCGGTACCACAGCAATTTCATCTTTCTTCAGCGGCTGAAAAGCAGGTTTATGATCAACACCAAAACAGTCCCCACGATATGGGATACCGCGAGTTTTTGGCTAAATTGGCGACACCCTTAATAGCGCGACTATCCAACAAAAGTCGCGGTTTAGATTTTGGCAGTGGCCCCGGCCCAACACTTTCTGTAATGCTTGAAGATCAGGGGCACAGCATGAAAGTCTATGATGTTTACTACGCCAAAGATGAGGCAGTATTAGGGCAATCCTATGACTTTATAACTTCCACTGAGGTTGTCGAGCACCTTGCAAATCCTAAATTGGAGCTTGAGCGTTTATGGTCATTGATTGAGCCTGGCGGGTATTTAGGGTTGATGACTAAGCTTGTTGCCGACAAAAAGAGCTTTAGCAGTTGGCACTATAAGAATGATCCTACTCATATTGCTTTTTTCTCAAAAGACACATTCAATTATTTGGCTCGGCAGTGGGGAGCTACAGTTGAATATTTTGGTAATGATGTAATCATCTTTCAGAAATAGCGTTTCGTGCGTCCACAAAGGCTTTCACCGAACGACTGATGTCTTGCTCACTTGTGGCCCAAGAACAGACGCTGATTCGAATGACTTTTTTCCCCTTCCATATAGAGCTGCCGGCCCAGCACTCTCCGCTGGCCTGAATTTTTTCAAGCAGCTTTTGAGTCGTATCGTCATCGTCACTTGGCGCCACAAGTACTTGATTAAATACAACATCATTTATAATGGAAAAACCCGCGGCGCTAAGTTCCTGGGCAAATTGCACTGCACGTTCATGGAGACCGAAAACCAACGCATCGACCCCTGATTTGCCTAAATATTTAAGAGCGGCCCAGAGCTCCACGGCACGAGCCCGACGAGACATTTCAGGGGTGTACAGCATACCGTCGCGATTGTCACTGTAGCTTGAGGTTAGATAAGCCCCAGAAGCCTGCAATGCTGTTATTAGAGCCTCTTTATCACGGCAAAGTAAGATGCCACTATCGTATGGGGTATTGAGAGTTTTGTGGCCATCAACTGACCAAGAATGTGCTTTGTGTACTCCTTTTGTTAGATGCTTTAATCGTTCCGTACCCGCGGCCCAGAGACCAAAAGCCCCATCGATATGTACCCAGGCGCCCACTGCATTGGCCTGATCGCATATATCGTCAAAGGGATCAAACGCGCCGGAGTTAACGTTTCCCGCCTGGAGCATCACGATACAAGTGTTGTCCAGTTGAGGTATTTGTGTAGTGTCGATACGACCCTGGTCGTCCCCTGCAACCCATTCAATGTTATCTAAACCAAAACCAAGCAGCGCCACCGCTTTAATCACGGCACCGTGAATATCTTGCCCGGCAATAATACGTACTGGTGGGGCGCCATTGTGGCCCTGCTTATTAAAGTCCCATCCCAAATTTTGATATATACGCAATCGGGCGGCAGCTAATCCGCAGAAGATTGCTGATGAGGATCCACTGACAAAACCGGCCACAGTGGATTCTGGAAGGCCCAGTAACTGCTGCAGCCAACGTTCGCAAATCTCCTCGAGTTTTGAGGTAATAGGGGACATTACTTGGAGAGCTGTATTTTGATCCCAAAAGTCGGTTAGCCATTTGGTGGCGAGTGTTACGGGTAGGACGCCTCCGGTAACAAAGCCAAAATAACGGCCTCCAGTATGTGCTGTTGTTGCGGGCGATCCGAGCCGGTGAAGTTGCTCGAGAATGTCGCTTGAGTTTCCGCTGTGGCTTGGCATATCTTCATTGAATTGAATAAGATCAGAGATAGCCTTATTGGAGGGGAATACATGGCGTTCAGCAATACTATTAGAATAATCGAAGGCATAGTTTTTAGCCTGCTCAAAGAGTTTTTTATTTGATTGCTCTGCATGCATTTTCTTGCTGATATCCATCTTTTGGTCCCTGAGTACACCGCCTTTATTGACAGATATAGTTAATCACAGAACCTTGTCCATAGACAATGTAGGCAAAAGGGGTCAAGGTAAAAACTAAAAGGGAAGTTGCCAAATTAAGGTATGTTTTGGTCACGATACACTCACCAACACCACAGCTAGGGACATGAAATGCTGTTGGCGAATGCACCGCGTTGTACTCTGACAACAGATTTACATCATGGTTCAGTTACTCAATAAATAATTTCTGATGAGATTAAAAAGATAGACAGTGCGATTAACAAAGTTAAACTACAGGTCCTGTCTATACACTAAATACAAGAAACAGATTACCAAGGATAGAGAAACTATGTATCAAGGCGAAACTCTTAGCCTCACACGACTAGATGGCGACTTTTTAGAGATTAATTTTAATAACCAGAACGGCTCGGTTAATAAGTTTGACAGTCAAACCCTTAATGAGCTGCGCGAAGCTATGGTTATACTCAAGCAAGCGGAGTCTGTTGAAGGACTTTTGCTAACAAGTTCTAAATCAGTCTTTGTTGTCGGCGCTGATATTACTGAATTTTCAGTTATGTTTAACGCGACTCGCGATGAGTTTGTTTCCCAGGCAGCCGACGTCAACCGAATGTTCTCCGATATTGAAGATTTACCTTATCCCACCGTGGCGGCAATTAATGGATTTGCTTTGGGTGGTGGGTTAGAAATTTGTCTTACCTGTGATAAAAGGGTGATTTCTGCAAGCGCTTCTATCGGATTGCCGGAGACTGGCTTAGGCATAATGCCTGGGTGGGGTGGTACGGTGCGCTTGCCGCGACTGGTCGGTTTTAATTTAGCGTTAGGTTGGATAGTCTCCGGCGCGCCTCAGAGCGCAGACCAAGCAATGGCTGCAGGGGCAGTAGATCTCATTTCAGAGCCTAATAGTTTACGCAAAGATGCCTTAAACGTTCTGGTTGATCTTGCTTCTAGTAGTCCTGAGTTCCTTAGTCGGCGTCCTGCAAAGCTGGGCCCTGTTGCGATAACTGCCCAAGAAGCTGCAGTGGCGGCGGAGGACGCTTGCAATGCTGTTCGTAGTCGTCAGGGTGAAAACTATCCCGCGGCCTTCTCAGTCTCTGAGCTTATGGTCAGCGCATGCGAGTTGAGCCGAGATGATGCTGTTTCCCTAGAAAATCACGCGTTCTTCGAGATCACTCAAACATCTCAAGCACGCGCTCTAACGGGATTGTTCCTTGGAGAGCAGTACGTAGTTAAGCAGGCCAAGGTACGCAATGAGCCTTTTGCAGCAACAAGTCAACCTGTCGCATGTTCAGCAGTTATTGGAGCCGGAATCATGGGCGGTGGAATTGCCTACCAAAACGCCTTAAAAGGTATTCCTATTATTATGAAGGATATTAATCAGGCTGCACTGGATTTAGGTATTAGCGAAGCTTCGAAATTACTCAATCGTGGCGTTAAACGAGGTAAGTTAACAGAGGCTAAAGCAGAGGCTGTTCTCTCTCGGATTACCCCTTCCCTGGACGACGACTCGATCACCAACTGCGATATGGTTGTTGAAGCCGTTGTTGAACTCGAGTCTGTTAAAGCTCAGGTGTTGGCGTCTGTTGAAGCTCAGTTGTCTAGTATTGATAGTGTAATCTGCTCAAACACGTCCACTATTTCTATAAATCGTCTTGCTGATTCGCTGCAGCGTCCAGAAAACTTTTGTGGAATGCACTTTTTCAATCCTGTTCACGCTATGCCGTTGGTTGAGATTATTCGTGGTGAACATAGTTCTGATCAGACCATTGCGGCGGTATGCGCTTACGCTTTGCGTTTGGGTAAAAAGCCAATAGTAGTTAACGATTGTCCAGGATTTTTGGTTAATCGGGTCTTGTTCGCGGCCTTGTTAGGCATGGAAATGTTGATTGCCGAAGGCGCAGATTTTGAGCAGATTGATCAAGTTATGGAGAAGTGGGGCTTGCCGATGGGTCCCGCTTATCTCAGCGATGTTATTGGTCTAGATACAATAGTTCATTGTTATTCGGTTCTTCTTAAAGGACTGCCAGAACGGTTTATTGAAATAGAGCCTTCCAGATCATCACAAGTTCTGTTTGACGGGGAGCGTCTCGGACAAAAGAATGGGCTAGGTTATTACAAATACTCAAAGAATGACCAGGGGAGGCCATCTAAAACAGCTGATACCTCTGTAATTGCGACTTTCGAGAACCTATTTGGTAAAGCTAAAGCTTTTGAAGAGCAAGAAATAGTATCTCGCATTATGGGTGCCATGGGTATGGAGATGGTGCGATGCCTTGAAGAAGGGGTGGTAGCCTCACCCACAGAGGCTGATATGGCACTGATTTATGGTATAGGCTTTCCCTCCTTTAGAGGCGGAATCTGCCGATGGATGGATGAATTAGGTTTATCTGAGCTCTGCGCGATGGGCGACAAGTATTCGTTAATAAGCCCCCTCTATGCACCTACCGCAGCACTTAGAGTAAAAGCGGCGAAGGGTGAAGCTCTATACTAATTACTTAAATGATGTTCAAAGAAGCGCCAAATCTCATCGGTGGCGCTAATGTCTCTATTAGTGGCGCCGTAGAGCTCCAATGCTTCTTTTTCCTCTTCTAAGCTCCACTTTGCCATTGGCCAGCGATGCCCGCCACCGTGCAGGGTATAAGACCAGACTTCCTTGGAGTTATCGGTTGAGAAATAGCGCTCAAACAGAATTGTAGTGTTGTCATTTTTATCTATATCTTTTAAGGACAGCCGCTCTTTTTGATCCAAGCCGTTTGCCTTCGCCCAAAACCTGGTGGTTTCCGGGACGCTGAAATAGGCCCCATAACCGTCCATATTCGCCATATCGCCCTCATAGCGGGAAATTACATCGTTTGTTCCATGAAGTTGAAATACGGGTAAAGGTTTAGTGAGGATGCATTGATTTTGAAAGTGCTTCATAAAAATGCCGGTTACTGAGGCGATAGCACCATAAAGTTCAGAATTGGTGCATCCCATCAAATAGGCCATGTCGCCGCCATTGGAATTCCCAGCTAAAAATGTACGTCCAGGAGACGCATCAAATTGTTTCTGTAATTTTAAAGTCAGCGCTTTTACAAAGCCAATGTCATCTACTTTGCTAGCTACATTGGTGTCATAGCCAACATTAAAAAATCTGTAGCCATTTTGATCAACGGTGCCTTGGGGATAGGCAACGATAAAACCTTGCTGATCAGCGAGAGTATTAAATGCCGAATATCTCATGATCAATTGCGCTGACCCCATGTAGCCATGCATGACAATGATCAAGGGAGCATCAGGTTCAATATCGACTGGAACATATAGCAAGAATGTACGCGTTAGACCGCCATGTTCTATGGTCCTTTCCAATGGATCTGCAAGGGTTGTCGAAGTACCTCCAAGACTTGACTGTGAGAGCAATAATGCCGCCAAGCATAGCAGCCGGTTCAGCATTGCTATTTGACCGCCGTAGCTATTGCTCTGAACATTTCCAAATGAACAAAGTCACTTGATGGCGCATAACTGATGTCGTTGTAAAATGGATTAGCTGACAGTTTCACGATCACCGTATTGGTCTCGGGGTTGATGTACATGTACTGACCATAGACACCCATTGCCATAAACTCACGGCTGTCACCATCTGTAATCCACCACTGATAGCCATAACCAAAAGATTCTGAAGGTAACAGGTGCGGAGCATCAGGAGTGATTGAATCCTTGACCCAAGAGGAGGGAACAATTTGTTCTCCATTCCAGTCTCCATCATGCAAATACAATGAGCTAAGCTTGGCGAAGTCCCTTATGGTTAAATTTAGACCTCCTAAGGCCATTTCCATACCATCACCGTCGATTACCCAATAACCTGGATATTCCATCCCTAGGGGCTCATAAAGCTTCTCCTGCATGTAATCCGTAATCGTCCTGGCTGTGGCCCGTGTAATGATCATTCCCAGAACATGTGTATTAATGCTTACGTAGTGATTTAACGTACCAGGCTGAACTTCACGCTCTAAAGTTCCCGCGAAGGCATCTTGAGAATTACCTAAGGAAAAATCACGCCCCCAGCGGTTAATGTCGCTATAAAAATCGCCGTAGTCCTCATTAAAACCTACACCAGTGGACATTTGCAGAACATCTTTAATGCTAACTCCCTCGTACCCTGAGCCGATGAGTTCAGGCGCATAGGCCTCAACGGGGTCTTCGATGCTTTTAATATAGCCTTCACTAACCGCAATACCCACTAGTGCAGAAATGAAGGACTTGGCCATTGACCAAGAAATATTTTGCGTACTCTCAGTATTACCTCGGTAATAATTTTCAAGCCGAATCTCATCGGCTTGTATAACGAGCAACCCGGTTGTCCAAGAATCCTTCAAAAACGCTGCCGTATCAAAAATAGTGCCATCACTGCTAAATGTTAGCGGGAGACTCAAGCGCTCGCCTTGCGCGTAACGATAGGGCTTTGCTGCTTTGTTAAGCTGACGTGTTGGCCATATCTCTTTGACAGAGCGAAAATTCTCGACGATTTGACCCTCATCAAAAAGGTGGTAAGTAGTGTTAAGAGCTTTTATCTTTGGAAAAGCCCAGATGCCGACCACAAGGAGTGCGACTAAAATACCGATAAAGAACTTTTTCATAAAAGCTGTGACCTAATGAGGACTGAAGGTAATTGACGAAGACTAGACCCCAATATTGATGGGTGCAAGCGGTTTTTACAGGCATTAAAAAGGGCGGATAAATATCCACCCTTTTTTTGTTAACACTCAGGTCGAACTAGAACTGGTTCATGGTATTGTCTTTACCTGAGGCTTTAAGAGCTGCTTCACCAGCAAAGTACTCTTTGTGATCATCACCCATATCAGAGCCTGCCATGTTTTGGTGCTTAACACATGCAATTCCCTGTCGGATTTCCTTGCGCTGAACACCCGCAACATATCCCAGCATGCCTTGTTCTCCAAAGTACTCTTTGGCCAGATTGTCTGTTGAGAGTGCCGCCGTGTGGTAGGTGGGCAGAGTGATGAGGTGGTGAAAAATACCTGCACCTTTAGCCGCATCGGCCTGGAAGGTTCGAATCTTCTCGTCAGCGTCGGCCGCTAAATCAGTTCCATCATAGTCTGCATTCATTAGGTCTCCGCGATCATAGGCAGCCATATCTTTTCCTTCATCGGCCCATGCATCAAAGACCTGCTGGCGGAAGTTAAGAGTCCAGTTAAATGACGGACTGTTGTTATAGACTAGCTTAGCATTAGGGACCACTTTACGGATCTCATCAACCATGGCACCGATTTGGCCAATATGGGGTTTTTCGGTTTCAATCCAAATCATATCCGCACCGTTTTGAAGGCTCGTAATACTATCAAGCACACAGCGGGCTTCACCGGTTCCTGGTCGGAACTGAAAGAGATTGCTCGGCAAGCGCTTAGGACGGACTAATTTCCCATTCTGGTTAAGAACCACGTCTCCATTCTTCATTTGATCAGGAGTGATCTCTTCGACGTCCAAGAACGAATTGTATTGGTCACCAAGATCTCCTGGTTCGTTTGTAACAGCTATCTGCTTGGTGAGTCCAGCACCCAACGAGTCAGTCCGTGCGACGATCACGCCATCATCAACACCCAATTCTAAGAATGCATAGCGAACCGCGTTAATTTTGGCTAAGAAATCAGCATGTGGTACGGTTACCTTACCGTCTTGGTGACCACATTGCTTTTCATCTGAGACCTGATTCTCAATTTGAATGCAGCATGCCCCTGCTTCAATCATCTGCTTTGCCATGAGATATGTGGCTTCAGCATTGCCAAAGCCAGCATCAATATCAGCAACAATCGGCACTACGTGGGTTTCAAAATTATCAATTTGCCCCTGAATTGCTATTTTAGCATCGCCCTCGGCTGCATCTAACTGGCGGAATAGCCCACCCAACTCACGTGCATCTGCTTGGCGTAAAAATGTATAAAGCTCAGCAATTAGCGCTGCAACTGATGTTTTCTCATGCATTGACTGGTCGGGCAGGGGGCCAAAGTCAGATCGCAGAGCCGCTACCATCCAACCAGAAAGGTATAGATACTTCTTTTTGGTCGTACCAAAATGCTTTTTAATCGAAATAAGCTTCTGCTGCCCAATAAATCCATGCCAGCAACCTAACGATTGAGTATATGCTGAAGGATCAGCGTCGTATTCAGCCATATCTTGGCGCATCACTCCGGCGGTATACTTCGCTATATCTAGCCCGGTTTTGAATCGGTTTTGAGCTCTCATTCTGGCTGCAGAATCAGCGCTAATCGCCCCCCAGTTTGAGCCGTTGGCTGCAATAATGTCGGCTAAATCAGCCGCTTCTTTTGAAAAAGTAGGCATTTAACAATCCTTTTAATGTGTTGTGAATATTTGACTGTGAGCGCAGTTTAGGTATCATGCCGACATTAATCTATATTATCATTTTTATCTTGGGTATTTTTTGTATGAATATGTCACGGATTGATCTAAACCTGCTTGTTTACCTCGACGTCCTGCTTAGAGAATGCAACGTTACACGAGCTGCAGAGGAGCTAGGGATTAGTCAGCCAGCAATGTCCAATAGCTTAAGACGTCTACGTGATCTGTTTGACGACCCTATTTTAGTGCGAACAAGCGATGGAATGACTCCAACTGACAGAGCCCTAGAGTTGCAGCCTTTGGTGCGCACGGTTCTTGCGGCGGCAGAGCAAGCAGTTCTGCCAAAGACAGAGTTTGAGCCCTCTGCATCGACACGTATTTTCAGAATCATGGCAAGCGACTATAGTGAGGCCACCTTGTTGCCGCTTTTATTAACAAAGCTTCGCGAGCAGGCACCTAACGTCCGTCTGGATATAATGACCCCAAGTGATGTAAGTTTTCATGATGTTGAGCGAGGAAAGGTAGATCTTGTAATTAACCGCTTTGATACGCTGCCCCAGTCGTTTCACCAGGTAAGGCTCTGGGATGACAGTTTTTCATGTGTAGTTAGTAAGTCCAATCCCATCACTGAAGATTGGAACTTGAAGTCCTACCTCTCTGGAAAGCATGTTTGGGTGAGTAAAACAGGCATGGGTGTGGGCGTCGGTATGAGTTCAGATGATGTGCAGCGTCTTGGCTGGGTTGATGACGCACTGGATCAAATAGGTGAAAAGAGAGATATTACGCTGTTTACTCGTCACTACCAGGCGGCTGTGTTGCTTGGGGAGCAGAAAGACCTTATCGTAACATTGCCCTCTATGGCAGCTCGACAGCTTGAGCACAATCCTAAGGTTGTGATTTTAGACCCGCCGTTTGAGATACCGCGAATGCGCTTAAAAATGGTTTGGAGCCCATTACTACAGCATGATCCAGGTCATCGCTGGATCCGGCAGCTGATTAAGCAGGTGTCGGAGCAAATACTGGGCTAGCACTCTTCTCGGCAATTATCCGCTTGCTGAATAATAGGGATACAAACAATAGATTTGGAAAATGGTCGCCATATTAATACACTTATTGCTTGCTTAATATGCCGGAGACACCTCAAATGAGTCAGTTTTTTCAAGAATTTGGCCTTCAAGTCACAAAACCTATCCACGACCTAGTTAATCAGTCGATTCTCCCCGGAACCGGCATAGATCCTGAGCACTTCTGGTCTGGATTTGCCGCAATAGTGGAGCGATTCGCTCCAATCAATGCGCATTTGTTGTCTGTACGAGACGACCTGCAAGCTAAAATTGATCATTGGCATATAGCACATAGAGAAGACTTTGAGTTTAGTGAGTACAAGGCTTTTTTGCAGGATATAGGTTACTTGGTTGCTCAAGGAGATGCTTTTGGTATTAGCCCGGAGAATGTTGATACTGAAATTACCCATCAAGCCGGCCCCCAGCTCGTTGTTCCAATTATGAATGCTCGTTTTGCGCTCAACGCTGCGAATGCGCGGTGGGGTAGTCTCTATGATGCACTTTACGGAAACGATGTCATTCCTGAGGAGGGGGGCGCAGAAAAAACGGGCGGTTACAACCCTGTTCGAGGCCAAAGGGTGATCGATTATGGTAGAGACTTCCTTGACGGCGCTGCTCCACTAGTTGAAGGTTCGCACCACGATGCAATTAGCTACAGGGTAGCTAATGGGCAGTTGGAGGTGCAACTTGGATCTAACACCATTAGTTATTTACGTAATCAAGACCAGTTTATGGGCTATTTGGGTGAGCCAGGAAATCCTTGCTCAATATTGTTAATTAACAATAGTTTACACTTAGAAATTCAAGTTGATTATAAGAATAATGTAGGCGCTTCAGATAAGGCAGGTGTTAAAGATATAGTGCTTGAAGCGGCGTTAACGACGATTATGGATTGTGAAGATTCCGTCGCTGCAGTGGATGCAGAAGACAAAGCTCTGGCTTATTCAAATTGGCTGGGGTTAATTAAAGGTGACTTACAGGAAACCATTACACGTAGCGGCAGCAGTTTTGTTAGAAAAATGAATGCTGACCGTCAATATAAAGCAGCTGACGGCTCCCAGATGAGCTTAAATGGTCGCAGCTTGATGTTTATCCGCAATGTAGGTCATTTAATGACCAATCCGGCAATTTTGTGCTCTGATGGTACTGAGATTCCTGAAGGTATTATGGATGGGGTGATTACTAGTCTTATATCCCTTCACGACATAAGGCGCCAGAGTGGTCTGTCTAATTCTACTGCAGGCAGTATCTACATTGTTAAGCCCAAGATGCATGGCCCAGATGAGGTGGCCTTTACCAACGATCTGTTTGATGCCATTGAAGACTTGCTTGAGCTGGATCGCCATACCATAAAGGTTGGCATTATGGACGAAGAACGCAGAACATCCGTCAACCTTAAAGAGTGTATCCGTGCTGCTCAGGGACGTGTGGTCTTTATAAACACAGGATTTCTAGATCGAACCGGTGATGAAATCCATACCAGCATGCTTGCCGGCCCCTTTGCCCTTAAAGCTGATCTTAAGACGCTACCTTGGATTAAAGCCTATGAAGACCAGAATGTTGATGTCGGCCTAGCTTGCAGTCTCAAGGGTAAGGCTCAGATTGGAAAGGGCATGTGGGCGACTCCAGATAATATGGCCGATATGATGGAAACCAAGATAGGTCATCCAAAATCTGGTGCGAATTGCGCCTGGGTACCTTCACCTACGGCCGCTACGCTCCATGCTATGCATTATCATCAAGTTGATGTACCAACCCTGCAAGACGAGCTTGTAAGCCGTACTAAGGCAAACGTGGACGATATTCTTACGATTCCTCTTCTAGGAGATCAAATTCTTACATCTCAAGAAGTACAACTAGAACTTGATAACAACGTTCAGGGCTTGCTTGGATACGTCGTTCGCTGGGTGGAGCAGGGTGTCGGCTGTTCTAAGGTGCCAGACATTAATAATGTGGGTCTGATGGAAGACCGTGCAACCCTGCGTATTTCCAGCCAGCACATTGCTAACTGGCTTCATCATGGCATCTGTTCCTCTGATCAGGTTATGGAAACTCTTAAGCGTATGGCTGTTGTCGTAGATGGGCAAAATACTGGAGATCCTGATTACGTAGCTATGAGTCCAGATTTTGCTAGTAGTGTTGCTTTCAGTGCGGCTTGTGACCTTGTATTTAAAGGTTTAGAGCAGCCTAGCGGCTACACTGAGCCGCTACTTCACGCGTATCGTCAAAAAGCTAAAGCGTAAAAAGGACTAAAAGCGATGAAATCGACGCCAGACTTATGTGATGAATACCCCGAACTAGTTAGTGTTGTCGAACCTATCTTTAGCAACTTTGGTGGTCGTGAGTGTTTTTCAGGTCAAATAGTAACAGTCAAATGCTTTGAAGATAACAGCGTGGTTAAACAGCTTGTTGGCACTAAAGGCAACGGCAGGGTGATGGTAGTCGATGCCGGAGGAAGTATGCGCAGGGCCTGTCTTGGAGACATGTTAGCTGAGCTAGCATCAGTCAATGGATGGTCCGGTATTATCATGTTTGGTTGTATTCGTGATGTGGATCAAATCATGGCGACTGACATAGGTGTTCAAGCCTTGGGTGTGCATCCTATGAAGACAGACAAGAAAGGAATTGGCGAGCAGGATGTGGTTGTTAGTTTTGCAGGGGTTACATTTAGCCCCGGAGACTATATTTACGCAGATAACAACGGAATTATCACCTCTAAAGAGAGCTTAGCCTGACACTACACTAGGGTCGTCGGGCCATGGCAATATGCTCTATATTGGCTTCTAAAAACACATCACCATAAGGTGAAAAACCTAGGCGCTCATAAAATGCTCTTGCGTGTAATTGGGCGTTCAAATAAACCTTTTCCATCCCCGCATGCACTGCGTATTCCAAAGCTGCCTGCATAATTTGGCGCCCAATACCCTTATTGCGGCTTTCTTTAAGCACCGCCATACGCCCAAAGTGGCCATCTGACAACATTCGTGCCGTGCCAATGGCCCGGCCTTGCTCATTGCGGGCAAGCCAGTGGATTGCTGATGCGTCGTTATGATCAAAGTCTATATCAAAAGGCACATTTTGTTCTTCAACAAATACAGGCATGCGTATAGATTTAATAATTTGTTCGTCCGTATGCCAAGTGGCTTGGGTAATTGTAATAGCACTCATATTAACCATGACTCCGGATCAGTCTTGCTTCTGACCGTTCAAGTAGTGATTGTGAGAGATCTCAGAGCCCGCAACTGGACGATTTTCAAGACTTGCGGAACGCAGTTCTTCAGTCATACCCACTAGTGAGGGGTATTTAGGCTCAGTCATAAACTGAGCAAACCATTCTCCCAGCATTTGGTCATCATCCAAGGTTTGCTGGAGCAATTCCTTAACCTGCTGAATATAAGCCCCTGAAATGGGTTCTTTCGCCATGGCAGCGGTGAGTGGAGGATCTTGCAAGTGATTTGGGGTGATGTCTCGGCTAAGTAGTTCCGTTGCTAGATCATCAAGCATCTCAGTAGCTGCAGGAGCCCTAAAACCCACAGAGAAGGTCGTGCACTGCCCAATGGCAACACCATGATGTGCGATTTTGGGTGGCAAATACAGCATGTCTCCAGGGTTGAGAGTCCATTCATCCGTCACCTCAAGGTTTTTTAGTATTTTCAGAGCAGTCGAATCGGTGTGCAGATCGGCTTCAGAGCACTGCTGGCCAATCCGCCAGTGACGTTGGCCTTCGCCTTGAATGAGGAAGACATCATAATAATCAAAATGAGGGCCTACATTGCCTCCATCCTCTGCATAACTGACCATAATGTCGTCAACACGCCAAGATGGAAGAAAATCGAACGATGAGAGTAAAGCAGCAACCTCGGGTACCCAGAGATCAACTCCTTGTACGAGAAGGCTCCAGTTGTGCTCAGGTAAGCTAGCAAAGCGTGATTCCTTAAAGGGCCCATGCTCTAAAGCCCAGTCATCGCCGATGACCAAGCGCGATTCCACCTCAGCCTCCAACGACAAGCCTGCAAGATCATTACCATCAATCGGTGGTTCAAAATTAGGAATGGCATTGCGAATAAGTAGGGGTTTTTTCTGCCAGTATTCTGCTAAAAACTGATCAGCTGTAAGATCGCCAAGAATAGGGTGATTACTTTCCATTACCGACTAGCTCAAATGTCGTTAGCTTGTTGCGTCGCATTACCAATATAGCTGGATGGCGTCATGGATTTCAATTCAGTCTTGGCCTGCTCGGGGATCTCTAAGGTATCAATAAATGCCTGAATAGTACTTTGATCCATCACATTACCGCGAGTGAGAGCTTTTAGCTTCTCATAGGGCTCCTCAATACCGTAACGGCGCATGACGGTCTGAATAGGTTCTGCTAAAACTTCCCAGCTTGAGTTAAGGTCCTCTGCTAAACGCTCTTCATTGAGCTGTAATTTACTCATGCCTTTATTAAGCGAGGCAAACGCAATCATAGAATACCCAAGTCCTACACCCATATTACGCAATACCGTGGAGTCAGTTAAATCACGTTGCCAGCGAGAGATGGGGAGCTTAGCTGCTAAATGGCCAAATAGAGCATTGGCTATGCCCATATTACCTTCAGCATTTTCAAAATCGATGGGATTAACCTTATGTGGCATCGTCGAAGAGCCGACTTCTCCAGCAATGGTTTTTTGCTTAAAGTAACCTAGGGAAATATAGCCCCAAATGTCCCGCGCATAATCGATCAAAATAGTGTTTGCTCGCGCCATGCCATCAAACAGTTCGGCCATATAGTCATGGGGCTCTATCTGCGTGGTATAGGGATTAAAGGTTAACCCAAGGCTTGTAATAAACTTTTCAGCAAAATCGGGCCAATCGACGTCTGGGTAGGCAGAAAGATGGGCATTATAGTTTCCTACAGCGCCATTTATCTTACCTAGAAGAGGAACTGCGCTAATAGACTCAATCTGCCGTTGCAACCGATAGGCAACATTAGCCATCTCCTTACCAACAGTCGTAGGAGATGCAGTCTGACCATGGGTTCTAGCTAACATTGGTACAGCGGCAAATTCTTTACCCATACCAGCTAGTTGGCTCTGGATATCTTGCAGTGCAGGTACAACGACCCCATCCCGACCTTCTTTAAGCATCAAAGCGTGGGAGAGGTTGTTAATGTCCTCAGATGTACAGGCAAAGTGCACAAACTCACTCACAGCCAGAAGTTCGGCGTTATCAGCAAAGGCCTCTTTTATGAGATATTCAACAGCTTTTACATCGTGATTGGTGGTTCTTTCAATTTCCTTGACCCGCTCAGCATGATCAGTAGTAAAACCATCCACTAGCTCGTTCAATAAAGAATTAGCTTTTTCGGAAAAAGCAGGTACTTCGCTGATTTCTGGGTGCGCAGATAACTGCTGCAACCAACGAACCTCCACTAGCACTCGATAGCGAATTAAGCCATATTCGCTAAATACCGTTCTCAACATGTCGGTCTTGCCGCCATAGCGCCCGTCGATGGGAGAAACTGCTGTGAGAGGGGATAGTGAGAGTGTTGCCATTGTGAATCCTAGGTGTAAGAATTTAATAGGGCGCGATTATACCCGAATTATGCGATTATTTCAGGTTTCAATTAGGTTGTTTATATCTCTAGATGTGGCTGCTTATTTTGGTAAAACAGCCATTAATCTTCTGCGCTGAAGAAGTAGATGACTTCGCTTCCCGCCAACTTGGTGCCACAAGAAGGCACTGCGTATTCCGGAGAAAAGCAAGCAGCGCACTCGCTGAGCGATGCTAGCTTGAGTTAGATACAGCGGATCTCCAGAGACTTGGATTCTACCTTGCATGGTGCTAACCGTTTCAGTGTAGAGTCCTGCAACATTGGCTATGACATTGTCGTGAGAGGGTGAGAAGTGCTCTGCTTGTTGTTGAGCTAGGGCAATACCGCTGGCGACCTGAGCTATTTTCTCTGGGTTGTTAATCAGACGTCTTGAAAGATACATAATGCCAATGACATAGCGCATTACATCAGCAGAGCCTTTGGTTCGATCAGACAGCATTGTCCGCAGGGACTTAACCCCCAACTCAAGATTGTCCGTTGAGTCATAAAGGTCCAAAACAGATACTGGATTTTGATTCAATAACGTCGTCATGGCGCTAGAGAGATGGGCATCTGTTATATCCCCATATCGAGCCAATTGATCAACCAGCTCAGCAGATTGAAACACACCAGCCAGAGCAAGGGCTTGGTCAGAAGTAGGTCGGCTAAAGATCACTCAGATTGGTTCCATGTCCGTTCAATAACTCCGCCGCCTAAACAGCAATCATCTTGGTAAAAAACCACCGACTGGCCTGGCGTCACTGCTCTTTGTGGCTCATCAAAGCTCACCACACAACCGCCTTGGGCATCAATCTCCACGCTACAGGCTTGATCAGGTTGGCGATAGCGTGTCTTAGCCATGCATAGCAGGGGTTCAGACAAAGATGGCTGTCCATTGATCCAATTAATGCCGGATGCTGCTAGATGGTTAGTGAACAAAAGAGGGTGCTCTGACCCCTGGCCCACAATTAATACATTTCGGTCTAGGTCTTTGTCCAAGGTATACCAGGGAGCATCGCCACTATCTTTGACTCCACCAATGCCTAAACCTTGGCGCTGGCCGATGGTGTAAAACATTAACCCTTGATGCTCACCCATTGCCATACCCTCTGGAGTCTCCATTACTCCAGGTTGAGCGGGAATATACTGCTCAAGGAAGTCTTTAAAGCGACGCTCGCCGATAAAGCAAATACCAGTGCTGTCTTTTTTGTCAGAGGTGACAAACCCATGTTTGTCAGCAATTGCTCTGACCTCAGGTTTGTCCAGCTCTCCCACAGGAAAAAGAGACTTAGCAAATGCTCGCTCCTCAACAGCATGTAAGAAGTAACTTTGATCTTTATTGTTGTCTAAACCTTTGAGCAACCGAGCGTGACCAGCGGTGTTATCAACCCGCGTGTAGTGCCCGGTGGCTATGTAATCAGCCCCTAAAATCTGAGCATAATCCAGGAAGACCTTAAACTTGATCTCACGGTTGCACAGAATATCTGGGTTAGGCGTTCGCCCTGCTCGATATTCTTCTAGAAAATGTTCAAAGACATTGTCCCAATAATCTGCGGCAAAATTGGCTGTGTGTAGGGTAATTCCCAGTTTGTCGCACACTTGCTGGGCATCAGCGAGGTCAGCAATGGCTGTGCAATACTCAGAGCCATCGTCTTCATCCCAGTTTTTCATAAACAGGCCTTCAACCTGATAGCCTTGCTCGATCAGTAATAGAGCAGCAACCGAGGAATCAACGCCCCCAGACATGCCGACAATAACTTTTTGGGTTGTACTCATAATAGTCGAAGGCAACTCTTAAATTGGTGAAGGAGGGCGCTACTATAAGCGGTTACGGAACATTTCCAAAGAGAAAACACGCCCGGAAATAAAGTCATCAATGGCCTGGTCTACCATTTCACTGCGCGGTTTGTTGGTGGGGTCTCTTATTTCTTCCAAGGTCATCCACTCGGCGCAATCAATATCATTATCAATTTCAGCATCTTCATTAAAATTCAACGGTTCGGCGACAAACACCAAGCGGTAATAAGTAATACCAGAGGTAGGAGACATCGCATTAGAAAATCCTAAAAATCCGGTGATTGCTACCTCCCAGCCAGTTTCCTCCATGGTTTCACGGAGAGCGGCCGCCATAACATCCTCTCCTGGCTCCACATGACCTGCGGGTTGATTGATAACCTGCTCACCATCAATAGTTTCGCGGACCATTAAAAACTTATTGTCCCGCTCAACGACAGTGGCTACGGTTAAATGTATAGAATTAGGCACGGTACTATCCTTTTATGATTAGATTAACTAATGGTTTGATGACGATACTCTCCGGGCTGCAGATCACCAAGACTCCATTCACCGACGGCTACTCGCACTAGGCGCAGTGTCGGGAGGTTAATTGCAGCGGTCATTCGTCGAATTTGGCGATTGCGACCCTCGTTGATGACCAGTTCCATCCAGCTATCTGGAACCGTTTTACGTACTCTAATCGGAGGAGTTCGTTTCCAGAGCTCGGGTTCTGACAGAATTTTACAAGAAATAGCACGAGCATCACCGTCCTTTAAGTTCACGCCCGATATAAGCTGGTTACAATGTTTTAGGGTCGCTTTTCCCTCTACCTGCACCCAGTAGGTCTTGCTGAGCTTGTTCTTGGGGTGGCTTATCTTTGACTGTAACTTACCGTTATCTGTCAGTAGCAGCAGGCCCTCAGAGTCATAGTCTAGGCGTCCTGCAGGGTAAACAGCCTTAATATTGATATAATCAGATAGGGTTTTACGCTCACTCTCATCTGTGAATTGACTGAGAACTTGGAAAGGTTTATTAAAAATAATCAACTTGGTCACACCAGCCTCCATTGATAGACATTATAAATGAAACATATTTACAAAATAGGGCATAACTTATGTTAATATGGGCGCATTAGGTAAATTTTTTACAAGACCGAATCTCACCCAACCAACAATACATTTGATCCATGGAGACAATAATGGGATACAAGCATATACAAGTTCCTCAAACCGGTGAAAAAATCACTGTTAATTCTGACTTCTCTCTCAACGTTCCCAATAACCCTGTAATACCATTCATCGAAGGCGATGGCATTGGCGTTGACATCACTCCCGTTATGGTTAAAGTCATTGATGCTGCTGTGGCCAAAGCCTACAACGGCACTAAGCAAATCTCTTGGATGGAAGTCTACTGTGGTGAGAAAGCAGCCGAATTATACGAGGGCGACTGGTTCCCAGCTGAGACATTAGAAGCAGTGAAAGACTACAGCGTATCGATCAAAGGGCCGCTGACTACACCGGTAGGTGGTGGATTCCGATCTTTGAACGTTGCATTGCGTCAAGAGCTTGATTTGTTTGTCTGTCAGCGTCCAGTGCGCTGGTTCTCAGGAGTTCCATCGCCAGTAAAAGAGCCAAATAAGGTTGACATGTGTATCTTTCGCGAGAACTCAGAAGATATTTATGCTGGTATCGAGTGGAGAGCAGGTACAGAGGAGGCGGACAAGGTTATAAAGTTTCTTAAAGAAGAGATGAGTGTTAGCAAGATTCGTTTTGATACAAATTGCGGTATTGGCGTTAAGCCAGTGTCAGAGCAGGGCACCAAGCGTCTTGTTGCCAAAGCTATTCAGTACGCAATTGATCAAAATAAGCCCTCAGTGACCTTAGTGCACAAGGGCAACATCATGAAGTTTACCGAAGGCGCGTTCTGCGATTGGGGTTATGAGGTTGCCCGCGACAGTTTTGGTGGCGAGCCTCTTGATGGCGGGCCATGGCACACAGTGAAGAACCCAAACACCGGCGAAGATATTATTGTTAAAGACGTTATTGCAGATGCCATGCTCCAGCAAATTATCCTGCGTCCTGACGAGTACAGTGTTATTGCAACTCTAAACTTGAATGGTGACTATATTTCAGACGCATTGGCGGCTCAAGTAGGTGGTATTGGTATTGCACCAGGAGCCAACCTCTCTGACGATGTAGCTATCTTTGAAGCGACTCACGGCACAGCGCCTAAGTACGCAGGTCAAGACAAGGTTAATCCTGGGTCTTTGATACTCTCAGCTGAGATGATGTTGCGCCATCTAGGGTGGGGTGAAGCAGCAGACTTAGTGATCAAGGGTATTGAGGGTGCTATCACTGAGAAGAAAGTAACCTATGACTTTGAGCGTTTGATGGATGATGCGATATTAATGTCTTGCTCTGAATTTGGCGATGCAATGATAGAAAATATGTAATTGCTCTAACGTTCCACAAAAAACCCGGCCATTATGCCGGGTTTTTTGTGGGTATTAGTTTTTCAGACCTAGCTGTGCAGCCTCATGTTCTTGGCGCATTCGTGCTACCTTCACCTTCACCATTGCATAGCCTAAAACGCCAAATAACACTGAGCCGATCGCCTGGCCAATTAATACCCCTCCTGCTTGCCAAAAATGGGCACCAACCATAACAAAAGGCACTGTTCCAATGGACGCTTTACCCACGTTTAGCGCACTTGAAATGCGTGGCGATCCGAGGTTATTAAGAGCGGCGTTTGATACAAAAAGCATACCATTAAAAATAAAACTGATAGCTATAAAATTACAAAATAACATAATAAGATCAGCAGCTTGACCATCAAACTTAAATAATTTTATTATTATATCTTGACCTATCAGCAACAAGGCACTCATGACTATGCAGAAGGCAATGTTTACAAGATGAGCATCGCTCAAGGCTCGCTGCACTCGTACCCAACTGCCAGCACCAAAATTCTGCCCTAGAATTGGGCCCACGGAGCCAGAAAGAGAGAAAATAAAGGCAAAGCACACAGGTATTAACCTGCCAATCACCGCATAACCTGCCACATAACCATTACCAAACACTGCTAGAGACGCCATTACATAGGCATTGGCAAGGGGTGTAGCAGCATTAGTAAGCATAGCTGGTATTGCAATATTCAATATAGCGCCCGTATCTTGCTTAAAGTTAAGCCAGTTGGGCCGTGTAAAGAGTTTATGTTTACTATGTACACGGTTCATGGCATAGATAAATATTGTTACCCGTGCAAATACTGATGCAATCGCGGCTCCAGTAACGCCTAAATCTAGGGCAAAGATAAAAATCGGGTCAAGCACAGCGTTCACAACCGCCCCAGACAAGGTAGACATCATCGAGCCCCTAGCATCACCAACCGCCCTTAACACCGCGCTAGCTCCCAGCCCAAGCGCTAAGAACACCGAAGAGGGCACTACCAAGATTAAATACTCTCGAGCCGATGCTGCTACGT
>Ga0209495_1000990_pt1 | contig 20614 bp, 24 predicted proteins | sample EN1Hudsemesocosm_FD_184629 | JGI IMG/M metagenome (GOLD analysis project Ga0209495, IMG submission 184629) | Methane-oxidizing microbial communities from mesocosms in the Hudson Canyon - EN1E Hudson Canyon (SPAdes) (version 2) | ecosystem: Environmental > Aquatic > Marine > Cold seeps | place... | reverse complement strand
ATAAAGCCCCGTTTGCTCCTGAAACCCAGAGTGGCTGTGATACCAATAAGTACCACTTTGCTGAACATCAAATTGATATTCAAATGTTGCACCCGGCTTTATTCCAGCAAAACTCAAACCCGGCACACCATCCATATTGCTCGGTAAGATCATGCCATGCCAATGAATTGAACTGTCGTGAGCCAATTTATTGGTCACTTTCAGTCTTACCTTCTCCCCCTGCTTCCAGCGTAAGATGGGCGCGGGAAGAGAACCATTTACCGTCGTAGCAATTTTATTCTGCCCAGTGAAATTTACCAGTTGATAGTCAATATCAAGGTTAAAGCTTTGCCCGTGTAATTCAGGAACCCTTGTCGGCTGTTCACTTGATGAGACTAAACTTGCCCAAGGTAACGAGGCACAGGCCAGTACAGACGAAGTACCAAGCACAAAACGTCGTCGCGTTGCCGGTAGTGTTAACCAATGTGTTTGTTTAGTCATATCGTTATATTCATCATTACCTGCTATCTCTGACAACTAATTCTGTTAATAATTACATCAGCCTCACTTATTTTGAATATATCTATTATCCAAGGTAAGCTAGTCGGTATATTTTTCCAAATGAATTATTAATATCCTATGTCAAAAGCATCCCGCCAGAAGCAACGTATATGGCTTATTCTTGGTTTTGTCCTTCTCAGTTACTTTGCCAGTGGTTATTCACCAGAAAAAGCGACTTCAACTCCAGAAGTTCAGAGTACTCTTGAACAAGCACTCCAACAACAACGTAGTGATGTTCAACTCGAATTAACAGGCTTGGTCAGTAGGTTACTTGCCGATGATTTAGACGGTAGCCGTCACCAGAAATTTATCATTCAAATTCCTACAGGGCAGACTATTCTTGTTGCTCACAATATTGACCTGGCACCTAGAATCAATGCACTACAAAAAGGTGACTCCGTATCCATTTATGGTGAATATGAATGGAATAAGAAAGGGGGTGTCATTCACTGGACACACCATGATCCAGCAGGACGACATATCAATGGTTGGATTAAACACCAAGGTCAAACTTACCAATAAATGGTTGAAAAACTGTCATTAGAATCTGGCTTTCCAGCTATTGAGGATTCGCATGCTCGCATTCTTATTTTAGGTTCAATGCCCAGCATAAAATCACTAGAACAGCAGCAATATTATGCCCACCCGCGCAATGCTTTTTGGCCAATCATGTCCGAATTATTGAACTTTGATAAAACAATATCCTATGAACATCGTTGTCAGATTTTAATCAAAAATCATATTGCAGTTTGGGATGCGATCAAAGCATGCCAACGACAAGGTAGTTTAGATCAGAGTATTGATGAGGCCAGCATGCTAGCCAGTGATTTTCAGTTATTTTTCCAACAACACCCACATATTGAAAAAATAATCTTTAATGGCACAAAAGCTGAACAAGTCTTTAACAGCCACGTATTTATAACATTAAGTGAACCACAGTCTATGATTACACAACTACGTCTCCCCTCCACCAGCCCCGCTCATGCAGCAATGACTTTTGAACAGAAACTAACTCTTTGGCGACATGCAATTATGAGCTAAAACTAAAGCCAATATTTCTTAAATAAATTAATGCACTTAAAATGATAAGGATGACTCCCCAGTACTGCATAGGGATCCCAAATAATGAATGTTCACGTTTCAGTTCAACCTTTTCATTCGTCTCAGGATCGATCAATACTCGAGCAGGTTTATTATTGAGCATTTGTCCCACAAGGGTTGTTGGAATAGAACCCAGCAAAAATGCTAATGGAACTGGCCATGGTAGGGCCTGATATTGCCCAACACCAAAAAAGTGCTCAACCAACAATTGAATAGGTATGACAAAGAGAAAAATAAAACCTATAACCGCTAAACCCCAGCCTTTCCATACAAGCATCTTTACTCTCCAACAAATACAGTAGGGCTAGTGTGAATAGCCCTACTGATGTTCTATATTTTATTTAAGTAGTTGGCTAAGATCTTTGGCATCCCAGTGAGGGAAGTGCTTTCTAATCAATGCATTCAACTCAACTTCAAACTCAGAAATATCACCCGTAGCGGTGACTTGTTGTGCTTGTGAGTTTGATACCGCTTCTGTAATCATGCCTGCACCAATAGTGACATTGGTAAGGCGATCAATAATGATAAATGACCCCGTACTACGGTTACGTTTGTACGCATCAAACACAACAGGTTTATTTAGTGAAAATTCACATTGACCAATTTCATTTAGCGCCAATTCGCTTACATCATTTTCAGCTAAGGTATTAACATCAATCTGACTGTCTACTGATGTTAAAACACCCGTACTTTCGCTCACGCCTACTTTGAAGTTATATTGCTTTCCTGCCACCAATGACTTTTCTGTCATCCATACAACCGTTGCTTTAAAGTGACTTGCAACATGTGGCTGATGGTTGCGATGAACAATCATATCGCCACGGCTAATATCAATTTCATCTTCCAAGGTAACAGTGATCGCTTCACCTGGAACGGCCTCATCTAAATCACCATCATAAGTCACGATTGATTTAACACGGCTTTCACTACCTGATGGCAATACTGCAATATCATCGCCCGGCTTTAATATACCCGATGCTAATGTGCCGCAATAACCACGAAAATCAAGGTTAGGACGATTCACATATTGCACTGGGAAGCGAACATCATCTGTATTAATGTCTGCAGCGACTTCAATATTTTCTAACAAATGCATTAATGTTTCACCTTGATACCAAGGCATGTTTGCACTCTTATTAACAACATTATCGCCAACAAGTGCTGAAAGTGGCACAAAATGTACATCTTCCATTTCTAGCTCACGGGCAAACTCACTATATTCTTTGCGAATATCGTTATAGACCTCTTCGCTATAGTCTTTAATGTCCATTTTATTAACGGCAACAATAATATGCTTAATGCCTAATAAATTGGCAATAAAACTATGACGGCGTGTTTGAGTTTGCACACCATAGCGCGCATCAATCAAAATAACCGCTAATTGACAGTTAGATGCACCTGTTGCCATGTTTCGTGTGTATTGCTCATGTCCAGGCGTATCGGCAATAATGAATTTACGCTTCGTTGTTGAGAAATAACGATACGCAACATCAATCGTAATGCCTTGTTCACGTTCTGCTTGCAAGCCATCCACCAGCAAAGCCAAATCAACGGCTTCACCTGTCGTACCTGATTTAACACTGTCTTTACTCACTGCTTCTAGTTGATCTTCATAGATCATTTTTGAATCATAAAGAAGACGACCAATTAAGGTACTTTTACCATCATCAACATTACCGCAGGTTAGAAAACGTAAAATCTCTTTGTTCTCATGCTGTTTCAAATAAGCATCAATATCAGTAGCAATCAGGCTATCTGTTTGGTAGTTGCTCTCTGTAGTCATTAGAAATAGCCCTCTTGTTTTTTCTTCTCCATCGAACCGGCTTCATCATGGTCAATTGCTCGGCCTTGTCGTTCAGATGTGGTGGTTAATAACATTTCTTGAATAATTTCTGGCAATGTTTCGGCATTAGATTCAACAGCACCCGTTAGTGGGTAACAACCTAACGTTCTGAACCGCACTCGTTCCATTTTTGGAACTTCACCTTCATTCAATCTCATACGCTCATCATCCACCATAATCTTCAGACCATTACGTTCAACAACTGGACGCTCTGCTGCGTAATATAACGGAACAATCGGAATACCTTCTAAATGAATATATTGCCAAATATCTAATTCCGTCCAGTTAGATAAAGGGAACACGCGAATACTTTCGCCTTGATTCACTTTGCTGTTATAGGTATCCCATAACTCTGGACGTTGTTGCTTAGGATCCCAACGATGATTTTTATCTCGAAAGGAATAAACACGTTCTTTAGCTCGCGATTTTTCTTCATCACGACGAGCACCACCAAATGCAGCATCAAAGCCATATTTATCTAGCGCTTGTTTCAAGCCATCTGTTTTCATGATGTCGGTATAGCGAGCATGGTCAAAGGGATTAATGCCTTCATCAATACCTTCCTGATTACTATGCACAATTAACTCTAGGCCTAACTTTTTAACGTGCTCATCACGAAATTTAATCATTTCCTTAAACTTCCATGTTGTATCAACATGAAGCAATGGAAATGGTGGCTTACCGGGTGCAAATGCTTTCATTGCTAAATGTAACATTACGGCTGAATCTTTACCTACGGAATACAGCATCACGGGGTTATCAAACTCCGCAGCCACTTCACGCATGATATGAATACTTTCAGCTTCTAATTGTTGTAAATGTGTTAGTTTTTTAGTCATATTTCTACTCTAAAATAAATACTGTTTTCTTATTCTATCTTAAACTCAACCGCTGTCATTCCCACGAAAGTTGGAATCCAACGATAATCGCTACCTTCACAGCCTATGGATCCCCGATAAAAGATCTCGAGGATGACTGCTTACCTGTTCGTGAACAAACTAGTCACAAACTCATGACAGATTAAATCTTTGAGGCTTTCACATGAAGCCCACACTCTTTTGATTCTGGATTTTCCCACCACCAGCGACCGGCACGAATATCTTCACCTGCTGTAATCGCTCGTGTACAAGGTGCACAGCCAATACTAGCCACACCTTGATCATGTAATTTATTGTACGGCACATCAAAGGCTTTTATATAAGCCCAAACATCGCCATTAGACCAATCAGTTAATGGACTAAACTTTTGCAAACCAAAGCCTTCGTCATATTCTGAAACAGGCAACTCACTACGAGTCACAGCTTGGCTGCGACGCATGCCTGTTAACCATGCTTTTTTACCTGCTAATGCACGCTTCAATGGCTTTACTTTACGAATGCCACAACATTGTTTTCTTAGTTCAACACTGTCATAAAAGGCATTAGGTCCTTTGTCAGTCACAAAAGTTTCAAGCTCTGTTGCATCAGGAAAATAGACTGTAACGTCTTTATCATAGTGCGCTTTCGCTTCTTGCATAACGTCGTATGTTTCTTTTGGCAAACGCCCTGTATCAAGTGTAAAAACCTCAATTTCTGGTGCGAATTTACAAATTAAATCCATTAACACCATATCTTCAGCACCATAACTTGATGCTAATGTGGCTAATTCATACTCGGTCGTAATATCGGCCAATAGTTGTTTTACAGCCTCAACCTTAACGGTTAATGCATCATTTATAGTTGTCATACTTTTTTTGTAACTCTAATTAATACTGTTAATGTTTCTTCTGATTCGACGTCACAGTGTTGCCCATCATGACGCAGACTTGTCATTACTTCCTCGACAGCATCACCCTTATTGATTTCCAACAGAACCACCTCATCTATCATCATCGGACGAATGAGTTCACGTGCTTTAATATAATGCATGGGACAGCCAAACAAAGTGAGATCGTGCGTTTCAATTACAGTAGACATTTTGCCCCCACAAGTAATAATAAAATTGCTAACAGTGGCCTCATTATTCGATCTGATATTTTGATGCCTAAATGGCTACCAATATAGATACCCGGTAATGAGCCTAATACTAAGAATGATAACAAGGACCAATCCACTGTGCCTACCGTTGAATGGCCTAATCCAGCAATGGCTGTCAACGGAACTGCATGAGCAATATCGGTTGCAACAATTTCTACGCCTTTCATTTTCGGGTAGAGAAATAATAATATGACAGCCCCTAATGCACCCGCACCTACTGATGACATCGTCACCATCACACCTAAAAATGCACCCGTTACAACTGTTGCCGTTGCTTTATGCGCTTCATCTTGACGTACACGATATAAGGCACTGACAACAGGATGATCGGTTCTTGAACGTAAAATCCCAGTGATTGTCCCTTTCAACAACAAAGCGCTTGATGTCAAAATCAATGCGATACCTAAAGCCGCCGTAATCAGCTCACTATGATGACCTTCAGCTACGCCAGAACGACTTAAAAAGAATAAGGTTATCACTGATGCAGGTAGGCTACCTGATGCAAGGCGTCTCACAACCGTCCAGTGAACAACCCCATGCCGCCAATAAGCCCAAATCCCACCCGACTTAGTGATCGCAGCAAATAAGAGATCAGTTCCCACAGCCACCGCTGGTTGCACAGCAAAACCGAAAATTAAAATCGGCGTCATTAATGATCCTCCACCCACACCAGTCATTCCGATCATGGTGCCGACAAAGAGTCCTGCTAGTGTATATCCCCATTCCATCTTAGCTAATATTCATCCAACGTGGCTTTAAAGGGTGACAATTTTATCAGTTAATAATATTCTATCAATGAATATTATTAACTATTGTTATAACTAAAACGTATATAAGATTTCCGATATGAAACTACAACAATTGAAATATGTACGAGAAATTGCTCGCCGAGGTTTAAGTGTCTCAGCTGCAGCCAATGCATTACATGCATCACAACCAGGTGTCAGCAATCAAGTTCAGCAGCTTGAAGATGAGCTTGGTTTACAAATTTTTGAGCGCCATGGTAAACGGTTAACAGCGTTAACACCCGTGGGACATAGCGTTATCGAAATGGCTGATCGTGTTTTACTCGACGTCGAAAATATTCGCCAACTGGCTGCCGACAGCAAAAATGACCAGCTTGGAACCTTGTCTATTGGCACCACACATACTCAAGCACGTTATGCTCTACCCAAGGCAATTAAGAAATTTTCTCAACAATACCCTCAAGTCCATCTGAATATGGTGCAAGGCACCCCAACCGAAATCGCCGAAATGGCGGCAACAGGCCGTGTTGATATTGCTATTGCCACAGAAGGTTTAGCGCAATTTGACTCCTTAGCGATATTGCCTTGCTATGAGTGGAACCGTTCCATTATTGTTCCACCAAACCATCCTCTATTAGCAGAGAAGAAACTGAGTCTTGACGCGATATCTCGTTACCCCATATTGACCTATGTAATGGGCTTCACCGGACGCGAACAACAAGACAGAGCCTTTACTGAATTAGGGCTGCACCCCAATGTTGTCTTTACAGCCACAGATGCCGATGTCATAAAAACCTATGTTGAACTCGAGCTAGGTATTGGCGTTATTGCGAGCATGGCCTTTGACCCCATTAAAGATGCGCCACTACAAGCATTAGATGCTAGTCATTTATTCAAACCAAGCACCACGCACTTAGGCATCAAACGTGGTAGTTTTCTTCGTGGATTTAGCTATGCCTTTATCGAATATTTAGCACCACAATTGACTCGACAAGTTGTGGAACAAGCGATACAGGTATAGACACTTCTCATTAACAAGCAATGATATTTATGATAGTTTATCCGCTTGCTAAGTCAGCAAAACAACTCTATAAAAAGGAAATGTATGAAATTTTTTGCACGAATTTTAACCTTAGGCCTCGTTATCATGCCAGCACTAGCCTATTCTCACGGTGCGCCTCGCTTGCAAGTACTGGAAACGATTACAATCAATGCCGATTCAGCGACAGTTTGGGACACTATCAAAAACTTCGATAGCCTTCACAAATGGCATCCAGCAATAAAATCAACTGACGCTCAAGGTGGCAATGAAGCAGGTGCAACCCGAACACTTACGCTAGAAAGTGGTGCGACAGTCGAAGAAGTATTGAAAAAATTTGATGCTGATAAAATGACAGTGATGTATGCCATTACTAAAATTAGTGCTGCAGGTGAAGTTGATGATGACGGTCATCCGCATGAAGTGCCAGCGGTGCCTGTTAGCAAATACAAATCATGGTTAAGTGTTAAAGCTATTGATGGCGGAAGCCAAGTATCATGGAAAGGTAAATTTTTCCGTGCTTATCATGGTAAACATACACCACCCGTTGAGCTAAATGATAAAACTGCAAAAAATGCTATTTCAGGTATTTATAAATCTGGACTAGAAAGTCTTAAAGCACAACTTGAAAAATAACGTTACACCTTTCGATAAAAAAGACGCCTCAGGGCGTCTTTTTTTCTGACCTTTCATTACCCACAATAAAATCATATGACTATTCTCGATAGCATCAATTACTCACAAACGCTTTTACAACAACTTCTAACTCAAGATGATGTTAATGCTAAAGTGAAAGAATCATTATCAGCACTTCAAACAGAGTTAGACACTGTTTCATCTCAAGCACATCAACTCGTTGATGATCTTGTGCAAATGCGAAATCAGAAGCAGTCCACAGATCAAGCCCAAGCGATTCCTAAACGCCCTGAAATGAAATCCGGTTGTTATGTTTTTGAAGGGGAAAAAGGATTTTTCTGTCCGAACTGCTATGACAATTATGACAAAAAAGTAGCCACAGCCCGAATTAACAAGAAACTCCGTGTATGCCCAAGCTGTAGAACTAGTATTAAATAATTATGTCCAAATAGTCGACTAGTTCCCTGTTTATCTTTGTAATATTTTGTACTTTATATTTAACTTACTTTTTCAGAGTTTTATAAATGCCTAATCTTGATTTCAAAGAAAAACGCAGCTATCGGCGACATTCGGTAGAAGCACCCATTACTTTTACGATGGACCATAATGATGACAAACCATGCAATGGCACCAGCCAAAACTTAAGTGCAAACGGGATTTATATCACAACCGACCATGCGCCAAAGTTAGATACGGAAATCAGGATTGTTCTTAATGCTAATGGACAACATACTCCCCCCATCATCATTGAAGGTCGTGTAGTGCGATGTAAATTTGATAAAAAAGATCCTAATTTATTCCATGTTTCCATTGAGTTTGCCAAGATTCATGAAGCCAGTATACAAATTATGACAACAATCTAAGCTAGCTGAAAACAGCAACTTAAGGTATAATCCTCCCGAAATTTGAGCTAGCGAAATCTAGTTCAAATTCCAGCCTAGGGGTGGTTAAGGGGCACCTCTATTAGTTATGGACAAAGAATATTGAGTCCAAAATCCCCAATAGCGTCGTTGCTAAACTCTCGCAATAGAATAACTATTTCGAGCATTTAGCGCCTTGCTCTTGGAAATTTTGACTCTCAATTATCGTAGCCAAACTAACAGAAATGCCCCATAAGCCTGAGACTTTCTCATTATAGAAAGAACCCTATGAACCTGATCCAGTTAATACTGGCGTAGGGACAGGCCGTGATACCATCATTTGCACATTTTTGTGTGCTTATATGCATTATCCCCTGTCCTTTTTAATACCTTTAAAAAGGATACACATGAAGTTTAAAGTTTTATCTGCTGCACTCGCGGCATTATTCTCACCCTATACCTTTGCTGAAACAGCTGAAATCGATTTGCCTTCTATGGTCGTCAGCGCTGATTTCAGACCAAGCCTTGCCCAAGAAACCCCTATCAGCTTAACCACTTTTGATAGTGAACTTATTGAGTCTCGTGGCGCACAACACATTGAAGATATTTTAAACCTAGCACCAAATGTAAATGTTTCAAGTGGTGCATCACGCGGGCAATATTTCCAAATTCGTGGCATGGGTGAACGTAGTCAATTTACAGCGCCTCTTAACCCATCTGTTGGATTAGTGATTGATGGAATTGATTTTAGCCGTACTGGTGGTGCAGCCACTTTGTTTGATGTAGAACAAGTTGAAGTATTACGAGGTCCTCAAGGCACACGTTTTGGTACTAATTCGCTTGCTGGCGTTATCAATATGCAAAGTAAGCAGCCAACTGAAGAACTAGATATCCATGTTGAATCAGGGATGGCAGAATATGATACCTACAACCTTGGTGTTGCCGTTGGCGGGTCACTAATTGAAAATAAATTGCTAGGTCGTGCATCTGTTTATACACATAAATCTGATGGCTACATGGATAACGACTTTTTAAACCGAGAGAATACTCAAAACCGCGATGAAATTACTGCTCGTTCTCATTTGAAATGGCTAGTTAATAACGCTTTAACTGTAGATTTAAACCTTCTACACCTTAATATTGATAATGGCTACGATGCATTCACTTTTGATAATAGTCGCAAGACACTGACTGATAAGCCAGGAGAAGACAGCATTCACACTAATGCTTTTTCACTAAATACCGACTGGCGAGCAAGCGATAGTGTTCAATTACAGTCATCTATAACTTATGTTAAATCTGACGTAGTTTACAGCTATGATGCAGACTGGGTTAACCCTGCAATTTCAGATGGCTTCGATGCAACAGAGTCATTCGCTAGGGATCGTGAAAATTATTCTTTCGAATTACGCGCATTATCTAATGAAAATGGTCGTATTTTTAATAATTCTTCAGACTGGTTAATAGGCTTCTACTATTTTGAACAAAATGAAGACTTAAATCTGGTGTCAGATTTTGATGATCTAATTAATGAGTACACAACTGAAAATACGTCTATTTTTGGTCAGCTTGATACTCGCCTTAGCTCAAAACTCACATTAATTTCAGGTGTAAGGGTTGAATATTTTGATGCTGATTATTCTGATTCAAATGCAATAGACACAGGAACTAATGAAGTATTATTTGGTGGTAAATTAGGTTTAAACTACCAATATAATGATGATCAACTACTCTATACCTCATTGGCTAGAGGATATAAATCAGGGGGTATAAACAATCTAGCTAGCCTTCCTGAGTCTCGCCGTACATTTGATACTGAATATAACTTGAGTTTTGAAGCAGGTCTTAAGTCTTCATGGCTTGATGGAGATTTAGTCACTAATATCAGTGCTTTCTACACTCTTCGTAAAGATGCTCAAGTACAGAGTGCTATTGAAATAGGTGAAGGTGCTTACGAAATATCAACAGCAAATGCAGCGAAAGGTAAAAATATTGGTATCGAAGCTGATGTAGATTGGTTAGTGAACCAACAATGGAGACTCTTTGCTGCTATAGGTATATTACGAGCAACTTTCGATGAGTATGATAATCCAGATCCAGATAGCGTAGCTTTAAGTGGTAGACGTCAAGCACATGCTCCAAACTATCAGTTCACACTTGGTACTGAAGTCTATTTAACACCAAGCTGGACATTCAGAGCTAATATTGAAGGTAAAGATGAATTCTATTACTCAAATAGTCATAACATAAAGTCTGACTCTTATGCTTTAGTCAATTCAAGCCTTGATTACCGTAATGGAGACTGGAAAGTAACACTTTGGGGTAAGAACTTGTTCGATAAGGAATATGCTACTCGAGGGTTTTACTGGGTAAATAAAGCACCTTGGGATGCACAGCCAGAGAAATACATTCAACTTGGTGATCCTCGTGTCGTAGGTATCAACGTTTCTTGGGACTATTAATAGTTAAGGGCTCTTCGGAGCCCTTTTTAATTTAAGGAATATAAACAATGAGAGTTTCAATAGATATTAGCCTTTATCCTTTAAATGAGAACTATGTTGACCCTATCCTGACTTTTATTGCTAAGTTAGAAACCAACCCAAAACTCATTATCAAAAGAAATAGTTTAAGCACACAAGTCTTCGGTGAATACCGTGATGTCATGGATTGTTTAGATGATGAAATCGAAGCTGTCTTCGATGCCTTACCGGAATCTGCTTTTGTATTAAAAATGGTGGGAATGGACCGAGCGGATGTAGTCGATGTTTAGTCCAGAGTTATTCAGTACCGTAATGAATGCTTTGCTGGCAATGTCTGGTTGGGAAGTATTTGCTGCCGTACTAGGCATTGGCTATGTTATTTTAGCAGCCCGTGAATCCCAGTGGTGTTGGCCTTTAGCGTTTATAAGTACATTGATCTACACCGTTCTATTTTGGGAAGGTCAATTGCCAATGCAAGCAATCATGAACTTCTATTACATGGCTATGGCTATCTATGGCTATATGCTATGGCGTAAGCATGGTGAGGCTGAAGACGATTTACCTATCAGTAGTTGGGCGATTTTAGACCAATTACAGCTTCTCCTTATTGGTGGACTGTTGACCTATGCTGTTGGTCTTTACCTGACTCAATCTGCAACGTCACAAAGCCCATATCTTGATGCAGGTGTAACGGTGTTTTCAGTATTAAATACATGGTTAATGGCTAAAAAAGTCTTACAAAACTGGCTATATTGGATCGTCATCGATAGTGCGGCTATCGTGCTTTATGCTCAAAATGGTTATTACGCAACGATTGTTATGTATGGCGTTTACTTAATCTTGGCGGTTGTTGGTTATATCAGCTGGCAAAAGCTTTATCGACAACAAGAAAACTAAAATCGTGTTGGTGCCTGCATCCAGGCATCAACATTTTTCTCACCTAAAACATTCATCATAAATAGTAATAAACGATATGATTTTCTTACTTTAGCTAAATTAGGTAGAGAATGTGTTTGTTGATATTTATCAATAAAAGTTCTTGCCTGTTGTTCATTGAGCAAAAATTCTAATAAGACCAGTTCTAATTCTCTTGGGCCGTACACAATGGCATCGAGATCAACTAAGGCGGATAGCGTTCCATCTTGTTGAAGAAACTGATCCCAACGTAAATCAGGCATGATTGGAACAAAGGTGTCTACCGTGATCGTCTCAGCTTCTGATAAAGCATCACTTAAAAGCTCATTCGAAATAAGAGCCTGCTGTTTCCCAGCTAAAAAAGTTAATGTTTCTCGTAAACGTTGGGGCCACTGTTCTTTATCTATGCCATCATAATACAGAGCGCCCCATGTTTGACGCTTATTTTGATGCAATGTGCTGATATATTCAGCTAAGTCAGACACCATCGCATCATCAACATGCTGTGATTCAACCATATCTCCTGATAGGAGTTTCGCCAATATAAATGCGGATGTTTGTCCGTTTTCTGTGGCGGAACTAGATGAAATAAAACCTGGTATCGCTAGAGAGCTTGCTGTACTCATCTCACTGTAAACACGATCAAACTTGTCGATCTGGCTTGGCAAGTCGACCTGAAATAAAGTATCCATCCCCTGCCAAAAGGTAGATGAACCCACATTTTGACTATCGCAGACTTTCAGTATCATTGGCCCATCAACCGTTTCGCAATGCCATAAACGATTGGTGCTATCGTCATACATTACCGGCAATGCTGATACTTGAATTAATTCAGGTAAGGCTTGTTGTTGCTCAGAAGATAAGTAAGGGTAAGCGCTCATTTAGGATTCAAGAATAATTTACCACATTATTTGTCATTCTCGCGGAGGCGAGAATCCAGCGATAGTTGCTACTTAGACAGTCTATAGATTCCCACTTTCGTGGGAATGACGAAAGATTAGACACAACAATCACAGTTCTATAATTTATTGTACTTACAATTACCAAGGCAGTAATTCACCATTGCTATGCCAAAATGAGCCACTATTATCTATATTCAATTCTTCCATTCGCATCAGCAGGCCTGACGCAGACTCATCAGTATCAATTAAACCATTATGACCCGTCATATCCGTTCTTACCCAGCCTGGATGTAAAATGGCAACGGCAATACCTTGTGGCTTCAAGTCGATTGATAATGATTTACCCGCGGCATTAACAGCAGCTTTGGACATACGATAGCCGTAACTACCACCTGAATCATTGTCATCAATTGATCCCATTCGGCTGGTGATAATGCCGACCTTACTACCTTCAGATAAATTACCAAGTAAGGCCTGTGTCGTTAGTAATGGACCCAAACTATTCACTTCAAATAGCCGCTTACAACTGGCAATGGTTTGTTCATTAAGTTCATCCATTGCGATGCCATCTGCAATGCCTGCATTATTGATCAACCAGTCAATATGTCGACCAGCTAATATTTTCACTAATGCTGCTAGGCTATGAGAATCACTCACATCGACATTTTCAATAATCTCAACACCTAACAGCTCCAACTCAGGCGATGACTGTCGGCATGTAGCAATAACATCAAAGCCACGTTGTTTTAATTGAGTGCATAACTCAAGTCCAATACCTCGATTACTGCCTGTTACTAATGCTGTTTGAGTCATCTTAGTTTCCTTTTATCGCTTTCATATTGTCTAAAGATGGGGCTAATACTACACCCGCTTCGGTGACAATGGCATCAATCAATTTAGCGGGTGTCACATCAAATGCAGGATTATTCGCCGATACGCCGACAGGGGCGATCTGCTGCCCATTGATCATGGTGACTTCTTGCTCGTCGCGCTGCTCAATAGGGATCTCATAACCATCATGTAACTGCCAGTCTATGGTTGATGTCGGGGCGACAACCATCATCTTCACATTGTGATAATTAGCCAATATCGCCAACATATACGTACCAATTTTATTGGCCACATCACCATTGGCCGTAATGCGATCGGCACCGACAATGATCCAATCTATTTTACCTGTTGCCATTAATGCGGCAGCCGCACCTTCAGATTGCAAAGTAACGGGAATATTATCTTGTTGTAATTCCCAAGCCGTTAGCCGCGCCCCTTGTAGCCATGGTCGTGTTTCATCGGCATAAACATGATTTATTTTCCCATCCGCATATGCTTGTCTAATCACGCCAAGAGCCGTACCAAAGCCCCCCGTCGCTAAAGCACCGGCATTACAATGCGTCAGCACAACGCTATCATCATTGATCAAATTAGAGCCTAACTCACCCATTTTATGATTTGCCGCAATATCTTCAGCATGAATTGCATGCGCTTCAATTAATAAGCTTTCTTCTGGTGACTCATTTTCAGGCAATGATTCATAAAGTACCGTCATTCGATGAATAGCCCAGTGTAAATTAACCGCCGTGGGTCTTGATTGCGCTAAATGAGCTAGAGGAGCTGTCATGGCTTGTTGCCAATTTACACCTGCAATATCCCATGCATGTCTAGCTGCTAGAACCACCCCAAATGCCGCGGTAATTCCAATCGCGGGTGCACCTCGAACAACCATGTCATAAATAGCTTTAGCCACATCATCAGAGTGCACATAGTCTAACCATATTTGTTGATGTGGTAATGCTCGCTGATCAAGCAAAGAAAGCTTATTATTACGCCATTCTATTGGCTGAATAGAATCAGTGTGTTTATCCAATGTCTTTTCCTTTCGGGAGCGGTATAATCGCTATCATGAAAAATGTTGATCTCATTATACATGCACGCTGGGTTATTCCAGTTGATGCCAAACAATCTGTTTTAGACCATCATTCTGTCGTGGTCAATGATGGTCGTATTGTAGCGCTAGTTCCCCAAGGAAAAGCGAATCAAAAATATACGGCGACCACTGTTCATCAGATGAATGAGCATTGTATTATGCCCGGCCTAATAAATAATCATGCTCATTCGGCTATGTCTTTATTACGTGGTTTAGCCGATGACTTACCCTTGATGACATGGTTAAATGATCATATTTGGCCAGCTGAAAAACAATGGGTCAGTGATAGCTTTGTTGAAGCTGGTTCCGAGCTTGCCATTGCAGAAATGATTCGTGGTGGCACGACCTGTTTTAATGATATGTACTTCTTTCCTGATGCGACGGCACGCGTCGTTGATAAAAGCGGAATCCGTGCTAGCCTCGGCATGGTCGTTATCGAATTCCCAAGTGCTTGGGCAAATACAGTTGAAGAGTACCTACATAAAGGTCAGCAACTACACGATCACTATCGTCATCATCCACGAATAACAACAAGCTATGCCCCTCATGCACCTTATACTGTTTCTGACAGTACCTTAGAATCGATTATTATGAATGCAGAAGAGTTAGACCTGCCCATTCATATGCATATTCATGAAACAGCAGATGAAGTCAGCCAAAGTATTGAAGAGTATGGTGTACGACCTTTAGAACGATTGAAAAACCTTGGCCTATTATCACCGCGTCTTATCGCTGTTCATATGACTCAGTTAAATGAACAAGAAATACAGTGGTGTGCACAGGCTGGCGTTCATATTGCTCATTGTCCCGAGTCTAATCTCAAACTAGCGAGTGGGTTCTGTCCTATTGCCGAATTAGCACAACACGGTATCAATATTTCAATTGGTACTGATGGTGCAGCCTCTAACAATGATTTAGATATGTTTGCTGAAATGCGCCAAGCAGCACTTTTAGCCAAAGCTGTCGCACAAGATGCAAGTGCGATTCCTGCCTATACCACATTAGAAATGGCGACTATCAATGCAGCTAAATCTTTAGGCTTAGATGATGTAACGGGCTCACTTAAAGTCGGTAAAGCGGCGGATATGATTGCTATTGATATGAGTAGTTTAGAGTCTCAACCTTGTTATGACATTGTCTCACAGCTTGTTTATGCGACAGGACGAGATAAAGTCAGTGATGTATGGGTTGATGGTAAACAGCTATTAAAAGATCAGCAATTAACATCATTAAACCCAACAAAAATCATCCAAAATACGCAAGATTGGGCAAATAAAATTAGGCAACAAGACAAATGACTACAGCACATACTAATGTCGATCCAAATGAAGTCGCTAAATTTGAAGCATTAGCGACAAGTTGGTGGGATACGGAAGGTGAATCAAAACCTTTACACCAAATAAATCCCTTACGATTAAGCTTTATAAAAAGTAAATGCAAACTTAGCGATAAGGCTGTTATTGATGTTGGCTGTGGTGGTGGTATTTTATCTGAAGCACTTGCCAAAAGTGGTGGTCAAGTAAGCGGTATTGATATGGGAAAAATGCCGCTTGATATCGCCAAGTTACATGCTTTAGAAGCTGAGTTAACAATTGATTATCAACAAATAACAGTAGAACAAAAAGCAGAACAAGATGGCGAAAAGTTTGATGTTGTCACCTGTATGGAAATGCTAGAACATGTGCCCGACCCAGTCTCTGTTATCAAAGCATGTTCACAATTAGTTAAACCGGGTGGCGATGTATTCTTTTCTACACTAAACCGTCATCCTAAAGCTTATCTCTTTGCTGTTGTAGGCGCAGAATATCTGTTGAATATGTTGCCAAAAGGAACACATGACTATAAGCGATTTATTCGCCCTTCCGAAATGGCAAGCTGGTGCCGTCAAGCGGGCTTAGAGGTCTCTGATATCACTGGACTTAGCTATAATCCTCTGACACAAAATTACTCATTAGGTGACGATGTCAAAGTAAACTATTTAATGCACTGTCGAAAGGCCATCGATTAATGTCTGATATTGGGCCCTCGCACGCTTTTTCAGCAGTACTCTTTGATCTTGATGGCACCTTAGTCGATACAGCCCCAGATTTAGCTTTTGCTCTCAATACCCTGCTAGAGCAAGAAGGTTATTCGCCACTACCCTATGAAAATATTCGTCCCGTTGCGAGTCATGGCAGCCCTGCTTTATTAGCTTTAGGTTTTGGAATATCATCCGAAGATGAAAGCTACACATCTCTTCAAAAACGTTTCATACAGCTTTATCAGGATAATATTGCTCGTGAAACAAGATTGTTTAATGGAATGGAAGAAGTGTTATCAGCATTAGAAAAGGCAGAGATCACATGGGGAATAGTGACCAACAAACCTGCTTTTTTAACTGAACCATTAGTAGAAAAGCTAAACTTGTCTCATCGAGCAGCTTGTATCGTCAGTGCTGACACAACACCATTTAGTAAACCTCACCCAGCCCCAATGCTTCATGCTTGTAAAATAATCCAACATGCGCCTGAGCACTGCCTTTATATTGGCGATGCCCAACGTGATATTGAAGCAGGTAAAAATGCCAATATGCAAACGGTGACAGCACTCTATGGCTATTTAAGCGAGCAAGATGATCCTGATAGTTGGCTAGCAGATATGGCCATTAAAGATCCGCGTGATATTCTCCGATGGATTTAATTCAACAGTTTTCCCAACAGCAGAACGGTCTTATCATTCTATTGATATTAAGCGGCTTGATTGGTGCCCTTAGTGTTTTTATCTTATATAGACGTAAAAGCCATCGATTAATTGAAGAAAATGCCAGCCTAGTGATGAAACTTTCCCTAGAAAAGCAAGCTACTGAACAGTTTGATGCAATATTAGATCAAGCTCATTCTCAACTTGCTAATAGTTTTAACCAATTATCAAATGAAGCATTAACTAGAAATAATGAACATTTTCTTAAACTAGCAGAAGAAAACCTCAAACGATATCAGAGTGAAGCTAAATCTGAGCTTCAATCTAAAGAGCAAGCAATCGAACAATTAATTAAGCCCATCAATGATGCCTTGCTACAAACATCAAAACAGATCCATGACATTGAAAAAGAACGCAAAGAATCCTACGGCAATCTAAGTAGTACGATTTCTCAAATGGCATTAGGGCAGCAGGCATTACAATCTGAGACTCAAAACCTAGTTCAAGCGTTACGTCGACCTGAAGTTCGAGGTCAGTGGGGCGAAATGACCTTACGCCGCCTTGCAGAACTTAGTGGAATGGTTGCACATTGTGACTTTTTTGAACAAACTCATACTGTGACGGAAACAGGCAGTATTCGTCCCGATATGATAGTTCGACTACCTGAAAACCGTGAAATCATTATCGATGCTAAGACCCCACTAGATGCCTATCTATCAGCAATCCAAACAACAGATGATGAAGTACGCAAAAAAGAGCTTAAACGCCATGCTCACATTATTCGTCAACGCGCAAAAGAATTAGCGGCAAAGAACTACTGGGCTGAGTTTTCTCAATCACCTGAGTTTGTCATCTTATTTATTCCAGGTGAACATTTTTTATCAGCAGCACTTGAGATTGATCCCTCTTTGCTTGAAGACACAATTAAAGCCAATATTATTCTCGCTAGCCCAACCAACTTCATTGCGTTACTCCGAGCAGTATCTTATGGTTGGAAACAACAAGCATTGGCAGATAATGCCATCGAAATTCGCGAGTTGGGTGAAACCTTATACAAACGACTCAGTGTCTTTAGCGGTCATTTAAGCAAGCTTGGTGCAAGTTTAAATAGTAGTGTTGATAATTTTAATAAAACAGTCGGTTCATTAGAACGGCAAGTCATGCCTAGTGGCAAACGGTTCCTTGATATGGGGATCCGTGCCAAGGAGGAAATAACACCGATTTCCCCCATTGATACGAAAGCACGTAATGTAAAAGAAGATACCGATAATGACACAGCCTAACTTAGAGCAGTCATATGCATTTTGCCAACATCTAGCACAAAGTCATTATGAAAATTTTCCCGTTGCATCAGTCCTGCTTCCAAAAAAACTCCGTCGACCAATTAGTGTCATCTATGCTTTTTCTCGCACAGCCGATGACTTTGCAGATGAAGGCGATGCTTCACAAGAAGAACGATTAAAACAATTAAATGCCTACAGCGAAGAGTTAGATAAGATACAACAAGGTAACTCTAATAGTGATAATCCTATTTTTATTGCACTAGCAGATGTACTAATGCAACACAGCCTACCCATCCAATTATTTAATGATCTTTTAGATGCATTTAAACAAGATGTGGTGAAGGATCGTTATCAGAAATTTAGTGACGTATTAGACTACTGCAAGCGATCAGCAGATCCAGTTGGACGTTTATTATTACTACTATCAAATCAGCCATCATCGCAGCAATTACAACAATCAGATGCTATTTGTAGTGCACTACAACTAATAAACTTCTATCAAGATATTGTGCAAGATATTACAGAATCTAATCGTATCTATATTCCTACTGATGAGTTAGAACAATTTAACATTAATGAACAACAGCTAAGTGATAATGATAGAGATACAACAAGATTATCACCTTTACTACGCTTGCAATATCAGCGTGCTAAACAATTAATGTCTGAAGGGTATGTCCTAGGTGCAAGCATTAATGGACGCGTGGGATGGGAAATTAGAGCCATGACACTTGGCGGAATATCCACACTATCACTACTCATCCAGCAGCCCGATAATGCTTTATTAAATCGACCAAGATTGTCTAAGTGGTTATTGTTTAAAACGATGTTAATAAGCATGTCAAAACGACACTATATCAACAAGATTAAACAACTCCTTAATCTACATTAGTTAAGACTCTGGTTACCTACTTTTGAGGGTTTAAAACGTAAATACCGTTTAGCAGGAATAGGTCTACTTTCACCAGTACGTGGATTACCATTTGGTTTAGCATCAACATGTTCAACATAAAACTGTCCTAAACCTTGAAGGCGGACAACTTTATCTGCTCGTAATGATTCAATAGTATGATGTTTAAATCTCTTAATGACTTGAAAGACTTGCTCTTCATTCATCTCAAGATCAGCTGCAATGAGTTTAGACAACCCACGATCACTTTGAGCAAAACTCTGATTTGAGCTCACTAGCAATGCAAGCAGCAATAGGTATGTTTTCATGTAAGGCTCCATAATTTGATATAAACATTATATAGAAGATAGTAATGTAATAGTTATTACTCAAATCACGGACATAAAAAAGCCCATCTTGTATTTCATAAGCATTGCATAACTGTATGACCTACTCTGACTGAACACATCCATGTGTTCATCCCTGCGGGCGCTTTCAGCATCCAAATCTGATTATCTCCATGGATGGAGTATCTGCAGAAGCAATGTCTGGAACAATGCCTGTCCTACAGATTTGTCACATTGCATGTGGAGCAGGTTTCTGAAAATGACAAACAATAAAAAAGCCCATCTTCTGTTGAAGATGAGCTTGTTTTATATTTAAGCCTGGCAGTGACCTACTCTCACATGGGAACTCCCACACTACCATCGGCGCTAAGTCGTTTCACTTCTGAGTTCGGGATGGGATCAGGTGGGACCAACT
>Ga0209495_1000988_pt1 | contig 20655 bp, 17 predicted proteins | sample EN1Hudsemesocosm_FD_184629 | JGI IMG/M metagenome (GOLD analysis project Ga0209495, IMG submission 184629) | Methane-oxidizing microbial communities from mesocosms in the Hudson Canyon - EN1E Hudson Canyon (SPAdes) (version 2) | ecosystem: Environmental > Aquatic > Marine > Cold seeps | place... | reverse complement strand
GGATTCGTGCTGGCCGATGCGGACTATGGCTCCCTCGCGGTTGAACCGTTTTCAGATTCAACAGCCCCAACAGCCCCATAGAACGTGGCTTTACCGTATTAATGGCTAATAAACACAACCGGATTTTATGGTATAATACCCATCACAATCCAAAGCATCGGACGACGGTCAGACCCCATCTGATCCTTGAATGATACTAGGAGATTTAGGCACCTTTCTAGGGCCCTTTTGACTCGCAGATTGTAAATCTACTTTTACTTGAAGAGGTTTGCAACGATGCAAAAACCATTGATCTCAAAGTCTCTCAATCAGAGAGCATTAATTCGCCCATCCGAAATTCAATCCGTTTACGGCGTTTCTCGTTCGTCCGCTTATCTATGGATGAACCAAGGGAACTTTCCGGAATTAGTTCATTTGTCGCCCCGTTGTCGAGCTTGGCGTAAAGCCGATCTTGATGCGCATTTTGGTTTGACGGGGGATAACAGATGATCAACGAACGAATTCGATACGCCGCCCCAATGCAGTCTGAACATGACTCATCGCTACTGAAATTTATTTCAGTCCAATAAAAAACCGCACCTGACCCTTAGGAAATCAGAATGCGGTTGATTGACTGTTACGAGCTAATTATACCATATTTAACGGTTCTTAGGGCTGGTGCGTTCTTTATACAATGGAGATAAAGAATGGCCACAATAGTTTTTACTAAGTACAAATCGGACAGTGCTTTGTCCAAAGAATTCACCCTTGAAAACGATGAAATAGAGAACAATTCAGCGGCTTATATGACTAATGGGCAAGCCGAGCAACTCTCTACGGATATTGAAGGGTTCGCTGAACTATTACCGACGTTTAGTAGCAATGAGGCGTTGGGATTTGGTGTTCATGACGCTGAACGTTATGGTGATTGTGTTGGCATTAGAACTAAATCAAACGCACAACCTGATCAGGGTATTTTGTCGCGGACTAAAGAATATTTTAAGTATGCGAATGCTCCTGGAATGATGATGCTGGATCATGATCCTTCAGGCGAACATGCGATCGACCCTGTGCGGTTAATGGCATATTTGACGACGATATGCCCTCAATTAAAAAAAGTGGGCACTGTCACACGCGGTAGTGTTAGTGCCGGCGTTCATAAAACCGGTCAGAAGCCTTCTCATTCGAAAGGGTTTCATATTTATATTGGTGTTAACAGGGCAGATGATATTCCACGAATTGGGGCAATATTATTTAATCGTTTATGGCTTCTAGGTTTGGGTTATATCACCATTACCAGTGCAGGTACCATGTTACTTAGAACCTACATTGATGCTACGGTATTTTCTCCTGAACGGTTAGATTTCGCTGGGAAGCCGGTTCTTAAGTCTGATGGGCTTGCGTACACGCCACCTGAAGCTGTTCATCATCCCGGACAGTTACTGGCTACGAGTCAGATCAAAGATTTAACCGACGCTGAGGCGGCTGAGGTGGATCGCTTACAGGCTGAAGCCAAACGTGCCATGGCCGATGAAGCGGATAATGTTCGAGCCGATTGGGAATTAGCGCAACGCGCTAAGCTCGAAGAACGAGGCGTAACCTCTGATCAGATTGAAGCGGCGATGTCCCGCTTAGGTTCTGAGCGTAGCGACCTATCACCAGACTGGGTTCTAGAATTTAGCGATGGGCGCGCGGCGACTGTGCGCGAGGTGCTAGAGAACGGTCTAGCCTTTGATGAGGCATCCTTAGCCGATCCTATTGAAGGACTAACGTACGGTAGTGAGGTGGCTAAGTTCTATTGGAATAACGGCCGCAGCTCGGTGGTGCATTCATTCGCGCATGGCAGTAAACATGTTTATTTTCTAAAGACTGATTACCGCATTCCTGAGGACTGGGAACGGAAGCTATCAGCTATGATTGATCATTTTAACGAGGAATATGCTCTGTCTATGATCGGTTGCAAGTCAGTTTTGGTTTCTATAAAGCGTGACGCTCAATTGGAATGCACTCGAACTGTATACACCGGAATACCGGCTTGTCGCGACTTAATGCGAAATCAAATAATCCAAACGGGGCTAAAGACTGGGGACAGACCTATTTATAAGAATCACCTAGATGCTTGGATGGATCATCCAGATAGGCGCACCTACAAGGCTGGGGTTATTTTTGATCCTTCAGGCGTGGAAGATCCGGATGTTTATAATTTATGGAATGGCTATGCCATTGAGCCGTTACCGGGCAGTTGTAAAACTATTTTGCGGTTTTTACGTTATGTTATTTGTTCAGGGAATAAGCAGCATTATGATTATGTTCTTAAGTGGTTAGCTCGTTCGATTCAACGGCCACAGGATATCGGTGAAGTGGCCCTTGTGCTACGTGGTAAGAAGGGAAGTGGGAAGACGACGTTGGGCGAGATCATGCGGCGGATATTTGGTAATAATTACTTGTTATTAGATGACCCGAACCTACTGACTCGAGGGTTTAATGCTCACCTTCGAGAATGTGTGTTTGCTGTTGCTGATGAAGCGGTCTTTGCCGGTGATAAAAGGACCTCAGGTAAGCTCAAAAGTCAGATTACATCGACGACTATGAACCTTGAACGAAAGGGTTATGATGTTGAGACAGTACCTAGTCGATTAACCCTTGTAATCATTTCCAATGATGACCATATCATCGATGCTACAGGTGATGAGCGCCGTTATTTTCCACTGGAAGTGTCGGATCAATACATAGGTGATACTGGCTATTTTGATGGTCTGTATAAGGCAATCAACGGTGATGAGCTAAGGTGCTTTTTTAGGATGATGATGGCATTTGATATCAGTGAATTCAATCATCGAGTGATGCCAAATACGGATGAGATGCGCCAGCAACAAGCACTATCATTAAAGCCAGTCGATCAATGGCTTTGTGAAATCGGTTGTCGAGGTGATGTTTACCCGAGTATATGGAATTCGGGAGAATTTGATCCATGGCAAGAGGTGGTGGCGATGGATTTACTGGTAAGCAGTATGAGTGTTTATGCCCGAGAGAAAAAAGTGTCGACCTACGACACGGTGAGCCGGCAGCAGTTAGGAACTAGATTAGCATCGATGTTTTTGAAAACCAGACAGCATAACCTACCTGTTGTGGTTGGGTGTAAGGAGGCAGGCATTGAGGTGCCTCGTGTTGTTCGTTGCAATCAACAAAAAACGGCTTACAGGCTGGGCTCATTGGATGAGTACCGGGCTGCTTTGATACAACACTTAAAACTGCCAGAGAACTATTTCGATAACGTCTGATGCAGGGCTTGCAGGGCTGGGGGAGGCAGGTATGATCGCTCCAGCCCTTGCTATGACTGGGCTGATCATAGTAATCATACCTTGCATACTTGTTTTTTAGTTTAAAAAAATAAAATAGTAACTATCAGAGGTTCATTTGTTTTTTTTTCAAAACCAATTTGAAAATCACTATGCAAGGTATGATTACTATGATTGAAACGGCTTTTTTCCCCGTTCATTGGCAGCACATTTTGATCTACAGCAAAGTCCATCGAACTTAGCACCTAGCAATCAATCGCTGAGCACTAAGACTTGTTGCTACGAACACAGACTGGTAGACCACGCTCGTAGATCCTCGCGCTAGGCGCTAGGCTGCCGACAGGTTCGATCGTTAGATTTGGGCCGTAGTGGTTAGGGGTAGTTGTACATCGGTAGTGACATCTAGACTCTGGGTGCTAGGTAGGGATTCTTGTGGCTATGTATTGTGAGGCTTTTAACCATGGTGGCGCTCTAGTTGGGTAGCAGCTCTCATTGGGATTAGCGGCCTTGCGCTAGGAGCGAAGCTATTTCGCCGTCATTTCCCCCTCTCTATTGGGGCTGTTGGGAGCTGTACTGATAGGAAGATTTGTTTGACAAGTTGTTGTTTAAAAACAATAAAGCAAGAGGAATTAGTAGACCCTGGTAATCATCGTAAAAGGTCCCGGCTGTTTTGTTACATGGTGTGATCGGGTGTTAGTGGCGTGGCGGGAATCGAGTCGATGGGCTTGGTGCTAGGTTCGTCGTGATGGCGGTGGAATTAAGTTGGCCCGGACCCATAAAAGAGTATGAGATCCCTAGGGCCCGCTAGAGATTAGGGAAGGGCAATTAGGACGATGGCTGCCTCGCGGCTGAAGCGTTTTGGTGGCATTCGTAGTAGACTCCTCAGCGTTAATAACAGGCATCCACAGTATGACTCCCTATGCTAACCCAACCCGCTATTTTTAATCTTGATGGACGCTTCATGGCGCGTTGGAGTGCAGGCGATAAGCGTGTTATTTCACAAGCGAAAGAAACCCTGTCTGATGAACTCAAGGGAAAACTCAGTGCGTATTGCACTCATGTTAAAGGGTATGGCGACGTGAAGAAATCGTTACGCTTACTGACTCGGGTTATCCCTGAATTTCGCTACGCGGCTCGTTTTGATGTCGCTCGTTACTATGAGTCCATTGACCACGCTGTTTTGCTGAGTCAGTTGAAGGAAATGCAAGTGAGTCAACACAACCAAGATATCGTTCAGCAGTATTTAGCATTGCCCGATAGGCGTAATTCCGATAAAGGGATGATTGCGGGCGGAAGCCTATTGCCGCTATTGGGTGCTGTGATGTTAACGCCCCTCGATAATCCATGGAAAAAGAAATCTGCACAGGGCATCTCTGGTATATCCGTTACATGGATGACTTTGTGGTACTCGCTAAAACCCGTCATCAGTTCAGAAAAGCGATAAAGAAAGTTCATGCGGTGATGCGCCAGTTGAAATTAACGTTACACCAAGAACAAAAATGTTTTATTGGCAAGACCGAGACCGGTTTTGATTTTTTAGGTTACCAGGTGAATCCAAGACAGCAGCTACACCCCTCAGCTGAGAGTATTAAGCGCTTAACTCACCGCTACCGCCGGCTTTACGAACAAGGAGTCAGTCTAGAACGACTCCGGTAGCATGTGGTTCGTTGGTGTTGCTGGTTTTGGGGAGGATTTCGGCTGGAGGTATGGATGGAGTGAGGGGTAGAGTGGTATTGGCGTGACTTAAACGCAACGGCTACGTTACGAATAAGTCACCCCAATACTCTGCTCTAAATGATGGGAAAAGAGGTTTTCTTTGCTTTATATATTATTTGTTTGGGACAGCAAGGCAGCTATCTTCGCATACAGATACACAATTAGGTCGTAGGGGGTCATTACTCGTATTTGGGCCACAGCCACCTTGTGTTTCATTGTCGTCGCGACCTAGCATGTGCGGTTGTGGGCCATACCCGCCGAACCCGCCATATCCCGGACTTTCGTCTTCACCTCCTCCCTGGCTTGCGCAACGTTTAACCTCCTCACAATGCCAACCACTCATGTCGGTTGTGTTCCCACCCCCATCGCCACGGCGTACGGCACCCTTATCGTAAGCAATGCCGTAGCCGCCGTCATTCCACGCTGACGCGCTGAAACTAATTCCTAATAAACATCCTAACATTAGATATTTCATAACATTCCTCCTTTAATTCAATTATTACCTCGGTTTGAATGTTCCTTTCCTGTCTATCATTTCGAATCCTTTCATTCCGCTGCCACCACCAGTGGTTACGGTTCGGCAACTACCACTGCAGCTTTGACGGCACGTAGTGCCTGAGCTTGTTGTTACCGTCCCGGCGCAGCCTGCTACTTGCCTCTCTTCTTCTTCGCCGTCCGTTCCTCGATAAATTTTCACGCAGGTCTTTAGTTCGACACACTTTGTATCGCTAAAAACACCATTGATACTGATTGGGCCGCCGTCACCGGGTGCACTATGTGCGGTATAAGTGACTGAAAAAATAATCATAATTGTTAAAAACAATTTCATAACATTTCTCCTCTTTACATGATAATCAATACATTTTAATAATTACACACTCATAACTACTCTTTCTTCATCCATTATTGCTGCCTCCCTATATCACATCTCTGGCTTTTACTTTACTTTAAGGGTACCGCCGCGGCCTAATCCACCTTTGACATCTTGGGCATTGTAGTTTTTGAGCGCTTGAACCAGCCCGTTATAAGCATCTGCAAAAGCTGCAACAATGGCCTTCCCGGCAGGTGTACGTGACAACCCTCCGACGCTACCCCCAAAAGCTGCGAACTGGCCACCAAAATTGGTGGACGAGGCACTTCCTTCTGCTGCGGCTACTTGAACGGTAGAACGAATATCCGTCAAGGTTAAGGTAACTACGCTATCCCAGCTCTCCAGTGAACCAGCTAGAACACCTATCGCCGGATGGATCATTCCGCCTAAGGATGCTCCGAGTCTGCCCGAAGGAGCATTATTAATGACAATACTCGGTTCTAGGTAATAGTCTGCAGCAACGCGCTGCCCTTGCTGTTGTTGTGAACCGGTCCGATACTCGCCAGAGTTGCGTTGCATATCAGTGATCCTTGATAAGCGCCTATCCGATCGAATATTCCCGATTGAAGTAAGAACAAAGCAATTCGATTGTTGGACTGCAAGTCGAATAAGCGGTTCTACCGAAGTAACATTGGTCGCTCTACGGAAAGAACGTAACCAGGGTTTCCGGGTACCGTCGTCCACGGCTAACGTTCCCAACGGAGCGTCACACCGTTCTAAAGAAGCATCAGCATCTACACTGGTCGACCCGCCAGAAGAACCGCTAATTATCGTCCCTCCTTTACCCGCTTGAACACATCCGGTCAAAATAACAATAAAAGTTAATAATACTGAAGCTCGTTTTGGTAATAATTTCCACATTTTTGCAATCAACATATTTCTCCATTATTTAAATAACCCAATCCCGACTGTTATTATTTCACGTAATTAAAAGACTAACATACTGATTATTATGATGATAGCTATTAAATATTAGGCCCTTTGCTAACCATTAGTCTTCCACGCGAAACCAAATTAGATTGAACATAATGGGTCTTTCTTCATCTTCTAATTTCGCAAAATCGGCAGTGGTTTCCTCTATATTTATTTTGAAATATAGAAAATCTTAGGGTGTCATTTAACTTTCTCTCACTCTTCCTCTTCTACTGCTGTGCGGTTTGTTTTTATTCGTATTATGTTTATAAAACTTGATTGATAGCTGAGGGTTTTAATTGGTATTAAGATGCTTTAGGATACTCTTAGAAAGAGGTAATAACATGAGACATCTAGTAGGACTGTTTGTCGCTGGCCTGTTGATGCTGTCGGTCCAGGTCGAAGCGCAGGAGCCACAGAATGTTGTGCGCGATTATCAGAATGACGTTGAGGGAGATCCAGACAAACCGCTGCGCTTGCGACTAAAAAAGCAATCGGGTCTTGAGATGGGTCGTATGGCAGTGGTTTGGGGAAGCATCGGCGGTAGTGATACAGCGGATAGTTTCTTCTTGGGTAAAACACCTGACAAAACGCGGCTCCAGTTTGACCTAACTGCTTTGGAGGTTGGCGGCAGAGTACAGCTGATAGTGACTGCTAAAGATGGGCAGAATGTTGAGCGCCATGAAATTGAGGTCGTTTATGGAGAGAATCAAAAGTTCTGGTTGCGGCTAAAGGGAAGCTTGGTTGCACAAGTTACTGGTGTTGTCCCAACAAATTATGCGCTCTATGTGTGGTATCCCGGTGATACGGTCGATGCACTAACAAAGAATGAATTTGAGGATGTGGTTAGCAATCAAGGCATGGAAAAACCACGCATGCTGAGAGCAGTGAAGGGAGCCGGTAAATGATTCGGGTCCGTTATGTTTTAATTGCGACTTTTCTGGTTCTGAACACGAGTCAGACTGCGCGCGCCGGCGATGATCAATTTAATGTATCATTTTCCAGCATGTTAGGCGGCGCTAGCGCTTTTGCGGCGGCCTTCATTAATTATGGTGCCCTTCAGGCGTGCGCTTCCGATCCATCGTGCGGCATGCCAGATGATCCAGGCTCCGGGTTTGAGGTGGGTGCAGGCAGCTGCTGCGATAACAATGATGATTGTTTTAACGACTTTGCTCTCCATGTGAAGCGGCTTGATAAGGCCTTATTCACGCTCTACAAAAATGAGCGCTACCATAACCTAGTCATGCGTATCCAAGGCATTCGCATGTCAGCAATGAGGGGCGCTGGCAGCTTGAGCGCGGCGGGGGCAGCAGTTGTCGCGCGGCTGGAAATAAACATTGCCAAAGACCAAAAAAAGTATTTTGAAAGGTTCAATGTCAAAACAAATACCAACATCAGCCTCTTGAATGATTTCTTAGTAGAATTAGGTGCTCTAATCGAAAATCACTGTGCGGGGTCAAACTGGTACCAGCGCAATGGGGTGCCGCTCTATATGCATGCAAAATTGACGTTCCCGAAATAGAATCATGTATTGGGAAATACAGGCACAGGGTATGTAACTTGCTATAAGGGCCAGCCGTCTAGAAATATCTAGAACGGGTTCACTGGGTTCATCGTATCTGGCTAGCCCCCTCGCTGATTGCACCGAACTCTTCTCCGAAACTTGAGTGAAGCGATAACCAGCACCCTTGGTAAATCAGGAAAGAGAAAATATCTCGCCTATATGCAAGAAATCAGAGTTCTTGGCCTATATCAACGAAACAAAACCGCTGACTGAATCAGCCATTTGGCACCCTTTTGCATCAGTTCAAATCGAATCCCTTTGAATAATAGGCTATTAGAAACAGGTATCGCTACGATGACCGCTTTATCGGCTGCACTGGATCGGACGTCAAGCGACCAATTACTATCAGGTTTTTGTCCAGCGAGGTTCATCGCTATCAACCGCCCCAGTGATCTGCGCGCCTCTTTGCTAACCTCCCACAATGGCTCCGAATTCTTGATTACTTCGGTCATGACGGCATGCTGATTCACTATCCTCTCAGCCGCTGACAGAATAGCAAGCTGAGTGTGTACTACCGATTCAGCTGACCTCTGGTCAATCTCTACGTCACCCACCTGCTCGATGAACTTCTTCGCTGATTCTGCTCTTTTTTTCTTGCGCAGGTTCTGAGTAATATTCTCATAGTCGGCTACAAACCATCTGCCGCCCTCTTTTCTCATTGAAAAGAGAAAGGACACGGTCGACTGACGCAACCCTCCACCGGAAAAACGGACCTTTAGATTCGTAGCATTATCTTGCTTATTCTCTATTTCTATTTGGGTCTCAGAAGTTGGACGATGCTGATTTAACCATAAAAACCACATTTTGCTCTTGAATGAGGGAGTCCAGAAGCCCAACCCTGATCCGTAGTAATCTCTAATGGCTTTGGACTTTGTTTTATTGGCAGCCTGCTCGAGTCGTGCTATACCCTGAAATGCCTGTTCCAGCCATTTCGATAACAGTTCTTTGGCATCCTCTGGTTCCTTCACAATCGGCCGGAGGGTAATATCATCAAAATCACTAATCGACCATTTATCTCCTTGCCGAATGAGTTCGAAGGAGGTCATCCAGGGTTGATCCCAGTAACAGGTATTGAAAGCGACATCAATAGCCATGTAGTCACCCGCTCTTTTGACCTTACCCAGAGACCAACTGACCGAATCATGCAGTTTGATGAATCGAACCACCGAAAAATGACTGTTGCGTGGGCTTGACAGCCAGTATTGGGAGGCCTTCAATAAGGCACCTTTGCCACCATTTTTTACAGATGTAATAACTTCAGTGAGATAGGTTTCAAGGTGATCCGTACTCTGGTCTGCCCGAGCGGCAAAGGGCAAACTAACGATGAGTACAATTAGAATATTTAAGCTTGTCTTCATGACAAAATCTTAGCGCGGCTTGATAATAATCGAGTAATCAGTAAATTTCTGACGTAGCGTAAGGTTTCGACTTTTGATGACCAATTTCTGGGGCCCATTCTCAGGTGGAACGCTGATACTTATCTTCCCGGAAAATTTACTCTTTCTTAGGATTCGCCGCCCCGTACTGTTCAACAACTCGACCCCTGCAAAAAACTCAGGGTTGGAAATAGTGATGTCGATTTCCGCACCCCCCGGCAGCTCTGGAAGTGCGAACATATCGACGGAATCACCCTCACCGAGATGTCCGATCAGTTGTTTTCCGGCCGGAAGTGTTGTCGTTTCTTTGGTGATTTTTTCAGGCGCTTCATAACCCTCAACAATATCGCCGGATTCACGAATCTCCACATTGAACAACGAGTCCGCATGCACCCGGTCATACGGACTACCGATTGAAAACACGGTGCCTCGACCAACAAGATCCTGCTGCCCGATACTAAGGAAAGTTCCTGGATCACCTGATATACGCATGAAGCGCGTATTTTTCTTGGAGCGGGGGTCAGTAGAATCATAACCAGGTAAATAAATCGTCAATCGATACTGCGCTCTCCCCAATGTTGATTCGGTCATCTTCTTACCGCTACCCACTAGGCGATGAGACTGAATGAGACCGCGAAATAAAGCATGTTGAGCTTTAACCGTATCAACTCGAAAATACATCTGTTCGCCTTTTTTAAGCCAACGCTTAAGTGTATAGGTTCCTGGTGTAATAGAGACTGCTGTTTCGATCGTTGCTCCGCCCTCAACCGGGTGAATTGCACGCAGCCAGGTAGGATCAACCTTGCCACGTGCCTCAGTAACCATGATCTTCAATCCCTCAGCCAATTCCCTCGCATTTTGTGCACCCACATAGCTACCACACCCTGCCTTAGCCGCCTGACGCATTACGTCCGCAGTGGCGGGTTCTAGGTCGAAACCGATAATATTGGTCTCAAGTTTTATACCCATCTCACAAAGATGCTTGGCCGTGGCAATGGGATCACCACCACAAGTTTCTTCCCCATCGGTAATGAGGATGATCATACGGCTATCGGCCTCTATTACCTGCAAATCATCACCTGCCTTAAGTAAGCTATCGGCGATCGGAGTGTAACCATATGGGGTCAGTCTTGACGCTTCACTTCCGATAGTGCGCAAATTATTACTGCGAATTCCTGTAAGCAATGCAGTGTTGGGGCAAGAGGTTTCTTTTGTCTTTTTCACAGTACTATCGAAGCCGTAAGCACGTAGGCCGACGAGGAAAACCGAATCCTTCAATCCATCAAGAGTCTCCGCTAGGGCGCGTTTAGCAATTTCCATTTTGCGCTCATTATTTAGTTTTGCTGCCATCGAACCGCTGGCATCGAGAATCAATTCAATTGCAATGCGTTGGGGACCTGATTCACTTACTTTCATAGTTTCCAGGACCAACGGCTCTGAGGGTGGTGCTGGTACAGCGGGAACGCGTCCGCCACCACCTGGGACGTCAACGACCTGCACCAAGGTGCTCGCCGAATTAGCTAAATCTTCGGGCGGAGCTGAAAGGTCAGGAAAATCAAAGTTTGGTAGTGAACCGCTCAATTTCTGACGTAACTCCATACCATTCCTAGCTAGATCAAACTGACCTCCAGTTTGCAGTGCGATCTTTCCTAGGCCACCGATATCTTTGGCATCACCGATCCCTACAACGTTGACCTTGATATCCATCTTCCCCAGTTCAAAAGCCTGTTGCATAGGGTCACCATCACAATTCTCCTGGCCATCGGTGATTAAAATGATTTTGCCGGGACCTTTGCCGCGTAATTCGTCCTTTGCCATCTCAAGCGCATAAGCAATATTGGTTTTATGTCCAATTGCTTGTATGCCCTCGGTCAACTGAGTGATAGAAGCTAGGCTAATGGTTTCACTGAGGCTTACAACTTGTTCGTTTGCCAGGCAATTACTCTCATCGTCGTTTTTGTGTGTGCCACCGGCAAAGAAGCGGATACCTACATTTTTGCGTCCTTTGAGGTTCTTACTCCAGTCAATCAAGCTATCACGGGCAATATCAATACGCGAAACACCCTCCATCTTATTTTTCATACTGGCCGAACGATCGAAAAGAATGATTACCGGCTCGAATGTCTTCTCAGCCTCTCGATCCTGTGAGAAAGGAGCCTCTGATTGTTCGTTGGCGGTCGTTTGTGGATATGCCGGGAGACCAAGTGGGCCGAATTGATTAGTCTGTGCAAAAAGGTTACTTCCTGCTATTAGACTGATGGCTAAAAATAATCTTAAATGGAATACATTCATAAGCAATGTAAAGCTGTTTTTTTCATTGTATAGTTTTAGGCTATTTTCAGCCACCAGAAACTTACCGTGTTCTGATAAACTTGACTTCCGCATTCGTACCAGTTCTCGTAATCAGCTGCCTCGATTACTACGCCTACTTCAACCTTTTAACGCTTTTTCCAGGTAGCTCGATCACACGGCATAATTTTCTAAAAAGGTTCTTTACACCGTTTAACGCTATAGAAAAACTGTGCTATCACTGCAAGAGTGTGTCAAAAAGGGTTTCATGCGATCTTTAATCGTGTCAATGAAGGTGCCAACTCCCTCTACGCCAATGCCAATGGTATTGGTAGCCAGTCGACCAGGCGTTATAAAATACTGTCCTCCAATGATTTCTCCAGAGAAAATATTGCTGTTCATTTTTTCGAGCAGCTTGAGCCTCTTTTAAGAGCTTCGTTGCCTTTTCATCACCACGGTTGGCTGTGATTTTTAACCATTTTTCGGCTTCTCGAGGGTCTGGCCCCATTTCTTCCAACCCTGTTAAATACACTCTGCCAATTGCTTTTTGGGCCTTTAAATTCCCGCGTTCAGCAGCCTCACGCATCCATTTAAGCGCGAGGTAACTGTCTTGACGAAGGCCGTCACCGCGGAAATATTTCAGCCCCAAATCGTAGGCCGCACGAGGATCCTGACGTGCGATATCCTCCAGGGCGTGTATATGCCCTTCAGAATCATTAGAAGAACTGGCGGTATCGGGATTATCTGATGAGTAGTCGATTGGACGATTTATACAGCCGGTCGATTCACAAATTCGAATCGTTTCTTGTTGCGAAGGATTTTGCGCGCAACCGTAAAAAAAAGGGAAGGAAAAAAATCCTAGAAACAATATCCGGAAAGAACTTGAAAATTTCATTTTAAAATTCTCCTATTAAGTTAGTCCTTATGATAAGGCGCTTACGATCTATATAGATCAAGTATACGTTAAATCCATGTGGCCTCCATCGCAATCCGTGAATGGTGTAGTCCTTGCCCATTTCCTTGAGGTATTTCAGCAATACCGTGGCTCTAATGAAGCTTGCCGGGGAATAGATGGTCGGTGTCAGCAAAATGGGTAGGGAAGTGCTAGCGGAATCGCGGCATTCGATAATGAAACTCGATTTGCTTTCACCTTTCATGCGAGGCTTAATCACCGCGGTAAGCTCCTCATGCAATGCGATGTAAGTTTGATGCCGATATTGCGGAATCGGACGGTTTCTAGTCGCCCATTCAAAGAACCAGAAAACAGAGGGGTACAATACGGGTATCCTGAGCGTGTTTAGGACTGGCAATAAGCCCAATATGTATCGCCAAGCACTAGTGTTGTTCAGGGTTTCTGAAAACAGCCTACACACGGCTCTTTACCATTGACACTCCTCACTCATTAGATCGCCCAATTCAGACGAACTGACGACACCTGAGTCCAGATCAATCTTCATAGAAAACTCATACCGGCCGGATTCCTGTAGATCTTTAAGCATCTGTGAGATCTGAGTGCGCGCCACTTCCACGTATCGACTTGATGCCTTGCATTTAATGACACTGTCGCCTGGGATGTAAAAATGGATAATGCATTTGTCGTCTTCGTAGCCTTTGATCACGTTTTTCGCGGTAAAGCCCGGAACCATTGGATGCGGGTAACTATAGGTCGATGGGGTGCAGGATTTCAGGTTCTTTATATAGGCAAAGGTATCTTCTACATACTTTTCCATGTCTACCGGCGGCTGCTCGTCCATCGTCACCTTGCAGGCCTGGCTCATTGCTTTGCTTATTCTGACTTTGAGCTCCTCATCGACGGTAACGTGGAAGGGGTAGGTCTCATGACGGAGTTCTTCAAGCTGTTGCGCCGTATGCCGCTTCTGCGCTATTAGCGCTTCGATGGTCTCTGCGGAGACATTGCAAAGTACTCCTATCGCACCGATGACAGTCATCTTGAAGCGGCAAAGATCCCCCACGTAACCTTCAATGACGTATCGGTTGGTCTTGGCGGGGACGGTCGGAATGGAGAAAGTGGATTCGGAGGGCTTACAGATCTGAAGGTTTTCAAACCATGTTCGTGACTGCAACAGGTATTCAGCGACTGATGCCGAGTTATTGAAAACCAACCGATCATCGCCCGTACCGGAAGAGGGATGGCTTTCCTCGGGTATCAATTCTTCAAATGCCGCAATGAACCACTGCCCTCCTCGTTCGACGATCCGGTATTGGCCACGTTCCCTTGGGTCAATGATCCAGGACTCATCCTCCGCGTTAGGGTCTTTCATTAAGAATCCGATCTCTAAGACTTCGTCAGCAGTACCGGTTCCAACTCCGGAGTCCATTTTGCCCATTGCTGTAATGAAGGGTTTCTTATTGCTGGTTAGGAAGGTTTTGCCATGGTTTCTACTCAGGAAGTCGGCATCTGCGCCGACGTTTCCATCGAGCCAGAAATGGGGCAGATGGATTTGTTCAGCCAATGGCAATAGGGCAAACAGCAGGTGAACGTCATTGCCGTAGGCAGATCTCGCATACAACAGATAGTCATTTATCCAGTCTTGAGGATTAGCGGTTGAAAGCCGGATTGGCTCGAAATCGTCAATAAGCCAAGTGTTTACCGGCTTTGTCAGCACATAGCGGGCTGTTGACGTTGCTCCTGTCGGTCTGGGTTCGATATTGATCTTAAGGCCCCTTTGAAAATGAACAACGACTTCGGCGACCTTCCCCTTTTGCGTTATCTCAGCAAATCGGTAAGGTAAACCAGCATTGTTCTGCAGAAATAACAGGTCGAGGTCTGCATCTTTAGTCTTGCGCCAGAATGCTGCCTGTTGCCTTTGCAAGCTCTTGGTCTGCCGAGGATCTCTTCCCAGGATAGGTGTTGCGGCGGGAATTGCCGCGCCAAGATAGAGGCTCAATGCCTGGTCGGCAAGAAAAGCAGACCGGTGCAACATCTTGCGGGCATAACGATCCCCCTGGACGACTGCTTGATAACAAACCGTTCGATTTTTAAAATCCGTAAGTTGCTTGTCGTAGCGGACTACCTTTTTGCAAGTATTTGCAGCAACCTTTGCGTGCTGTTCAGCCGCAGCTGATTCTACAATGATCTTTCCAGAAAAAACCGCAGTGAGCACTAAGATAATAGTGAAAAAATGAATCACCGGCCGACTCTCCCATAAAGGTTAAACAATACGCCACAGGAAGTTCATTAGCCAGACTTTTTAAAGGCCACCTTACTGACCTATAGCTCCCACTTTTCCTAATCCAGATTAGAACTTACCGGTAACAGTCCTCTTTTGCCTCCTTTGCTGACTTCCCAGTTTTGGCATATCGGTTAATGCAGCTGGAATCCACTTTACGACCCATCCGATATTTTTCAAGGCGTCTTTCCTTGATTTTTATCTGACGTTCGGCTTCTTGACGCTTCAGCTTCGGATCCAACTCGCGCTGCTTCTTTGCGAAAGGGCGTTCCGAATATGTGCCCTTGCCACTAGGCTGGCTCGGGTCACCTCTCCACGGGCGGAACACGGGTTGTGGCGGCTTCCTAGGCTTTATTTCTTCTTTTGGAGGCTCCTCTTGTTCGGGAAAATCACTCCAGCCTGTTGAAGGGTGAGAATCGTTTAGACAGTCCTCAAAGCATTGTTGTTGCACTTCACTACAGGCATTAAATGCCTCAATCTGCGGCGCGTCGGGAGCAATCTGATCCAGACACCACGCATTAGATTCCATACACATGTTCCTACATTCACCCAAGGAGACTCCTTGCGATGGAAGGGGTTCATATGAATCGTCTCTCGCTACCTGACGATCCGAATATGTGCCCTTGCCACTAGGCTGGCTCAGGTCACCTCTCTTTCGTTTCTTGTCGGTTCTTGTTTGTCCCTTTTCCGGTTGCTGGAATTTTTCTTCTGAGCTTCGGCTCCCTTTTTCAGGTTTATTTTCTTCGTCAACATCTCTCGCTTCGCTGAAGTTGCAGGACAATTCTGCGTTGTTTGCAGAATTCATTTGGTAAACCATTGAAATTTCATTATTGTCTTCGTTGGCTTCGGCAATGTCACTAGAGGGATTCTCCCTGTCATCGCCGGAATCGATCACTGCCTTAATCGTCACAGAAGGCGGACTTCCTGCTAATCGGGGATGAATTTCCAGAGTTAGCTCACCATTAGACGCGACTGGCCCGTGCTTCGTTTCTATATTCCAAGTGCCGCCGTGGTCCCGGTCCATTTGGTCCATACGTATGAAGAATTCATCATTCTCATTTATAGGCCTAACGCCCTCATTAACGACTTTCACGCAGATTGTAATATCGCGGTCAATGCAACCATCGCAAGGGTCCTTATAAACATTTAATTCAATGGGAACAAGATCAGGAAAAGATCGTCGGTCTGGCTCGAACGTACCAATTTCGAGATCGGGTGGATCGGGTGGATCGGGTGGATCGGGTGGATCGGGTGGATCGGGTGGATCGGGTGGCTCTGGGACGCAGTCTGATGAAGGGTTAGCCCCACAATTATACGTGGTATCAGCTAGATCATAATGCTGTGTCGAATATAAAATTACTCCGAGCTGCGAGCTGGGAAAATTTTCTCTATCTGGATTGTTACCGCTTAGATCTAGGTGAGTTGCATTTAATGGCCAGGCCGATTGAGGGTTCAGCCCAGAAACCCATCCATCATCCATCCCCATAATTTGAACATCTCGGTCACGATGGCATTCTATGTGTGGCCAATGAGGACTTTGTACGTCAAATTCACCTTGAGCATTGGTGGTGTCGGTGCCCCACCAAAGACCCCAGGGGCAGGTACCAATACAACCTGAGCGCCAACGAGAATGAACCCGGATTTCAGTATTACTATAAGGCGATGAGGTTGAAGCATTTTGTAGGGTGCCGTGCACAACCCAGCTACACATATGATCTACACTATGAGCAAACAAGGTGTTGGGTATTAGCAATATAAAGACTATCAGGGAGCTTATTTTGATCAAGCTGGTCAAAATGTTACTTCTGACAATATCACGCCAATTTGGTTTCAAGATATTCCTTCCTAAGAGAATATACATATAAGCTATCATAACTAACTATAAAAAATCTTGAAAAAGTATTTTAATGCAAATTAGAACAGCTTTTTAAAGAATGAGCAGAGATCTTGCCGCGACATCGATAGCCCCTATCTAGGGCGTACTGCGAGGGCAACGTCAACACTGTCTATTGGAATCCGAAAAAAGACCGGTGTAAAGGAAATAAGACAGAAGGGGGTAGCAGAATGAGATATACCTATCTTTCTTTTCTCTAGACTGACCTCCTTATTAGTAATGAGCCAAGGGGTTTTCTAGTCGTGTATTTGAAGACGCTTATAGGGTTGTCTGAAATTCGGGGCCCACTTCTCAAGGCTAACTCATTCGAGATTATTTTATTAATGTTTCGTTCTCTTGATGGCGTTTAATTGTCTGATACCTCATAAAGCTTGTACTTGATGGTTAATTGATGATTGCCGACGGGCATTCCAAATACGGTTTCAGGTTCGTTCTGCTCAGTAACAGGGATTCTTAATGTTTGGGGGTTACTCCCCTGCGAATTTCGTAGCAAATGGGACAGTCCAATTGCGTAAATATTAGGGAATTGTTGTGAAGTCGACCCCGCCTCAGGTAGGACAAATTCCATCGTAAATGGGGCCCATACCTGATTGGTCAGCAACGAGAAGTCTATCTCCATCCATCCTTTTATCGGACTATTTGGATCTGGACTTGCCTCATAACTAATGGTTGGGGAGAGCGGCCCGGGGGGTACACTGGTGACATTGACCAGTTCCCCGGAGACAGCATTGCTTAGCTCTTCCGCCTGCAACGTAGCTGTGTAGCCTGATGGCTCGTCACCGGTCTCCACTGCCGAAATATTAAAACGGCCACGATAGTTCCAGCCTGTTGAGGAGTTGTATGCGGATTGGGGTCGAAAGGCCAGTTCAATATCTATGAATCCCGCGTAACCTTGGAACGACTTACAGACTTTAAACCTAATGTAGTCGATCGTATCCATCGGCTGGGAAATGGTTCCCTCAGTCGTCATCGGATAGGTTGCACCAGGCGGTATCGAAACAAGGGAGCTTGGAGATGCCAGCACGCTGGCTAGGGTGGGGGCATGACTAAGTATATTAGCCACGCCACCGCTGGCGATTTCCATGTGCAAGTTTAATTCCGGAGTTAAGTCAGCCGACATATTTGTGCATTCACCAGGGTTATTCGGAGGTGTGCCGTCCAGGACAACGGAAAAAGGCGGAAAGTTTAGATCGCCTGTCACATTAAAAGGCCCCATATTAACGTACCAAGCTGGTTGACCAGTGGAAAACGCCAGATTAGTAAAACGAACTGGGACATTTAAGTTGACCGCTGGATAGCTGAGGGTAACGGGGAAATCATCCGTCGTTTGAGTGCTGTAGGGGAGAGATCCCACGAAATCCCCTGCCATACATTTCACTTTGCCGGTTATGGCGGTTAAATCCAGTGCATCGCTGGAATTCTGGTCGCTTAACATCACACCCCCCGTTGACGGGTTGTCGTAGCAGTCGATCCTTAAATCATGAGGAGTGACGGTGTACTCAGCAGCTATCGCTTCTGCCCAGAGAAACGAGAATAAGGATAATGTGAACGTTGTCAGATAGTTCATCACCCAACCCTACAATATTGATAGTATCGAATCTAGTACTTTTTCCTGATCGTCTATTTAGGGTAGGAGTTGCATTGTTTCCATGCATTTCAGGCATTCTGACGATAAAAATTAATCTCTCATCGCTTCGAAGTTCATTCATATACGTTTATATGCTGCAGTTATGAAGAGTGGGCTAGCGAATCATACAAATACACCTGCTGGAATAATTGAGAATCTATCAAAAGATGAAGAAAAGTATGTGCGTAATGGTGTGACCGGAAAAACCAATACGTCTAAAACACCTATGCCAATAGGTGAGTGGTTAATCAAGGATAATAGTAATGGTCAGTGGTTACGTCATGATTCGCATGAAACATTAGGCAAGATTTCAGGTGCTGTATATAGTGATGCCCGTAAACGAAAAAACGTTAGTTTCAGCATTAGAGAAACTAGCAGATGACACCGTTCACTTTGTTCGGTTAGCAGTTTCTGGAAACCAAAATATAACGGTAAATATACTAGAGAAGTTAGCGGGTGATGATGAGTTTAACGTAAGGTGTTGTGTTCCAATAAATCCTAGCACACCTGTCCAAACATTACAGCAGCTGAAAATGGATTGCGAAGGCTTTCCTTGCAATGCTGCTATGTGGAATCAAAGTCGGCTCCGAGGTCACTTCTTAACACCAGAACAGCTAAGCGCACGATAGTCTATTTAAATTAAGATAAGTAATTAGCCCAATCTTGCATCATTACGCTACGTTTTTCGAAGAGGTCGCCGCGTCGGTATGCTGCTTCAACCTTGTTCTCTATCGTATGAGCTAATGCCATTTCGGCAACATCTCGAGCGAAACTAGAGACCTCACCAGACCAGTCCCGAAAACTTGACCGGAATCCGTGTGGAACGTATTTGCCTTTATCTCCGTTTGCGCCATACCCTTTATCGCGCATTAGTTTCAGTAATGCCATATTTGATAATGGCCGGCTTTGCTTGGAACCGGGAAAAACATAGAGGTTCCCCTCGATATGATCAATAGAATTAAAAATAGCGAGAGCGGCATCTGAAAGAGGGATTCGATGCTCACGTTTAGTTTTTGTCCGTTCAGCCGGTATAGTCCAGATCGCAGTGGTCAGATCGACTTCGGACCATTCGGCTTGCAAGACCTCACTGGTCCGTGTGGCAGTTAATATAAGAATCCGTAAGGCTAATGCAGAGATGTTTTCACTCGATAGTTCAGCCATGAAGTCAGGGAGTGCGGTATAAGGCATTGCCGAGTGGTGGACAACAGTTTTAACCCGAGAAGGTTTCGGTAATAATTTATCTAAGTGACCACGCCACCGAGCCGGATTTAAGTGATCACGGTATTTATGCGCTGCGGCAAAATCCAGGATATTCTCCATGCGTCCTTGGATACGTTTAGCCGTTTCCGTTTTAGTGTTCCATATGGGCTTAAGGATTTGTAAGATATCATCGGTCGTAATAGTATCAACTGGTTTTGATCCAATGACAGGAACCACATAAGTTTTAATCGTTCGAACCCATTGGCGGCCGTGTTTAGCGTTTTTCCATCCCCGTCGATGTGCGCGGATGTGTTGGGCGGCGCAAGTGGTAAAGGTTGGTGCTTTCTTTGGTTTAGCATTTCGTGCCTCAATGGGATCGATCCCGGATGCTACAAGTTGTCGACATTCAGCGGCTTTGACGCGTGCTGCAGATAAACCGACATCGGGATAACTCCCTAGGCCCATTTCACGCCGCCTACCATTAAGCGTATAACGCAGGACCCATTTCCTGGCTTTTGTGTTGGTAACAATAAGACGAAGACCGCCGCCGTCCTCATATTTTCCAGTAGCTGCAGTTGTTATAAACCGTGAATTGAGTTTATGAATAGCCATAAGTAACGCTCCGTGTTATTTGGTATGCTGAGAGCTATCTGGTCCCCCAATTAGTCCCCCAATCGACTTAGATTATACCATATACCATTGGACGCTATTAAACTATAATGCCTTGTTTTATAAGG
>Ga0209495_1000985_pt1 | contig 20705 bp, 20 predicted proteins | sample EN1Hudsemesocosm_FD_184629 | JGI IMG/M metagenome (GOLD analysis project Ga0209495, IMG submission 184629) | Methane-oxidizing microbial communities from mesocosms in the Hudson Canyon - EN1E Hudson Canyon (SPAdes) (version 2) | ecosystem: Environmental > Aquatic > Marine > Cold seeps | place... | reverse complement strand
TGTAAGCAAGGCAACTGCCGCGCTGGACACATTAAGTTTAGGCATCAATTAGCGACGTAGACCTAAACGACCAATCAATTCAACATAACGCTCAGCATCTTTGCGCTTCAAATAATCAAGCAACTTGCGACGCTGATTTACCATACGGATTAAACCACGACGTGAATGGTGATCGTGGATATTGCCTTTGAAATGAGACTGCAGTTTGTTGATGTTAGTGGTCAACAAAGCGACCTGAACTTCTGGCGAACCCGTATCACCGTCACCACGTTGATATTCAGCCAATACTGTTGCTTTCTCTTGTGCACTTAGTGCCATATTACTTTCCTCAATATGCTATTGAAAACTGTGTTAAAACCGCGCATATGTACAGCTTCAACAACCCATCTGACTATTCCCGCATGACAACCGGATCAGACTAATATCTTCACAAATTTAAATTCAGCCTAATAAACCACTTACGTGATAAAACTGGTCGCTATTGCGAATCAGCGCTGAATCTTAATAACCTTTTCGGCTGAGCATAACCTTCGTCATCTAGCTCAACCAACCCAGCAAAAACTTCGCTGCCTTGTTCGGTCAACATTCGAGAAAAATCGAAACTGTCAGAGACAAAATCGTCTAAAAATTCTCTTGAAATGTATAGACGTGCCAAACCCGCTTTTTCCGAGGCCGGTATTCTAACCGCTTGTCCATGCAATAGCGACCTCGACTGCTCGTTATTTGCACATATTTTAGGCAAATCTGGCAATAAACAATCAGTTGGACGTAAAAAACGATCTAACTCATCAAATCGGCCTTCCAGTGCGATCAACTCATCCAAACTAACTGTTTCGTGTAGTTCAAAATGACCTGCTTTGAAACGACGCAACATCGATACATGCGCACCGCATCCTAGTTTTAGACCAATATCTTCAACCAAAGACCGCACATAGGTGCCTTTGCTGCAGCGCACCGTTAAATCAAGATTCGCGTGCGTAGCAGCTGTTAATAGCAGCTGATAAACATGTATGTCGCGGGGTTCACGTTCAACTAAAATGCCTTTTCGCGCCCATTCATAAAGCGGTCGGCCTTGATGCTTTAGAGCTGAGAACATGGTTGGTACTTGCTTGGTGTGCCCGCGAAAACTGGCCAGTACTGCTTCTAATTGAGGCTCATCATAATCACCAATGATTCGCGTCTCGACTATCTCGCCATCACTGTCACCGCTTTCACGAATTTCACCCAGCGTCGCCGTCGTAAAATAGCCTTTATCTGCATTGAGCAGGTATTGGGAGTATTTCGTTGCTTCACCGAAACAAATAGGCAGGACGCCTGTCGCTAACGGATCAAGCGCACCAGTATGTCCAGCTTTTTGCGCTTGAAACAGCCAGCGTACTTTTTGTAATGCAGCATTTGACGTCACGCCTTGAGGTTTATCTAAAAGCAATACACCATTAATTGGTCTGCCTTTTCTACGCCTACCCACTTACCTTATTCCTCAGAATCGCCCTGAGTATTGTCTTGCGACTCGGGACTCAATGACGCATCCTTTGCGCGCGCTTTATTGATCAACCCATCTAAACGACGACCTTCACCGACTGACGCATCAAAATGAAAACGCAATTGGGGAATCATACGCAATTTGATCATTCGCCCTAGCTCACTACGCAAGAACCCCGACGCCCCATTTAACACTTTAATAGTTTGTTGAACTTCATCTGATTGCGCATTATTTTCGTTTACCGTCAATAAAGTAACATAAACATCGGCAAAACCGAGGTCTTTAGCAACGACGACATCATTGACGGTGACCATACCAACGCGCGGATCTTTAATCGAGCTACGAATCAGTTCAGCAAGGTCTCGCTGAATCTGATCCGCAATTCGATCTGTACGCTTAAACTCTCGAGCCATATTCAGGCCTACTATGCCAAAGTACGTTCAACGGAAACTTTATCGAATACTTCGATCTTGTCACCAACTTTAACGTCATAGTTCTTCACACCAATGCCACATTCAGTCCCTGAACGTACGTCGTTTACATCGTCTTTAAAACGACGCAACGATTCAAGTTCGCCTTCAAAAATAACAATATCATCACGCAATACTCTGATCTTTTTATTGCGATAAATCGTGCCTTCGAGAACCATACAGCCAGCCACCTGACCAAATTTTGGAGACTTAAAGGTATCACGTACTTCGGCAACACCCACAATATCTTCTCTAAATTCGGGCGCCAACATTCCGGTGAGCGCTTGCTTAACGTGATCGATAATTTCATAAATAACGCTGTAATAGCGCAGATCCAATCCCTCATCTTCGATAATCTTGCGTGCAGTCGCATCTGCCCGCACATTGAAGCCGATAATGACCGCATTGGTAGCCAATGCCAAGCTGGCGTCTGTTCCTGTAATACCACCTACACCGCTGGACACAATCTTCACCTGAACTTCATCGTTACCAATCTCATGCAACGCAGCAGTCAATGCTTCTAATGAACCACGCACATCTGTCTTTAATACAATATTGAGCAGTTTGGTTTCATCCGAGCCCATATTACTAAACATGTTCTCAAGCTTCGCCGCCTGTTGACGTGAAAGGCGATCTTTACGCGCCTTATCAGCACGAAACTCGGAAACTTCTCGGGCCTTGCGCTCATCTGCCACCACAACAAACTCGTCACCCGCGTCAGGTGTACCGTTTAATCCTAAAATTTCAACCGGTATAGACGGACCCGCCTCATTTGTTTGACCGCCAGCCTCGTCCATCATTGCGCGAACCCGACCGTAAAAAGTCCCTGCAATAACGATATCGCCACGTTTTAAGGTACCATTTTGTACCAAAACCGTTGCGACTGCACCGCGACCTTTATCTAAACTAGATTCAACCACAACCCCTTTCGCAGGAACATTCGGAGCCGCTGTCAGTTCTAATAGCTCCGACTGCAATAACACCGCATCAAGTAGGGCATCAATGCCTTCACCTGAGTGCGCCGATACCGGTACAAATTGAACATCACCACCCCAATCTTCTGGGATAACGTCCTTGGCCGCCAATTCATTTTTAACGCGATCTGGATCTGCTTCTTCTTTATCCATCTTGTTTACTGCAACAACAATTGGCACGCCCGCTGAACGCGCATGCTGAACTGCTTCCTCGGTCTGTGGCATGACGCCATCATCTGCAGCCACCACAAGAATAACAATATCGGTGCTTTGTGCGCCACGCGCTCGCATCGCAGTAAATGCTGCGTGCCCTGGCGTATCTAAGAAGGAAATCATGCCATGGCCCGTCTCGACATGATATGCACCAATGTGCTGGGTAATACCACCAGACTCACCTGCAGCAACCTTAGCGCGACGAATATAATCCAAAAGTGATGTTTTACCGTGATCTACATGGCCCATTACACTGACGACAGGCGCTCGAGGCTGCTCATCACCCTCATAATTTATACTTTCAATCACGTCTGTCTCAACGGCATCTTCCTGGAACAATTTGACTTTGTGACCCAGCTCTTCAACCACAAGGACCGCTGTTTCTTGATCAATTGATTGATTTTGCGTAGCCATCACACCCATTCCCATCAGCGCTTTGATAACTTGCGCTGATTTAACGGACATCTTATCTGCCAATTCGCTCACGGCTATCGTCTCACCAAGAGACACTTCTCGAATAACCGGCGCACTTGGCTTCTCAAACGCATGCGTTTTTCGTTTCTTCTTCGCTTTGAGTTTACGAGGCTGGTCTTCAACGGCGTTAATCTTCGCTTCTTCTTCCAAGATTTCAACAACATTCGCTGTCGATAAATCGTCTCCGCGCTGACGAGGCCCACGATGCCCTGCAGACTTCGTATGCTTTGACTTTGGCTTGTCTTCGTCAAAGCCTGCTCCCTCACCCTTTTTCTTAGTGCGTTTTTTACCTTGCTTAGCGTCGTCTTCTTGTGCAGGCGCAGCGGCTTGCGCGTTAGCTTTTGCTTGCAAGTCCTGTTTCGCTTTAGCTTCCGCTTCAGCGGTTTTTTTCAATTCCGCCTCGGCTTTCGCTTTGGCTTCCTCATCGCGCTTAGTTTCCATCGCCGCTTTCCGCGATTGATCTTCGGCATCTTGCTTGGCTGCTAGCACTTCTTGCTCTTGCTTCTGCTTCTCAAGCTCTATGTTCACATCTGGACGCTTGACATAAGTGCGCTTCTTGCGCACTTCAACATTTACTGTTTTCGTCTTGCCCTGTCCTGCAGCCATTTTCAACGTCGACGTTGTTTTACGTTTCAACGTAATACGATTTGGTTCGGAACCCTCTTCACCATGGCTGCGTTTCAAAAAATCAAGCAACGTCTGCTTTTCATTATCGGTCACAGTGGCATTCGCATCACGGCTATCGAGACCGGCATCAACTATCTGCTTTAACAGACGTTCAATAGGTGCGCCGACATCTTCAGCCAGTTGTTTCACAGTTACTTCTGACATGTATTAATTCTCCTGACTCAGCGTCTATTATTCCTGATCTTCAAACCATGGTGCGCGAGCAGTCATAATTAACTCACCAGCGCGTTCTTCGGTTAAGCCTTCGATGCCCATCAGGTCATCAACAGACTGCTCTGCCAGATCTTCCATACTGACAACACCTTTGCTCGCTAATACCAACGCGAGATGCTTCTCCATGCCATCCATATTTAGTAAATCTTCCTGAGGCTCCTTACCTTCAAGCTGCTCTTCACTGGCAAGCGCTTGATTCAATAACGCATCTTTCGCTCGACGTCTTAACTCTTCCACAATGTCCTCGTCAAAAGCGTCAATCGCTAACATTTCATCAAGGGGCACGTAAGCAACTTCTTCTAACGTTGTAAAACCTTCGTTCACCAGTTCCGTTGCCAAGTCTTCATCCACATCTAGTTTTTTAACGAAAAGATCTACGTAAGCACCGACTTCTTGCTCCTGCTGCTTACCCGCCTCATCTTCGGTCATCACATTCAATTCCCAGCCTGACAACTCAGCTGCAAGGCGAACATTTTGACCCGCTCGACCGATCGCCATCGCAAGATTGTCTTCGGCGACCGCGACATCCATCGAATGCGTATCTTCATCTACAACAATAGACGCCACTTCCGCTGGAGCCATTGCATTCACAACTAACTGTGCGGGGTTGTCATCCCACAAAACTATGTCAATACGCTCGTTCCCAAGCTCACCTGATACCGCTTGCACTCGCGCACCACGCATACCAACGCATGCCCCGACAGGGTCAATTCGCTTATCATTTGTTTTCACCGCGATTTTTGCCCGAGAGCCAGGGTCACGTGCCGCACCACGGATCTCGATTACTTCTTCTGATATCTCAGGCACTTCAATACGAAAAAGTTCTACCAGCATGGCCGACGCAGAACGACTTAGAATGAGCTGCGGACCGCGCATCGATTACCTCTTCTGATATCTCAGGCACTTCAATACGAAAAAGTTCTACCAGCATGGCCGACGCAGAACGACTTAGAATGAGCTGCGGACCGCGCACTTCTTGCCTAATTTCTTCCAGTAATGCTCTGACTCGGTCACCCATGCGGAAGACCTCACGCCCGACTAAATTTTCGCGAGGCAGCAGCGCTTCGGCATTATTGCCAAGATCCACAATGACATTATCTCGCGTCACTTTCTTAACCGTACCCGAGACAAGCTCACCGAGACGATCTCGATAGCCGTCTACGATCATTTCGCGCTCTGCCTCACGCACTTTTTGAACAATTATTTGCTTAGCGGCCTGCGCACCAATGCGACCAAAGGCAATTGATTCAATTTCTTCTACGTGTGTATCACCCGGCTGAAGCTTGGTGTCTATCTCTTCCGCTTCTTCCATTGTTAATTCAGTACCAAGCCCCGGTACCGCGTCGTTATCAACAACTAACCAGCGACGAAATGTCTCATACTCGCCGGACTTACGGTCAATCTTTACTAAGATGTCTGCTTCTTCCTCATCTTCATAACGCTTTTTAGTTGCGGTTGCCAATGCTAACTCGATAGCTTCAAAGATTACGTCTTTATTAACGCCTTTCTCATTTGAAACCGCTTCGACAACTAGCAATATTTCTTTGTTCATCGCGTCATTTGCTCCAATAACTATAAATCAATCAAATTGCGGTACGATGTTCGTTTTCTCGATTCCCTCAAATGGAAAAAGATATTCCTCTTGTTCCACTTGGAGAATGACATCATTCCCTTCAGTCCCCTTTAAAAGGCCACTAAACTTACGCCGACCCTCGAAAGGCATACGTAACTTCATCTCTACTTGGTGGCCCTTAAACCGCTCATAATGAGTCAGCTCATACAACCCTCTATCCATCCCCGGCGACGATACCTCTAAGGTGTAATCACCTACAATTGGATCTTCAACATCTAAAACAGCACTCAACTGACGACTTACTTTTTCACAGTCCGCCAACTCTATCCCGCTTTCACGTTCAGCTGAACTCACATCACCTGAGTCCGATTCAGACACTTTCGCTTTATCGTCAGCAACAAGACTTTCGATATAAATACGCAGAACCGAATGCTTCCCTTGCGATAAAAAATCAAGCGCCCAGCATTCGTAACCCAAACCCTCAACGACTGGATAAATGATTTCTTCTAAGCGTTTTTTCTTCGCTGACAAATTTCTCTCCAAGGCGGCAAAGCCTCATTGATGGCTGTTTCAGAAACAAAAAATGGGCCTAAAAGCCCATCAGTATAAAAAAGCCCCTGCGAGAGGGGCTCTTTACAAAACTGCTGCAAGGAGAGCCCAAACGGCGAATGCTTAACAGTATTAAGGCACTCACTCTCTGCAATGTATCGGCAGAGTCGCTCCTGTTTCACGCGGCATTATAGGCACGCGTCCTTGCTTGGTCAACTCTAAGCCAAGGAAGCGAAAACCCGCAAAATATGCGGGCCTTAAAAATGGTGCCGAAGGCCGGACTCGAACCGGCACAAGCATTAGCTCACCACCCCCTCAAGATGGCGTGTCTACCAATTCCACCACTTCGGCATTGGTGATTAGCTTCTTCACTGACCGAAGCTAATCGAAACAGTTATTCTAGTTCAGGCGCTTCATCAGCAGCGTTTGTTGATTCAAGCTCTAACACTGCATCATCAACAACCGCCGGCACACCGTCCTCACTCAGTAGCGGCGCAAGAGAGGTAGCCGCCACCGCACTCAAATCTGCCTGTTCTTTCGCAATGTATGCTAAAGACATACTTGTCGCAAAAAAAATAACGGCCAGCCACTTGGTTGATTGCGTCAAGAAGCTACCACTACCCTGACTACCAAAAACGGTTTGTGACGCCCCGCCCCCGAATGATGCACCCGCTTCAGCACCTTTGCCTTGCTGCAACAAAACCAGAACTACTAACGCCAGACATACTAGTACATGAACGACGACGACTGATGTTTCCAAAAATTCCATAACTTAAACCTATCGACACTCTATCGATTTACAGATCTGAGCAAAATTATCTGCTTGTAATGACGCCCCACCTACGAGGCCCCCATCTATATCTGGCTGCGCAAACAACTCAGAAGAATTATCGGCATTAACACTACCACCGTAAAGTAGCACCATTTTCTCTGCCAGTTCAGCATCTTTTTGACGCACATGATCACGAATACGTTCGTGCATCGCCTGTGCTTGCTCAGGACTCGCTGTGCGTCCTGTGCCAATCGCCCAAACAGGCTCATAAGCAACCGCAATCTTTCCTAGCGCTTCACTACTTAAGTTGTCTAACAGTAAAGCTAGCTGACTCGTGACCACATTCGACGCTTGCCCCAAGTCTCGCTGTTCAAGCGTTTCGCCAATGCAAAATATTGGCTGAATTTCCACTTCAAGTAAGCGCCTTACTTTCGACAACATCACCTCGTCGGTATCGCCAAATAACGCTCTCCGCTCCGAGTGGCCCACCAAACATGCATCACAACCCGCTTTGCTGAGCATTTCTGCAGATGTTTCGCCCGTGTATGCGCCTGAAGCATAGCTACTAACATTTTGCGCAGCAACCAAAACGCGGGTTAATGCGAATTCTTGGCACAATTGAGGCAATAAAATAGTGGGTGCCGCAATTAAAACATCAATACCTTCGGGCAAAGCTTGGATATTAGGAGCTATCGCCGAACTAAACGCTGACACGAAAGCCGAGTCACCATTCATTTTCCAGTTCCCAGCCACTAATTTACGACGCATCGTCTTACCCTTAGCCTCAGAAGGGCGCAAATACTAACTGAGAAGACACATAGTTACAAGACAAAAAGCCTTGCTTTTATCTCAGGCTAAGCAAGCTCTAATTCGACGCAGTGAACAAGCTCATCTACCACTTCATTCACCAGCGCAGAATCAGTCCCTTCTGCCATCACACGGATCAGTGGCTCGGTACCAGAAGCGCGCAATAAAACTCTGCCTTGCCCCGCAAACCTAGCTTCTTGTCTCGCTACCGCCTCCGCGACGACAGGGTTCTCCATCGGCGCACAACGCTCGGCAATTCGAACATTTTTTAATACTTGTGGTAGCTTGTCTAAGTCTTCCAAAAGCTCAGATAGACTCTTTTGTTGGCGCCATGTGGCACTCAACACTTGCAAGGCAGAAATAATTCCGTCCCCTGTCGATGACTTATCAAAACATACAATGTGCCCGGAACCCTCGCCACCCAACTGCCAGTTGCGTTTTTTCAACAATTCCATCACATAACGATCACCTACATTCGCGCGCTCGAAAGGAATATTTCTATTTTTCAGTGCGAGCTCAACACCAAAATTTGTCATCAACGTACCGACCACACCGCCTTCTAATCGTTGATTCTGGTGACGATCTTTAGCGATAATATAGAGCATTTCATCACCATCAATTAAGCGGCCGCTCGCGTCTACCATGGTGACTCGGTCGCCATCACCGTCAAAAGCAATACCAAGATCCGCTTCCTCAATGAGAACTTTATCCACGAGCGCCTTAGGCTCGGTTGAACCAAAGCCCCGATTGATATTCAGACCATCTGGGGAGGCACCAATAGAAACAATTTCCGCGCCTAATTCCTTGAAAACGTATGGCGCTACTTGATAAGTTGCCCCGTGCGCGCAATCCAATACAATCTTGATACCCTCAAGACTCATTTGTGAAGGGATCGTACTCTTGCAAAACTCAACGTAACGTCCGACCGCATCATCAATCCGCTTGGCTTTACCTAAACTGTCCGGCGAAACCACTTCTAAGTCTTTATCAAGCCAATCTTCAATTTCCAGCTCAACGTCATCGTCTAGCTTCATACCCTCAGGCGAAAAGAACTTAATGCCATTATCTTGATAAGGATTATGCGATGCACTAATTACAATTCCAGCATTAGCACGATAAGTGCGGGTTAAGTAGGCAATTGCAGGCGTAGGCATTGGGCCTAACAAGCGAATATCAACACCAGCCGCAGATAGTCCTGCCTCTAGCGCTGATTCAAAAAGGTAACCAGAAATACGCGTATCCTTTCCGATGATCACGCGATTACGCGATCCCTCTTTTTTAAAGACTTGTCCACAAGCCCATCCAAGCTTGAGCATAAACTCGGGTGTAATTGCGCCCTGACCTAAGCGACCGCGTATCCCATCAGTGCCAAAGTACTTCCTATTGCTCATGCTTATCTACCCATCCTCAGATCTACTCAAAAAACGACGCGAACTCATCGATCTAACACCGCCTGCCAAACTTTAAGCGCATCCATTGTTTCTGCAACGTCATGCACTCGTAAAATTTTTGCGCCATTCTGCGCCGCTAATAACGCGGCACTCACGCTCCCGATCAACCTTTCCTCTACTGGTTTATCGAGGATTAAACCCAGCATAGACTTTCGTGACAATCCTGCCAGCACAGGCACGTTAAATTTCAAAAAATCCGCAAGCTGCCTGAGAATCGTTAGATTGTGTCCAAGCGACTTACCAAACCCAAAACCTGGATCAAGAATTAAGCGCGACGATGGAATCCCTGCCTGCCACATCGCCCGAATCCGCATCTCAAAAAAAGCTCCCACTTCTTCAATCACATTTTCATATAATGGTGCTTGCTGCATGAAAACTGGCTGTCCTTGCATATGCATCATACATAAGGCTGCATCCGAGCCTGCGACCGCCTCAATAGCTCCCTCTCTCTGAAATGCTCGAACGTCATTGACGATGCCCGCGCCAAGTCTAACCGCCTCGGCCATTAATTTCGGACTGCTCGTATCAACCGAAACCAAGGCATTGTGCTCTGCCACCAGCGCTTCAACCACAGGACACACACGATCCATTTCTTCCTGCAAACTCACGGCCGCCGCGCCAGGCCTTGTCGATTCTCCCCCGACATCAACAATCTTTGCACCGTCCATTAACATCTGGCGCGCATGCGCTAGCGCCTTATCAACGCGGTTAAATTGACCACCGTCGGAAAAGGAATCAGGCGTAACATTTAAGACTCCCATCACCACGGGCGCTGTCAGATCCAGTTGATATTTGCCACACCGCAAGGTGGAAATCATTTAAATATCGTCCTTCTAAGTTTACACACATAAAAAAAGGCGCAGTAAACACTGCGCCTTTCATTGTAACCGCCCAACTATACGTCGCCGACGGGACCACCAAGATTATCACCGCTTTGCCCATAGGTTTTAGATTCTGCGGCCGGTTTCTCGTTGGCATCTGCCTTCGATTCACTTCTCACTGTCGAACCGCCTGAACCCGAACCACCATCTCCACCCCATCCTTTCGGTGGTCGCGGTGTTTTACCTTCCATAATATCGTCTATTTGCAGCGTATCGATGGTTTCATACTTCATGAGCGCATCAGCCATTGCATCTAACTTATCGCGATTGTCATCAAGAATTTTTTCAGCTGTTTTGTAACAGTCATTAATAATTGAACGCACCTCATCATCGATGCTGCTGCGCGTTGAAGCAGATACATGTGACGACGCGCCGCCCGCAGACTTCCCGAGGAAAACCTCCTCCTGAGCCTCATCGTACATTAGCGGCCCCAACTTTTCAGACAACCCCCACTTCGTGACCATGTTACGCGCGATCTCTGTCGCACGTTGAATATCATTAGACGCACCCGTTGTGACGCCTTCAGCACCCAACGTTATCTCTTCTGCTATACGCCCACCGTAAAGCGAGCAAATGTTGCTAATAAGATGGCGGCGACTCATGCTATAGCGATCTTCTTCTGGCAGAAACATCGTTACGCCCAGCGCCCGCCCTCGGGGAATGATACTCACTTTGTAAACTGGATCATGCTCAGGCATTAGCCGACCCACAATCGCATGCCCTGCCTCATGATAAGCAGTGTTCAACTTTTCTTTCTCAGACATCACCATTGATTTGCGCTCCGCGCCCATCATAATTTTGTCTTTTGCCAACTCAAACTCGACCATTGACACAGCGCGTTTGTCGGACCGTGCACCAAACAATGAAGCTTCGTTTACGAGATTTGCTAAATCTGCGCCAGAAAAACCTGGCGTGCCACGAGCAATTAAAGCAGGCTCTACATCATCATCAAGCGGCACTTTTTTCATGTGCACTTTTAAGATTTGCTCTCGACCCAAAATATCCGGCAACCCAACAACGACTTGACGATCGAAGCGTCCCGGCCGCAATAGCGCGGGATCCAAAACATCAGGGCGGTTTGTCGCAGCAATCACAATGACGCCCTCATTCCCTTCAAACCCATCCATTTCGACCAATAATTGGTTAAGGGTTTGCTCACGCTCGTCGTGACCACCGCCTAGACCAGCACCACGGTGGCGGCCCACCGCATCGATCTCGTCGATAAAGATAATGCAAGGAGATTGTTTTTTCGCCTGTTCAAACATGTCTCGCACACGCGACGCACCGACACCGACGAACATCTCAACAAAATCGGAGCCAGAAATTGAGAAAAAGGGAACTTTGGCCTCACCAGCAATGGCTTTGGCTAGCAACGTTTTGCCCGTGCCCGGCTGCCCGACCATCAAAACGCCACGCGGGATCTTACCACCCAGTTTCTGGAACTTACTCGGATCTCGCAGGAATTCGACGAGCTCTTTCACGTCCTCTTTTGCTTCATCTACGCCAGCTACGTCAGCAAACGTTGTCTTAATTTGGTCTTCGCTCATTAATCGGGCTTTGCTCTTACCGAACGACATCGGACCCTTACCGCCACCCCCGCCTTGCATTTGACGCATGAAAAACATAAAAACGGCGATAATGACAAGGATAGGGAAGGAAGCGACCAGCAATTGCGTCCATATGCTTTGTTTATCTGGCTCTTTACCAACAACACGCACTTTGTTGTTGATTAGCTCGTCCATAAGCTTCGGATCTTCAACCATAGGACGGACGGTGGAATATTGGCGACCGTCGGCGGTTTGAATATCAAAGCTCAAGCCATCGATTAACACTTCTTTGACTTGACCGCTCTGGACCAACTCAATGAATTGCGAATAATCCATAGGTTGCGTTTTCTGCTCGGTGCTAAAGTTGTTGAATACCGTTAACAGAACCGCAGCGATTACTAACCAAAGTACCAGATTTTTAACCATATCGTTCAAGGGGCTTCCCTCTCAAAAATGTTGTAGCGCGATTGATAGGATCAATACGCGCGTATCGTTGTGACTGAATATACAATCAGTTTTATAAATATACCATTTATCACCGCACAATATCTGTCTTGGGCTAGCCTTTAAATCCGATCCCAATCTGATAAATTTCTCTAGACCGTGCGCGCGATGCGTCCGGTTTTCGTGAGTACACCTTATTAAACATACTCCTCATCTGAGAAATCAGATCTTCAAAACCTTCGCCTTGAAACACTTTAGCAACGAAATTACCGCCAGGTTTCAAGGTTTGCTGGGCCATATCAAGCGCTAGTTCAACCAAGTACATTGCGCTTGGAATATCCGACGCGGCATTACCACTCATATTGGGGGCCATATCCGAAATTACAAGGTCTACCCTACCATCAATTTCGCGCAACAGTTTTTCAAAGACCTCATCCTCTGTAAAATCTCCGTGGACAAAGCTCACGTCGGGCAATGGATCCATCAATAAAATATCACTCGCGATAACTTTACCGGACCCACCGATATACTGAGCTGCCACCTGCGTCCATCCGCCTGGCGCCGCACCCAAATCCACAACGGTCATGCCAGGCTTGAAGAGCTTATCTTTTTCATGCAACTCGATAAGTTTATAGCTCGCACGCGACCGATAACCATCTTCTTGTGATCGCTTCACATACGGGTCATCAAAATGTTCTTTTAACCACTGACCACTTGACTTTGAACGCGCCATAAACTTTTCTTCCTGCCAAATACCGCTGATTACTCGAAATAAACCTAGGGCGAACCCTCAAGAGGCGTTAAACTTAGATCAATTAAAAGAGTTGGATTTTATCTTATGTCACTTAGCACCGCTGAAAAAAAACAATACCGCGCCATTGCCCACAACCTCAATCCCATCATTATAGTGGGCGACAAAGGCTTGGGTGAAGGACTTCTCGAAGAATTAAAACGTAGCCTGCATGATCACGAGTTGATTAAAGTTAAACTCAACGTAGGTGATCGAGATGAACGCGCCAAACTCATCACTGAGATGGCTTCCGCCAGCCATGCTGAGGTTGTACAGACTATTGGTAAAATGGCGGTTCTGTTTAAAAAGAATCCGAAACCAAACCCCAAGCTATCGAATTTACTGCGCTAAACAACGGGCGACAACGACAAGTTACTGCATCTTAATCGTAGACAATTGTTTTACATGCTGTTTTGGCTCAATCTTATCGGCGGTAATGCGAGGCACAAGCACTATGAGAGTATTTCGAACGAAGCGTTTTTTTCTCTTTTCATTTTTTTTGACGATAGCGTGTGTGCCTGCTTCTTTTTCGCATGCGGACATAACAATTCGATCCGATCAGGCGCTTACTTTTCCAGATGCTGTGTCCAACCCTTCAAAAACTGGGCGCATGCAGGTCAATTGGAGAGGCCGATTAAGCGGTGTGCGGAATACTCAAGTCGTTGGAGATTTTTTTCAAAACGCTGACTTTCGAGTGATCAGTGACGAGAGTTCGTCGAATACCATTACCATCAACATTTATTCAAACCAAGACATTCCAGGCGTAACGCTAGACAATATTAAAGCTCGGTATGGGTCAACAACCATCAAAACATTTCCGACGAGTGGGCTACCCTATCCAACGACAGGTAATGGCACGCGGTTAAGAGTGGGCGGTCGAATAAAATTCACGAAAAATGTGAACGCAGAACTCATAGAGCCCTCATATTCGATAGAAATTACCGAAGATATCCCCACTACCCCTTAAACCTAAAAGTCTATGATATAACATTGTATCCGTTTGATAGCCCCTGTGTTCGCCCTGTCATAATACGCTATGAGTCAGAGATAAAGGTTAGTAACACAAGCGCATGCGGCATTAAAAAACGACGAAGGGCAAGAACTAAGCCCCGGCTTATAATTGGCTAGGTTTGAACTTACGAGGGAATACCGGCAGTTTGCAACACTGCCTAACCGCGACAGCGTACTCGAAAATAAACGCTGGGCTAGCGGGTGGTTTGGTTCAGAAAATGTTTACTACCTTTAAAAGAGCGCTTGCCTCGAGGCATCGTATAAAATGATTTCACACCTCAATGCGCTTGCCAATACCACTCAATATTTTAACCAAAACGAGGGTGACCTGAGTAAGATCAGTGTTTACTCGCGATAATTGAACGGTACCAAGCGGGGCCGCAAACACCCAATCTGAAATCTTTTTTTTGATCGATCCGAAAACCGTTATTAACGAGCATACCGCTATAATCATAAAGTGGATGCCAACCATTACCTGCCACAACACGGAACACGGTAACCGCGGTATAAAAGTAGAGTTTTTGACACATTGCCGCCCATTTATTGGCCTTCATTGGCGCAAAATCGGCTATAAAAAATTTACCCTCCACCCGTAACAGCGTATTCAAGTGTGAAAACACGGTTTGCATCAAGCGCGGTTCAAACACGTTTAAAAAATAATTAGCAACGACAACATCGTAGGGGTGTTCCGGTGTGTGGCACATAACATCAGCGTGAATCAGTTGTGTGGCACATAACATCAGCATGAATCAGTGCAATTGGATGCGCGCATTCAACTTTTAATGCCTTGATGCGCTTTTTAGTTTGCGCGAGCATGCCGCCGGACAACTCAACAATCGTGACCCTGGCACCTGCCTTGGCAGCCAGCACTGCATCTTCGGCTGCGCCCGCGCCCGCATACAGCACGCGCTCTCCTTCTTTGAGGTATTGCACCTGCCAACGCTTACTCTCAGCGATCATGCCGAAGCTGTATGCTCGAGCCAGAAAATCATAAATAGGCGCGACGAAAGAGAAGCGGTTTGAACTAGCTAATGTCATCTTTGTACGACTCAATCGTTTATATTATTTGGTTATAGAACGCGACATGCTCTCGCCGTCGCATACGCCGCCGACACCACATTCAGGTCTTGGTAACAAATATACCAAGGATACTCATCCAACCGGTATCTTCGTTTGTGGTACGCCAGCGACCGGAACGCATATAACCAAGAACCCTGATTGTAGATGCCTTGCGCTAATTTTCGAACCGACGCTTCATCACCCGGCTCTTGTTTTATGCCGTCTAAGGGCGCCATACCTAAGGAGATCACCTCAACCCCTTCAGCCCGAAACATCTCAATCGCCTGCAAAATAACATAGTCTAAAAAACCAGACGGCTTCACACGGGGATCCGATCGCAGAATGTTAGCGCAATACCCCTTGAGCTTACCTGCTTCGTAAAACGGATCAAAAAAAACATACCCGACCATCACACCATTTAAGTAGCAATAAAATTTTCGAACACCGCCCTCTTCTGCAAAAACAGGCGGACGCGTTAGCAGCTCAAGTTCACGCCAGCTGAAGGTTTTAGTTTTTCGCCATCGCTTTGAAATCTCCAATACACGCGCCTGGTCAACTTCGTTCCACTTCTGCTCTAACACCTCAAAACCACGCTCCCCAAAATTGGCCGCCCAGCGCAGATACTTTTTCGCTTTACCCGCGACCTGAAACCGTTTTATCGGGTACTGGAACTCTCGACCAAGCTGACTGAAGCGATAGCCTTCTTTAGATAATTCATTTTTGCAGCCTTCTGTTACGCCCAGAAGTAGATGTTTATTTCCCGTAAACGCCTCCATTGCTCGCAGAAACCGCGGCAGCATTTGTGGCTGACAAATCGGGTCACAGGGCATTACATTCAGCTTACGAAACCCCAATCTAACCTCGCGGAAAGCTGCATAGCCAATGTCTTTTAGTTCAAAATATCGACAACCAGACTGATGTCCAAAATAACTACTTGACTGCAGACCCCATTCATTTTGGTAGGCATCTAACCGTTCCACGTATTTTGAGTGTATTTGCATATCCTGCTTACAAGCAGCCGGTATATCTAGATGTTTAACCGGTGACCGACCAAGCTGGGCCATTACTTTAAAAAATACACTAGGGGCCAATAATACCAGTGGATTACGCACCATATTCGTCACATCCAAACCCAATTTAACCAGTGCCGGATGCTTTTGTGCAGCACGCAAAAACAACTGGCCATAGCCGTGCGCCAACTTCAATAAGAATCGATTGTGCAAGCCCTCGGTCTGGGTGTTAGGCCAGGCAATATCCTCAGTTAATGAAAGGTACCATGCCTGTTGATAGATAAAGGCAGAACGTTTATGGAACCAAGTCTGCCAAGAATTCTGTTCAGTTGGCTTTTTCTGCAGTGCGGCATCGAGTCGCTCCATTACCTGCGCGACTACACTTAATCCTTGTCCATGCAGAGGGTTGTAGGCGCAACAAGCGTCACCAATCGCCAACAAACCATTTGGCAAGCCTTGTTTGTGGTACTGGCGCCAAACGTTACTGGTTGCTCTGTGTATGACGATGTCATCAGTTGGGGTTGCGAGCGATAGAAAGCGATTAAGCGGCGCAGAGTTCAATTGTTTGGCAAAGTTCAGGAACCCTTCTTCGTCACTAGCCGGGTAACACGCATTCACTCCAATAAGCGTCAAGAGCCACTCATCTCCTTCCAGCTTCCAGAGTCCCGCCGCCCTTGGTGAGCGCGGCGCATGCGGCGCAATATCTAAACCAGAAAAACCTAATTTAGCTGCGTTTTCAGCGGATAATGAATAAGATCTAGATGCATAACCAGCCTTCGCATCCACTCTCATCGTTGGCGGTGCCGCGATACCCATTGGCTCAAGCCATTGCCCAAGTTTACTGCCACGCCCACTCGCATCAACAACAAGATCTGCCAGTATCGTCTGGTGTGTAGCGAGGCGAATCCCCGTCACTCGGGGGACCCCACCTTGCTTCTTTGAAAGCAAACCTGACACGCGACAGGGCTCAGAAAACTCGACATTTTCAAGCCCTTTGACGGCTTGAAGCAAAATAAAGTCTAGCAGCACACGCCGGCAAGGCCGCAAAGAAAGACCTGTTTCATAACGCGGCAAATCACCTTCTTCAAGTTGTAAAATGACATCTCTGCCGTAATCGAGCGCAGATACGCTGTAACGGTCTAAATTCTGGAAAATACCTCCTTAGTAATTCTCGCCCCTTTACTAACAACAGATGCTGATGCGCTGCATGCGGCTGGCCTTTGCGCAAAGCCGGCGCTTCAGTCGGTAAAGGGTCTTTGTCGACGATCAATACTTTTTTAAAATACTTGGATAAAACACGCGCGCTAAACAAACCAGCAAACCCGGCCCCAATAACAATCGCAGTCTGCCTATCTGACGCGAACGCCGCTTCGTTAGGAAAGAGATGTTCTTGTGAGGCGAGCTTGTGCACGTTTACTTCCATTGCGCGGCGGTACCTAAAAAAGCAACTTGGCTGGGTATTCTACGCAGGCTCAATGAAAATAGCGCACATAATTTCTGATGTAATGAGACGCTCGCAAATTTAAGTTCACACAAAATCCTTGTAGACTATGCAGCTTTAAATGTAATTGGACGATAAAAATGGGCAGAGCCTACCAAAACCGAAAAGACTCCATGGCTAAAACTGCCGCAGCGAAAACCAAGGTCTACAGTAAGTATGGCCGAGAGATATATGTTTGTGCAAAAGCAGGCGGGGGCGATCCAGACGGCAACCTAACGTTACGCAGCATGATTGATAAGGCCAAAAAGGATCAGGTACCAAGCCACGTTATTGATAAAGCACTCGAGAAAGCAAAAGGTGGCGGTGGTGAAGATTATTCACCCGCACGCTATGAAGGCTTTGGCCCCGGAAATTGCATGGTGATTGTTGAGTGCCTTACCGACAATCCAAACCGAACGTTTGGTGATGTGCGCCAATGCTTTACTAAGACAAAAGCAAAAATTGGTACACAAGGCGCCGTTAGCCATATGTTTGATCACAGCGCGATATTGTCTTTTACAGGCGATGATGAAGATGCCGTACTTGAGGCGCTTATGGACGCTGATGTCGATGTCACCGATGTAGAAGCGGAAACCGGTAAAATCATTGTTTTTGCTCCGCACACCGAATTCTTTAAAGCAAAGCAAGCATTAATAGATGCTTTAGGTGATATTGAATTTGACGTAGATGAAATCCAATTTGTACCACAAGTCACTAACCCAATTATTGGTGATGATATTGAAATGTTCGAGAAGTTTCTCGATATGCTGAATGAGTTAGACGATGTTCAGAATGTTTATCACAGCGCCGAATACTAATCGTCAAGACCTTTAATCCTAAAATAAGTCTTGAAGCAGGTAGCTATCGAAAAATGAGCACATTTTGAGTTCATATACACGCTCAGTAGAAACAGTGATCGGAAATTCCATAGCGATAGGCAAAGGGCGACCATATAACAATTAAATAAATTATTAAGCCATAACTCAAACCATTTAGGATTATTAACTAGTCGCCTTTACCGAGTTCGGTAAGGGCCTATGGCTAGATTCAGGCATGAAAATTAAACAGAAGCTGGCGCGCACATTGCTAATTAAAATAAATGACACCTATGTTGAAGCGCCCATAAACATCGCCTATGGGCTGTTTTTAAGTAAACGTTCGTGTGTGCACGAAGACGGAATACGGAAGCCCATCACTTGAAAGACCTGTTTTTCATTCGACGATTTCGGCGGCTCATCATTCGTTTGATGCTGATAACGTTCGTGCTGGGTAAAGCATCGGTACCAGCAGGCTACATGCTCGGCAATAGCGCAGAAGGCGAATGGTTAGTGGTATGCAAGCTGAGCGGTCCGCAAAGCATTTTTATCGCTGACACCACCAATACTCGCGCCCAAAACAGTAAATCTTCTTATTCACATCACGCTATCGAAGTGAGCGATACCTGCTTAATCTCGCTTAGCGCAACGTTGGCACTTTTGGATGTTTCACTGTCGAGCCGCTATGTTGTTACTTCCGAACCCCAGACGCGCTTACCCGATGCCACACATAGACCTTCAAATTGGCAAGTTCAGCGACCCATTCGAGCGCCTCCGAAGCCACTCTCATAAACCAAGCAAACACTACAAAATAACGAACTAAAACTGTTCTGCGGCGCCACTTTAAAAATTCATAGAGCGTTTGCGGGACGACGCTGTGGAGTTGAGAAATGAAAATACAATTAACGATGGCAACCTTAATGGCGAGTTTATTCCTGTGCTCGCTAAAGACTTTTGCAGACGCAAAGCATGAGCAAACAGACAAACAGAAAAACTCGATTATTCTTGCTGATGGCCACGCACCAATTGGTGTCATGGGGGACCATATGCACCAAAAAGGCGAATGGATGATCGCCTACCGCTTCATGAAAATGGACATGAAAGGTAATATTCGTGATGGCCAAGATTTAAGCCCTCGCGAGGTAGCCACCAGCACCAATCACCCATACGGTCCACCATCACTTGTTAGGATGGTGCCAACCGAAATGGATACCTCAATGCACATGCTAGGCTTTATGTACGCACCGAGCGACACGGTGACGCTTGCGCTCGGCACAAGTTACCTGAAAAAAACCATGACGAGCATCATGTTCAACATGATGAACAATCCAATGCCCGCTTCTGAAATGGATACGAGCGGCATCGGTGATACGAAAGTGAAGGCCTTAATTTCTCTTTACGAACAAACTTCACATCACCTTCATGCAAACATAGGGCTTAGCTTGCCCTCGGGGTCTATTGATGAAAACGGCATGATGGGCCGTGCCGGTTATGGTATGCAGCTTGGTACCGGCACTTATGACTTTCTTCCAGGCATTACGTATACCGGCTCAGCCGGTCAAATTGCGTGGGGCGGTCAAGCTAAAGCGACGCTGGCGCTAAACAACAATAAACACGATTACAAACGCGATACAGGTTATGACGCGAACCTGTGGGCAAGTTATCGCTTTATCCCTGCGTTGAGTGCTTCATTGCGCTTACAACACAAAAAACAGGGCAAGATTAATGGACGTGATTCAGGCATATTTGCACCGATGGTGGGTGCCAATCCTGACAACACAGGAAGAAAAACGACTAATTTGGGCGTTGGCGTTAACCTGGTCAGTTCACATGGGATACTGCGCGGCCATCGCTTTGCTTTCGAATGGCTAACAGCGGTTGATCAATCCGTTCGCGGCGTACAACTCGAAATGCAAGACATGCTAACATTCGGTTATCAATACGCGTTTTAAGGCTGCGGAGAGAGGGGGAGGGTTTTATTTGCAAACCGTTCGCCTCTCAA
>Ga0209495_1000983_pt1 | contig 20746 bp, 20 predicted proteins | sample EN1Hudsemesocosm_FD_184629 | JGI IMG/M metagenome (GOLD analysis project Ga0209495, IMG submission 184629) | Methane-oxidizing microbial communities from mesocosms in the Hudson Canyon - EN1E Hudson Canyon (SPAdes) (version 2) | ecosystem: Environmental > Aquatic > Marine > Cold seeps | place... | reverse complement strand
CAAGGTGATGGTACAGATAGTTTTAAAACACCTTTTGGTACTAACCATGCATTCCAAGGTTGGGCTGATAAGTTTTTATCAACACCAGCACAAGGTTTAGAAGATATGTACTTTACAGTTGTCGGTAAAGTCTTAGGTGCCAAAGTAGTCGCTGTTTACCATGATTATGAAACCGATAAAGGTGGTTTAGATGCGGGTACAGAATTTGATATTCTGGCACAAAAAACCTTTAAAGAGCATTACACCGTAGGTGTTAAATATGCTGACTATAATGCCGATAGTGATTTTGGTGGTGCTGACACTGAAAAATTCTGGTTATATGGCCAAGTTAAGTTTTAATTAATATTCGCTTGCTTCTTTTACGCCAGATGGAGCTATTTTCATCTGGCGTTTTTTTATCTGACTTTTAACTAAAGCCATTTTTTAGCTTAGTAAAACTAGCGTCGCACCATAATGATCAACAGCTGTGATAAATTCACAAAAAAGGTGTTTTCACACTTCAAACAAACACTTGTAGCTTATTGATTTATAGGTCTTTTATCTTGGCATGACTTATGCCTTGTTACAAGTGGGTATTAGTGTGAGGGAGGACGATATTATGGGCTTTATTATTGACTTAATCTATTTTGTTCGAGAAATAGTCAAGCTGGCCGTTATGGTTATTATTTCACCATTTGGCTTAGCTGCAATTTATTTAATCAGTGGTGAATAGACGCTGAACATATCAGGTTAAGAGAAGAAAATGATTTTAGAAAGTATATTTGTAGTGTTTGTCAGTCTAATTTGCATTATTAGTTTTTCTCGATCTCGTACAAAGGCAAGAGAACAATCTGACAAGGTACAACTTGGACTGTCTTTACTCACATATATTCAGAAAGTAATGGCATTATCACAGCAACATAGAGGCATGAGTAATGCTGTTTTACAAGGTAATGATAAGCTAAAACGACGCCTCATTTCATTGCAAACTGACTTAGATCAATTAATGGCGGCAGGTTCAGCACTGAATCTGACCGAGTTTTCTCAATGGGAATCGTTTAGTGAGCATTGGCCGAGATTGAAAAAACGTGCAGTGAATTGTGAATTAGATCCTAAAAACCTGATCAGACAACATAATATGATGATTGATGGTCAGCTATCGTTATTAGATGACATTATCTCTTATTATGGTTTAAGAGTCCTTAAGTTGGACAATACGACCCATGCATCAGAGTTATGTTTAGACATTTTAAGAGTGATTGAAACGATAGCTCAAGCGCGAGGCCTTGGCTCCGGTATCTGTGCAAAGGGCGAGTGTGTAGGTGTCGATCAAATTTCACTCAATTTTCTTGCTGCATCCATTTCAGCTTCGACTAGTGAGCTAATTAATGAGCTTAATTCAATTGATAACGCTACATTGTCAGATCAGTTTAACGCTTCATCTGCTCTTATAAAGTCAGGGGGTGACCACCTTACTTATACAATGAATAAGCACGTATTAGTCGATGGGGAAACGACTATAAGTGCTAGCGATTATTTTAATCTTGCTAGCAAGCCTATCGATGACTTACTCGATATTTTTAATGCGGTTGTTTCCTACGCATCAACACAATACACAAAAAAAGCAAAATAACTACTATGTCAGCTGTTAATACTATTATTATTAGTCACGATGCGAAGTCGTCTTTATTACTAAAACAGGTCTTAGCTGAGACAGACTATAAAATAATTTTTGAAGCCACTGTGTTACAGCAGCTTTTAGCTTCGCCAGATATTGTTGATCCTGAACTCATTATTGTCGTGTCAGAATCCACTGATTTGGCTATTTTGAGTCAATTAAAAATTATTCATCAACAATTCCCAATGCCCATTGTTATTTTTACTAATGATGATAGTGATGAGGCGATTGAACATGCACTTGAGGTGGGGGTGAGTGCCTATATTGTTGATGGTTTAAGTAAAAAAAGAATTCTGCCCATTGTCAGAACAGCATGTTTACGTTTTCAGCAGCATCAAAAGATTCAACAAGAGCTTTATGAATTAAAAACAAGCTTGGCCGATCGAAAAGTCATTGATCGAGCAAAAGGTTTGATTATGCAGCAACGCAAGTGCAGCGAAGACGAAGCCTATAAGCTACTACGAACAGCGGCTATGAAACAAAATTTACGTTTAGCGGTGCTTGCTCAAAACATTATTAATACGGCTGATCTTTTAGGCGGTTAATTATTATCTCAGAGTGTCAGCACGGCAAAGAGACATCAGGTCTCAGCAATGAACCAGAACGGTGCATACTTCTTTCCTTAACAGTGAAAAAGCTATTTTATGGCAGGTTTTTAATTACACCTTTAATTTGTAAGTTGTTGAAGTTAAGGTTTAATTGATGTTTTTTTAAGTTCTGGCACAGTATCTGCTAACAGTATGATTATGAATTAACAATCCAACGGCGGGTTGTTGTTATTAGCCCTTATATGGGAAAACGGATAAAGACGTCCTTCAAGACTACACTCTTGAGGTACGTCTTTTTTTTTGGAAAAAATTTATTTTTGGAGCAACAAATGCACATCATTACACCTCTATTTTCACGCAGAAAAATTGTAAAAACATTAGCCGCTGCAAGCATTGCCGTCACGGCGGGTTTATTACCTTTTAGTAGTGCACTTTCTGCACCTGGTGAACTAGAAAAAGAAGACCTAAAATTTGGTTTTATTAAATTAACCGATATGGCACCGTTAGCGATTGCTTATGAAAAAGGTTTTTTTGAAGATGAAGGTCTCTACGTTACTTTAGAAGCACAAGCTAACTGGAAAGTTTTATTAGATGGCGTTATTGATGGTCAGTTAGATGGTGCTCATATGCTGGCTGGTCAACCTCTAGGTGCAACGATTGGTTTTGGTACTAAGGCAGATATCATTACTGCTTTCAGCATGGATTTAAATGGTAATGCAATTACCGTTTCAAATGATATTTGGGCACAAATGAAACCAAATGTTCCTGTAGGAGAAGACGGTAAGCTTGTTCATCCTATTAGTGCGTCTGCTCTAAAACCCGTTGTTGAGAAATATAAGGATGAAGGCAAGCCTTTTAATATGGGCATGGTATTCCCTGTATCAACACATAACTATGAATTACGTTACTGGTTAGCAGCAGGTGGTATTCACCCTGGTTATTATGCACCTCACAAAGGTGATACCAGCGGTAAGATTGATGCCGATGCATTGTTATCAGTAACACCACCACCACAAATGCCTTCAACAATGGAAGCGGGCACAATTTTTGGTTACTGTGTCGGTGAACCATGGAATCAACAAGCTGTATTCAAAGGTATTGGTGTTCCGGTTATTACCGATTATGAAATCTGGAAAAACAATCCTGAGAAAGTATTCGGTGTTAGTCAATCTTGGGCTGATACAAATCCAAACACCCATATTGCTGTAGTGAAAGCGTTAATTCGAGCGGCAGAATGGTTAGATGCTGATAATAATGGTAACCGTCCAGAAGCAGTGAAGATCTTATCTCAAAGCAACTATGTTGGTGCAGACTATGACGTTATTGCTAACAGTATGACTGGTACCTTTGAATATGAAAAAGGCGACAAGCGTGACGTACCAGATTTCAATACATTCTATCGTCATAACGCAACGTATCCGTATTACAGTGATGCTATCTGGTACTTAAGCCAAATGCGTCGTTGGGGACAAATTGCAGAACCTAAAACAGATCAATGGTTCATGGATATGGCTAAAAAAGTATACCGTCCTGACATCTATGCAATCGCTGCTAAAGAGTTGCTTGCTGAAGGTAAATTAGATGCAAAAGACTTCCCTGATTTTGCCACTGAAACAGGTTTCAAAGCGCCACAAACAGAGTTTATCGATAACATCACCTTCGATGGTACACAACCGAATGACTATTTAAACCAGTTCCCAATTGGTTTGAAAGCAGAAGAAGTTATTAAATAAACCGTTAGATAGCTATAAATGTCTCGTTTTGGCCTGTCTGATACGGATCAGGCAGGCCAAATAATATAAGGCGAACAAAAGAATTATTATGAAAGATAAAATAATCCATTTTTTAGAAGTGACCGGTTTTAATTGGTTCATACCGTTAGTTAAATTGGCCACAGGTGATTCTCCATCACGACAACTGCAAGAGTTAGCAAGAATGGTGGGTATACCACTATTAGCTTTAGTTATATTTTTAGGACTTTGGCATGTAGGTGCTGCAAAAGTGGTCACTAGTTTGGGCCAAGTACCAGGTCCAGTGCAAGTTTATGAACAAGCCACAATATTGGTAGATGAACACTATCAAGAACGTGAAAAAGAAGTGAAGTTTCATCAGCGTCAGGAAGTACGTAATGCGGCAAAATTAGCTAAAAATCCTGACGCAGAAATAAAAGTAAGATCTTATACAGGTAAAGAAACCTATTTTGATCAAATTTTAACCAGTTTATGGACGGTGTTTATTGGCTTTTTAATTGCCAGCTTAATAGCGGTTCCTGTGGGCGTTATTAGTGGACTGAGCAATACGCTTTACTCAGCACTCAATCCACTTATTCAGATATTTAAACCCATCTCACCTTTGGCATGGTTGCCAATCGTAACCATGGTGGTGAGTGCGGTCTATGTTTCGACTGATCCCATGTTTTCTAAGTCCTTTGTGACCTCTGCGATCACTGTAACCTTATGTTCATTGTGGCCTACCTTAATCAATACCGCTGTAGGTGTGTCATCGATAGATAAAGACCTTATTAATGTCGGCCGAGTATTACGTCTTAATTATGTTACTACCGTATTTAAAATCGTCATTCCTTCTTCAATACCTATGATCTTTACCGGTTTGAGAATTTCATTAGGTATCGGCTGGATGGTATTGATTGCAGCTGAAATGTTAGCTCAAAACCCAGGTTTAGGTAAGTTTGTATGGGATGAATTCCAAAATGGTAGTTCATCTTCCTTGGGAAGAATTATGGTGGCCGTTATCACTATCGGTATTCTAGGATTTATGTTGGATCGCATTATGCTAACTATGCAAAAATTCTTCTCATATGACAAAAATGCAGTAATTCGCTAGGAATAGAATCATGGAAAAATATTTAAATATAGATCACGTAAGTATCGACTTTCCGACACCTAATGGTCCGTTTAGGGCATTAGATGATGTCAGCCTTAAAATTGATAAGGGTGAGTTTGTTAGTATTATTGGTCACTCGGGTTGTGGTAAGTCGACCGTGATGAACATTGTTGGTGGTCTTTACCAAGCAACACAGGGTGGCGTTATTCTTGAAGGTAAAGAAGTTAATGAACCCGGCCCTGATCGTGCCATTGTATTTCAAAATCATTCGTTATTCCCTTGGCTTACAGCGTATGAAAATGTTGAGTTGGCAGTGAAGTCGATTTTCAAAGGTAAAAAATCAGCGGCTGAAATGAAAGAGTGGATTAATCACAATATTGAACTCGTTCATATGAGCCATGCAAAAGATAAACTGCCTGCAGAGTTATCCGGTGGTATGAAACAACGTATTGGTATTGCACGTGCATTGGCAATGGAGCCCAAAGTTTTGTTGATGGATGAACCTTTTGGTGCATTAGATGCGTTAACACGAGCTCATTTACAAGATTCATTAATGGAAATTCAAGCTGACCTTAATAATACTGTCATCATGATCACCCATGATGTGGACGAAGCGGTACTGTTATCAGACAAAATTGTGATGATGACAAATGGTCCTGCCGCTACTATTGGGGAGGTGCTTGAAGTTGATTTACCGCGACCTAGGCAACGATTAGAGTTATCTGACGATCCTCAATACAATCATTTCCGTTCAGAAGTCATTCACTTCCTCCATGAACGTCACGCACGAAAAGTGGCTTAAGGCCAATACACTAAAGAAGGTTTAGATAATGAGTTATGAATTTAAATTAGATTTTGAAAATGCTGTGATTGAGGTTGAATACACCGGCGTGGTCGATTTCAATGAGCGTAAACAAGCTATAGAAGAAGGCGTGGCAATTTTACAAGATAGAGAGTACCCGCGGATTTTGATCAATCTTGTTGGAGCAAAAATGCAATTGTCCAAACATGAAAAGGTGGAGCTAGCTAAATATATTTCTGAGCAACATGCATTGATTAATGCTAAAACAGCCTTTTTAATTCGTTGTGAACAAACAGAACGAGAAGAAATTGATGATGCAGTGGTTCGCACTGACGAGTTTGATTCACAGGTGTTTTATAGTCGTAGTAAAGCACTGGATTGGCTAGGTGGCCGATAGTGACTCGGATTAGCTAGGCCAAATATTATGATAAAGAAGAACTAGCGGTGAATAGTAATAACATCACGGGAGAATCGGAGGTCTATAAGCACTATCGATTACATAGTGCTTTTCAGCCTATTATTAGTATTCCTCATAGGCGACCCGTAGGGTATGAAGGATTAGTTCGAGCCCACACGGATGAGGGAGAGCAATGCTCTCCCTTTGAGCTTTTTAAACAAGCAAAATCAAGTGAGCAGCATCTTGAGTTAGACCGCCTGTGCCGTCGCGTGCATATGAAAAACTTTACGCGACAGGAGACGAGCAATGAGTGGCTATTTATTAATTTAGACTCGCAGTGTTTGGCGGTAGAGCAACCTGAACCAGGCTTTATGAATCAATTGTTTTTTTTACATAATATTTCTCCGCACCGCGTTGTGATTGAGATTTTAGAAAGCGAGATTAGTGATCAGAAGTATTTAAAAAACCTGATCGAACATTTTCGAGCTATGGGCTGTTTGATTGCCATTGATGATTTTGGTGCAGGACATTCTAATTTCGAACGTATTTGGCAGTTAGAGCCAGACATTGTAAAACTCGATCGTAAGTTAATTCAACGAGCTGCCTTGAATTCGAAAGTAAAACGGATTTTATCGGGCATGGTTGCTTTGATACATGAGGCTGGCAGTTTAGTTATTATTGAAGGGGTAGAAACAGAAAAAGAAGCTGCGGTGGCGATAGCTGTTAATGCTGATATGGTGCAGGGTTTTTATTTTGCTATGCCTGATGCCTCGATTCAGTTACATAATGAGCAATTAGATCGTGCGATTAGTCGACTGGTTCAATTGCAGTTAGAGCAAGGGGCAGAAAAATCACATTCTTTTAATCACCACTTTTCTTTCTCTCGCTTTAAAAAAATATTTAAAAATACCGCACACCATTTTAGTCAATTAGAACAATTTGAGTCTTGTGCAATAGCGATACTGACTGAACAAAGAGCCGTTAGGTGTTTTTTATTGGATGAGGCAGGCAACCAGATTGGCGATAGTATTCATTCATCCGTTTATAAACGACAATTGGATAAGCGGTTTTTGCCATTATTATCAGCTGATCATGCCAATTGGTCACATAAACATTATCATCACCGTGCCGTGTCCTATCCAGGGCAGTTACAAATGACTCGGCCCTATTTATCCATTGCCGGCTCCCATATGTGTATCACATTGTCAAAAGCGGTTAAAATTGATGGTGAATTATTTGTGTTTTGTTGTGATTTGGATTGGCAAGATGATTAATCGTACGACTTTTGATAATGGTTTCTGGCTGATCGCATTAAGCATTATTCTAGGGCTGGCATTTGACTTAATGATGCCATTAGGTGTAGCGGTGGCTGTCGTGTATGTGATTCCTACTTTGATGACATACAACTGTAAATCGGACACGAGCACTTATATTACCACTGTAATAGGTATTGTACTGACAGGGGTTGGTTTACTGATGTCACCCGAAGGAGGCGAGCAGTGGAAAGTGCTTGCTAATAGATTACTTGCTGTGATGGCAATGATAAGTGTTGCCTTTGTCATTATTAAAATAAAACATAAGAAAGCGTTGCTGCTTGTGCAAACACGATTGGCAAAAGAGGCTGAAGACAAAGCACATCGTGCCAGTATGGCTAAATCACGATTTTTGTCATCGATGAGTCATGAGCTGAGAACGCCATTAAATAGCATATTAGGATTTTCACAGTTATTACAATCCGATGATGAATTGAATGAAGATCAATTAGAAAGTGTGAATTTCATTTATGATTCGGGTCACACACTGCTGAATTTAGTAAGCAATGTGTTAGAGTTTTCTGAGTTACAAGACAGTATTATTCGCCATCAATTGAGCGAATTTAATATTGATGAACTCATCTTTGATGTTATTAATCAACATACTCGTTTGGCTGATTCTAAGGGCGTGACATTTAATGTGGATAAACTACGGGCAAACCCGACAAAAACAGTTCATTCAGAGCCTCAGGTTATTTCGCTTGTGATTACCGCCATGATAAACAATGCAGTCCAATATAACCGCGATAATGGTACGGTCACTATTAGTTCATTCATTGGTGATGATCATTGCCGCATCACTATTCGTGACACTGGTGTAGGCATAGAACAAAAATATGACAAGGACATATTTCAGCCATTTTTACGATTAGGTATGGAGTCTTCAGCGGTAGCAGGAATGGGCCTTGCATTATCGAAAGCAAAAGTATTGATTGAATCACTTAATGGCAGTATAGGTTTTATACGTGAACAGGATGGCTCCACTTTTTTCTTAGAAATACCATATTGATAATAGATGTGTTTGTTTAGTATCCAGAAATCGAGTTGAACAGTGTTATTTAAGAGGTATTATGGCGCTTATTTATGATAGTCTGAATTTATGCTAAATCTTATACCGAAATATAAACTTATTTTAATTCCCTTGTTGATGGTGCTTATTTTTGACCTATCAATATTGGCAATGAATTACGTTATCTCAGCTCAATTAGCCACCTCAGCCGTCAATATTAATATTGCTGGGCGACAACGCATGTTGTCGCAAAAGATGAGCAAAGCAGTCTTACTTATACATTATCAATTTGAGATAGAACACGACAGTACTCAATATGAACAGGAGTTAAGCGATGCTGTGATGCTATTTGATAAAACCTTAACTGCGTTTATTAGTGGTGGAGCAACGCAGAGTGCAGCTAATAAGCAAATTTCGGTAAAAAAACTCACAAATAAGGATCTTCAGTTGATCTTAAATCAAGCTAAATTGATTTGGGACCCTTTGCAGGCACAACTTAAAAATATTAATAAAAGTGATGTGGCACTGCATCAGACGATTGATACGATATCAGACGATAATTTAAAACTGCTTAAGTTAATGAATCAGCTCACTAATCAGCTTGAGGACAAGGCTAAGAACAAAACGTATATTCTTCGTAGCCTGCAAACCATTATTGTCATTATGATCTTAATCTCTTTTTTGATGGCACTGCTACGCTTAGCTCGCAAAGAACTGTATTACAATAATTTAATGGAAAAGAGTTCCGATATTATTGTTGGTATTGATGTGCAAAAAGGAATAATTACATTTATCAGTGCTTCTGTAAGTCTTCTTTTAGAGCATGATGATACTTATTATATTGGCCATTCAATTGATCGTTTATTTGATCAGAAGTCAGTAATTAAATTATCAATGATGCTTGATAATATTGTGAAAACTAAAACATTAAGTCAGCAACGCATTGATGTTGAGTTACAGACAAAGTCATCGAATATTGTTATTGCAGAAATGCTTATGCAATTATCCATAAGTGAGAATGGCAGTTCAATTGAGCTTAATGCAGATATTCGAGATATTTCAGAACGAAAAAAAACAGAACAAAAACTACTTGATTTAGCGCATAAGGATACGTTGACAGGGCTACCCAATAGAATGATGTTTTCAGAAATGGCGAATCATCTTATTGCCTCTTCGCGACGAAAAAACAATCAGTTCGCTTTAATGTTTATTGACTTAGATGGTTTTAAATCAATCAATGATATGTTTGGCCATGCAGTTGGTGACAAGTTATTAATTGAAGTTGCTAAACGAATTCATAATTGTCTACGTGCTTCTGACTCAGTGTCAAGATTAGGCGGCGATGAATTTGTTGTCTTACTGGAAGATACCATAGAAAAACAAGACCTACTGATTGTTGGCAACAAAATTATCGCGAGTTTATCGAAGAAGATGGACATAGATTCCAAGCAATGCCAGATTGGTGCAAGTATTGGTATTGCCTTTTATCCACTTAATGGTTGTGATGTGGAGGCCTTATTAAAAAGTGCAGATAGTGCCATGTACAAGGTAAAAGCAGCTGGAAAAAATGCAATTTCATTTGTAGATTAACTGATCACTTTAGATAAAAATAATTCCCACAGTAACTTCGCACCTTTGTGGTGCGCAACACACTTGGTCTTGTTACATCTTAGTGCCAGAGTTAATGTTGGTTTCTCGCTAATCCTATATATAACATGAGCTTATAAGTTGGCACGATTCCGGCAGTGCAAGCTTAACCAATAATGGTCAGTGTTCTAATGAGATCTATTTAATGTCTGCACAAAAACTGAAGTTATTATCCTTTAGTGGTAATACCAAAATCCTTCATCTTAGTTGGATGGCCTTTTTTATAAGTTTTCTTGTTTGGTTTAACCATGCTCCATTACTTATATCTATTCAAGAGTCTCTTGGCTTAACGAATCAACAAATAAAAACGATATTGATTCTTAATGTCGCATTAACTATTCCTGCTCGAATCGTCGTCGGCATGCTGGTTGATAAATACGGACCTAAAATCATGTTCCCATTGCTTTTAGGGATATCTAGTTTCATCTGTTTCTTTTTTGCCTTGGCTGATAGCTTTGAACAATTAGCAGCCGCTCGTTTCATGTTAGGTTTTGTGGGTGCTGGTTTTGTTATCGGTATTCGCATGATTTCAGAATGGTATCCTGCAAAACAAGTAGGTCTTGCTGAAGGTATTTACGGCGGTTGGGGTAACTTTGGTAGTGCTGCTGCTGCGATGACCTTACCTACTGTTGCCCTGATGTTTGGTGGCGAAGATGGCTGGCGTTATGCGGTTGCTTTAACGGGTGCTATTGCGCTTGTTTATGCATTCATTTACTACAACTCGGTATCTGATACACCTAAAGGGTCAACTTACTTCAAGCCTAAAAAATCAGGTGGTATGGAAGTCACCAGCAAAGGTGATTTCTTTTTGTACCTATTTATGAATATCCCTTTATATGCCGCTTTAGCTTTATTAACGTGGAAGTTATCACCAAGTGGTGTAAGTCTGTTATCTGAGGGTGTCGCACAAGCAATCTATATTGGCTTGGGCGTATTGTATTTCTATCAGGCATACCATATTTATCAAGTGAACAAAGATATCTTCACTACCCCTGTTCCAGAGATTCACCGTTATAAATTTAAACAAGTAGCGATATTAGACTTAGCCTACCTAGCGACATTTGGTTCTGAACTTGCTGTGGTATCGATGTTACCTTTATTTTTCCATGATACATTTGATATTACTGCGGTACAGGCTGGTTTATTAGCTTCTGGTTTTGCTTTTATGAACTTAGTATCACGACCAATTGGTGGCTTATTTAGTGACCGCTGGGGTCGTAAACGTACCTTGACTATCTGTATCTCAGGTCTTGTTGTTGGTTATCTTATAATGAGCATGATTACGCCTGAATGGGCAATTGTATTTGCTGTTTTAGCAACCATGTTCTGTTCTTTCTTTGTGCAAGCGGGTGAAGGTGCGGTATTTGCTGTTGTACCATTAGTACAGCGTCGTTTAACTGGACAAGTTGCAGGTATGGCTGGTGCATACGGTAATGTTGGTGCAGTAACATTCTTAACGGTTTTATCATTAGTATCTGCTCAAACATTCTTCCTTGTGATTGCTGCAACAGCGGTGGTGACATTGATTGCAGTACAATTCATGGATGAACCTAAAGGCCAAATGGCTGAAATCCTACCTGATGGTACTGTACAAATGATTGATGTTCATTAAATAATAACTTCGTCGTTGCCCTGTAATAACTACGTCATTCCCGTGACTACGGGAATCCATCAACTGGCCATGGCTCCCCACTTTTGTGGGGATGGCAATAGCGAAAGTAGGGATGACAGAAACGAAAATAATGATGATACAAACAAAGTAATCATGTAAATAACAGTTCATTCTATATACTTAGAGTGAGCTGTTTTTTTGTTTTATACGAGGTTAAAAATGTCAGAAAAACTAAAAGTGAGTGTTGGTTCTTGTTCAGACAAAGGAATTAAAGACGAAAATCAAGATTCTATTGGTCATTTAATACCCAGCAATCTAAATTTATTGTCTACCAAGGGCGGCGCTTTTGCCTTAGCTGATGGTGTCAGTAGTAGTGCCGAAGCAAAACAAGCCAGCCAAGCCTGTGTAACCGGTTTTTTAGAAGATTATTTCAGTACCCCCGACTCATGGTCGGTTAAAAAGTCGGGTGGTAAGGTACTGACCTCAATTAATACCTGGTTATATAGTCAAAGTAACCAATTCCATGATGCATCTCGTGGTTTAGCCAGTACGTTTTGTGGCTTAGTGCTTAAATCAACAACAGCACACCTTTTTCATGTTGGTGACTCACGGATCTACCAGCTTAGAGAAAATAGCCTAGAGCAATTAACACAAGATCATCGCATCCAAATGCCGGGTGAGCAAGAGTATCTTGGCCGAGCAATGGGTGTTGATTACCGCCTAGATATTGATTACAGAAAAGTGCCAACAGAAGTTGGCGACCTGTTTTTTATTTCGACAGATGGTGTGCATGATTATGTGTCTGATAAAGCCATTGAGAAACTACTCACATCGGGTGAAACTGATTTAACGGTGATCTGTGAACAAATTGTTGCTCAATCACTAGAAAATGGCAGCCTTGATAATGTCAGTTGTCAGTTATTGAAAGTTGATGAGCTGCCATCACAAGATGCTGATGAAGTTTTTTCAAAATTAACCGAACTGCCATTTCCACCTGAACTTTATGAAGGTGTCATTATCGATGGCTATCGAATTACAAGAGAGTTACACGCCAGTTCAACCAGTCAGTTGTATCTTGCCATTGATACCGAGACAGATGAAAAAGTGGTTATTAAAACACCGTCGGTTAATTTTGAAGATGATCCAGCCTATTTAGAACGTTTTCAACTGGAAGAGTGGGCAGGGCGACGAATTAACAGCCCCCATGTTATTAGAACGGTTGAGCAGCAACGTCCGCGCCGTTTTCTTTATTACATCATGGAATATATTGAAGGTAAAACCCTTGAACAATGGATTGAAGATCAAACTGAACTTGATTTAACCGTGATTAGAAATATTGTTTCGCAAGCTGTTTCTGGCCTGCGTGCTTTTCATCGAATGGATATGCTGCATCAAGATATCAAACCCGGTAATATCATGATTACACCAGAGGGATTGGTGAAAATCGTCGACTTTGGCTCCACTAAAATTGCGGGTATTGCCGATATATCAACCCCGATTGAACGTAAAGAACTTTTGGGAACTAAGAACTATACAGCGCCTGAATATCTTATTGAACAGCCAGGTACAACACAGTCAGACTTGTTCGCATTGGGCTGTATTATTTATGAAATGATTACCGGGAAATTGCCTTATGGTGAGGGCCTGTCGAAAGCATCAGATCAACGATCACTTAATCGTTTGAAGTATGTGCCGATCAGCAATCATATTGCCAATGTCCCTCATTGGATGGATAAGGCGATAAGAACAGCTGTGCAAGTTGACCCTAGTAATCGATATGAAAAGTTATCGGAATTAGAATGTGATCTTAGAAAACCAAACCCCGAGTTTTTAAAAGAAGATCAATTACCTTTATTGGAACGGAATCCACTCGCTTTTTGGAAAGCGTTTTCAGCACTGTTATTTATATTAAATTTAATACTGATGTATTTTGTTTTTAAATAGTAATGCATACCAACATGTTGGGATTCATACTTTATCTCAGGCTACGAGTGACTTTTTTAGGCAAGCCGTAATGCTTTTAAAGTCGCAAATGCATGTCTGTTACTGATGTCTGGGTTGATGGTTAACTCAAGAGTAGAGACTGCTGGGAGTTCTAGCTGGTAATCTTCAACCTGACTCGTTGCACCTTCAGGACTGAAGTTCCACTGCTGCCTTACAATTTCTTGGTATGATTCACCACCGTCTGCAGACCAACGCAAAACATATTCCTGCGTACGCTCAATTTCTAACTCTGCAAACTCCAACTTAAGCCATTGCAGATTTTGAGGATTGTCGAAGATAAGCCTAATCACTTGTTCCCCAGGACTTGAGGCACGCCATTGCAAAATATTATCAAGCAGGAGAGCAGACTCGATTGGAAATGCCTCGTCTTCAGAGCTGACTTCAACGATCGCAATATTGTCGATATCTAGCCATTTATGATCAGATTCTACTTTTTGCTTGTCATCTGAATTGATAATTCTTTTACGCATCAGGATATCTTCTCCATTAAACTTTAGTGTGTAGCTTGTCTTGACTGTGCGATATCCAACAATAGCAGTGTAATAAATATGTTGGAATTAATAGCCCATCGCAAGCTACTAGTTATTGTTCTGTAGCACTGTGATGGGGCTTGATTCAGACACAAAAAAGGCATCCGAAGATGCCTTAATCGATTTAGAAATGCATATAATGCTTTTTCAATGTTTTAGTTACTGACCAAATACTTTTTAAGCCATCAGGGAAGATAACATAATCACCAGGCACGATAGTAACAGGCTCGCCACCATCTGGAGTGACAACAATTTCGCCTTCCAAGATGTATGAACGTTCGTTTTTATTGTCAAAATCAAGACGAAATTCAGATACAGGGCAGTCCCAAATATTCCAACTTGAAACGCCTAATTCTTTTAAACGTTCTTCACTTAAGTTTTTTTCAATGATAATTTCTGGCATAACATTCCTACATTGTATGTTGTTAGTAAAATGGATACGAAATCCTAATCGCTGTTAAAGCGAGCAGTCATCATAAAATATGAGACAGATGAATAATAACAGAAAGCACATTGAGAAAACGATGTAATTGACCCAATATGAAACAACGCGGATGAAAAAAAGGGCTAGCGTGGGAAATCCAACAATAGCAATGTGACAAACATATTGGAGTTCATACTTCATCCTCAGCGACGGGCTTTAATTCAGGGTGAGTAGTTTGTTATATGTAAGTAACACCGTATTTAACTTGGATAAAATCGTTGTGAAATATTAATGCTTGAGCATTTTCAAGCTTTACATGCTTATTTAATTTGCCAAAAAGAGGGATCCCTTTACCTAGAAGCACGGGAACTTGTGTAATAGTCATTTCATTAATGAGTTCGAGCTTAATAAATGATGTGATGGTTGAGCCGCCATCGATGTACGCATGTTTAAAACCACTGTTTTCTAAGCTTAGAATTAATTCTTTAATGTCGCCTGAGTACAGTTCAATTTTTCCACATAGGTTTTCTGGTATTTCTTTTACTGTATTACTTAACACCACAATTCGTAAATCACCGTAAGGCCATTGCTCAGAGCTTAAATTCATGCTGGAAATGATTTCCATGCACTTACGCCCCATAACCATGCAATCTACACAATCTATATAAGATTGAAACCCCATATCTTCAGCACCCATGACGGCATCCAAGTTCCCTGCTGTATGCAGCCAGTCGACGCCGCCATTAGCTGTTGCGATATAACCGTCAACACTTGTTGCTATAAATACAGAGCATTTCATGTTTCTATTCCTTGGCACCAAGCTATAGATTACTTAAAACTTGTTGTAAAGGTGAAGAATAACTTGCCAATTAAAGGGAAACATCCCCTTCATCTTCAGCCGTATTGTCGACCTCTAATGCTAGTTTCGCTCTTTCAGCTTTTGAGATGTATTTGTCTTTTTTACTATCTTGTAGGCGCTTTTCGTGGTTTCTTAACTTGTTTTTGTGCAGTTGAATTAACTTTTTTTTACGGTTCATAAGGTTTTTCTTATCGTCGATTGGATGCTGATCTATGCATATATCATATAATCTTAATATCATTTTTGCATGTATTTATTTTGGCTAGAATAATTTTAGATTAAAATAAATCTATCCCCATTAATTGATTGTGTTCAGTAAATTAGGGTGTAAAAACGTGTAATTTAAAAACTCCCTCACTTTTTGATTACTAATTATCTTATATGACTTCGTTTCTGATTCGGAAAACTGAGGAACAGTACCTCCGACAGATTTGATGGCTTGAGTATAAAATTCTCTTTTTGTAGGGTGAGTATCAGCACAACAATTAAATGTCTCTTGCCATGCTTCTTGGCTAACGATTTGACTAATTATCTCAATGCAATCATCTCGATGTATAAGGTTTACATAGGAGTCGGGATTGCTAATAAGTGTTGATTTTTTTAAGAAATTTCCTGGGTTTCGGTTATATCCTATCAACCCTCCAAACCTAAGGATTGTGGTTTTTATATTGCTACTGTTCCTGAATATGTTTTCAATTGAAATCAATGGGCTGAGTATAGATTCTGCGCTATCGGATTCTGAAATAGTTTTGTTGTTATTGTTGTAAACAGAGGTGGAGCTAATAAATACAACATTGCTTATTGTAGAACGTTCAACTTGTTCAGCCAGCCTGAGAAAACCAGCAATGTTTTTTGAAGGAATATTGATAATTAAAATATCTGCTTGAAGGAAGTCTCGAATGTTACTGCTCAGCAGGTCAATATCGACGATGAACGGTTCAGCATTAATATGCCTCAGTTCAGATAAGCGACTTTTTGAGGTCGTTGATGCTTTAACATGATACCCCTTCAAAATGAAGTGTTGAGTCAACGGAAGTCCAAGCCAACCACTTCCCAATATGCTTATGGTTTTCATTGTTACACCAAATTACCGATATGAAGTATTTATTTAAACATAAGGCGTCATTAATAGAATAAATGGGCTCAATTAAAAGGGCGGTTCAAAGCCATTATATGTTGCCACCATATTTTTGTTTGGTTCGTTTATATTGGGCGTGCATAACAAATGAATGCCTAGCAGCAAGCGACTAGTCGAGAATTAATGAATCAAAATCTGACCTCACAGATTCTTTAAGCTATAACACTATCAAAACATGAAACCCCAAAATGGCTCACACCTGATATGATCTCAATAGATCCAACAATTAAAAAAACAATTTAAATCAAATAACAACATTAAGAGAATAATAATGAGTGAAAAATCACCTGCTACAATGACATTTCAACAACGTGCTGATGAGTTTATTGCTGTTGCAAACCAGCAAGTACCTAACAGTTCGGTAGATGATGTTAATACATCAATTCTATATTCTGCTGCGCGTTTTAATGCCTTTAGTGTAGCTTCTTCAGTTGAGAACGCTGAGAACTTGCAAGCAGAAAAACAAGAGGCGATAAAATTCTTCACACAACGCTACACAGAGATGTTGGAGCAAAATATGGATGAATATATCTCGCGTTTTGAGCGTTATTCGCAAAAATAAACTGACATTAGAGTTAAAGGGATAATGTCCGCTTTAATCTCTTATTAAATAGCAGTTAATGCCTAATTATATTGCGCCCATCACGCTTTTTATTTTGTCGGTAAAGTAGGCAAGAGTTTGATAAAATACAGCCTTGTATTTTATCAAACGGCTTACTTCGCACTCAAAATATCTTCCCGCCATGTTTTGACCATAGCGAGTTTTCGTCTGCTGCGAAAAATTAATCTGGTGATGGGGTGGGGCAGGCGATATCTGGGAGCCTTCTTCTTTAGTTCCTTTGTTTGGGGCGAACTAAAGAAATGAATGCCTAGCGGCGAGCGACCAACCAACAGATGATAATTTAAATAAATCTGTCCCCTTTAATTCTTTAATTGAAATACTGAATCCCTATGAATAAAAAAATTGAATTATTAGCCCCCGGTGGCGATGTTGAAGCCATTAAAGCTGCCGTTATTGCCGGTGCTAATGCCGTGTATTGTGGTTTAGATAATTTCAATGCTCGCAACAGAGCCTCTAATTTGTATTTTGACGATTTACCTGGAATTTTACGTCTAGCTCACGAGCATAATTGTGAAGTATTTTTGACTTTAAATGTGGTTATTTTAGAGCAAGAAGTTGCTAGTTTAATTAAGGTTCTCAATAAACTTGTTAACACCAAAATTGACGGTATTATCGTGCAAGATTTGGGTGTTTTTAATTTAGTTAAAAAACACTTCCCTAGCTTAAGTATTCACGCTTCAACCCAGTTAACAACTCATAACGAAGGGCAAGTAAAATTTCTTGCAAAAATTGGCGCAACACGTGTTAACTTGTCACGCGAACTGAATATCCACGAAATAAAGTCATTAAGCTCTGTTGCCCATAAATATGACCTATTAAGCGAAGTTTTTGTACACGGTGCCTTGTGTGTTGCTTTTTCTGGTCAGTGCTATTCTAGCTCAGTAAGCGTGGGCAACTCTGGCAACCGTGGCAGTTGTAGCCAAGCCTGTCGCGATGAATATGAAGTCACAGAAACGGGCAATGTCTATCCACTTAACCTAAAAGATAACTCTGCCTATTTTGATCTTCCAGCACTCGTTGATGCCGGGGTTGACTCGCTGAAAGTTGAAGGCCGAATCAAAAATGCACACTATGTCTATACCGTCATTGATACTTGGCGTAAACAGATCGACACGTTTGAAAACTCAGGACAATTACAAAATGATGATGCTAACCTACATCGTGTTTTTAACCGTAGCTTTACTAACTCTTTTTTAAAGGGTGATCTTAACAAGGATATGTTTATCGACAGTCCGCGTGATTACAGCCTTAAGCATGCCGTAAAAGAAAGTAAGGTTGTTTTTGTCAAAGATATCGAGGAAGTTAAGACAAATCATTATCAGCAAAAAAATAATCTGGGTGACGAACTTGCTGAAAAAATTAAAGACATTAGTGTAGAAAAACAAAGCATTTCTTTGTCTTTTACGGGCAAATTGAACGAGCCATTAACGTTAACTATCATAGTGGGTGATAACGATAAAATGCTTAGTCTAGAAACAGAATCTACGCTAAGTGCGGCCCAAGAAAAGCCGATTACTCAGTCTGTTTTAGAAAAAAGTTTCAAAAACCTTGCTTTCAATCACTTTGATATTAGCGGTTTTAATTGCACAGGCTTAGAAGAAAATTTAATTATTCCGTTTAAGGAAATAACCACGCTTAAAAACCAAGCGACATTGTTGCTTAATGAGTCCGACGAAATTATTCCTCACGTCAATGTTGCCGAATTAGTTAAGCACAAAAAACTGTCTGACAAGCCGAGTCTGTCAATTTTAATTGCCGATGTAAAAGATATGGCTTTATGTGATTTAACCGATGCAGATGTGTATTTCAAATTACCTGAAAGCCTAAAAAAAGGCTGCAATAAACATATCGATATTTTATTGAACAATCCACGTTTAATTCCGTGGTTTCCAGCCGTTTTAATTGGCAAAGATTATGATGAATCGGTACGGATTTTAGAACAGGTACGTCCCAAACGTATTGTCAGCAATAACACGGGTATTGCATATAAAGCGTTTGAAATGGGCATTGAGTGGATTGCAGGTCCCTTTTTAAATACCACCAATTCTTATGCATTATTAACTCTGCAAGAAGAATTAAATTGTGCAGGCGCTTTTATTTCCAACGAAATTAACCGCCTACAAATCAAAAATATTGCACGACCTGCCAACTTTAAATTGATATACAGCATTTATCACCCTATTTTACTGATGACCAGCAGGCAATGTTTCTTCCAACGTACTGTCGGCTGTAATAAACCCAGTATTGAAGATGGCTGCATGCTGAAGTGTGAAAAATCAACCACTATTACCAATGTTAAAGGTGTTTCTTTTGCTGTTGATAAACAAAAAGGCGGCTACCCTAGCATCTATAATAATGAGCAATTTTTAAATGTAGACATCGTCAATGATTTGGCTGATTTATTTGATGAGTTTTTTATTGATCTCACTGATATTGGCTCAGGTTCTAAAGCAGATCCGGACAAAGCACAATTAATTACTCAATTTGAAAATATGCTAAACGGTGATGAGAGTGCAGAGCAAAACCTTCACCAAATGGTGGAACTATCGACTAGAAATCAATATAGCAAAGGACTGTAAATAGCCTATGGCGTGTACACACATAGCAGACGATTTATGACGCAGCCCATACTGTACTCCTTGCAAAACTGTCCCTATGCAATGCGCGCTAGACTGGCCATTTTAATGTCTCAACAAGCCGTACTCATTCGCGCTATTGTGATGCAAAACAAACCGACTGAGATGTTGACGCTTTCCCCCAAAGCCACAGTGCCTGTTTTAGTGTTAGACACTGAGTTTGGCACTCACGTTATCGATGAAAGCTTAGATATTATGTTATGGGCGCTTAATCTTAGTGACCCTGACAATTTACTTTATGCAGACGATGCAACAGCATTGCCTGAAATGCTGGCAATCATTAATGAAAATGACCGACAATTTAAACCCAACTTAGAACGCTACAAACGTGCCAAGCGTTTTCATGGCGATGATGAAGAAGCGTGCCGCCTACAATGCGAACCTTTTATCCAGACATTAGAACAGCGCTTGTCACAACAACCCTTTTTAATGGGGTCTACACCTAGTTTGCTTGATTTTGCATTATTGCCTTTTGTGCGGCAGTTTTCTCGAGTCAATAAACGACTCTATCGTCAAGGCCCTTATACTCATTTGCAACAGTGGTTAAACCACCATTTACAAAGCCAGTTATTTGCTAAGGCCATGCTTAAATATCCCTTATGGTTAGAGACATATGAAGAAAACGTACTGGGTCAACTATCGCGCTGATTTTCTCCGCGTCTGACTTTGCGTCATTGTTTTACTACGCATTTGCCAGAGGTTTA
>Ga0209495_1000979_pt1 | contig 20837 bp, 22 predicted proteins | sample EN1Hudsemesocosm_FD_184629 | JGI IMG/M metagenome (GOLD analysis project Ga0209495, IMG submission 184629) | Methane-oxidizing microbial communities from mesocosms in the Hudson Canyon - EN1E Hudson Canyon (SPAdes) (version 2) | ecosystem: Environmental > Aquatic > Marine > Cold seeps | place... | reverse complement strand
TGATAATATTATCCTCAATTTTAGCCATCTAGATAGTTAACTTTTTATAATTTAGCTACAAACTGAGTAATTGAAGATAATGTCAGAACAATCATCACTTTTAAGCAATGTTCGTATTGTATTAGTCAATACTTCCGATTGTCGTAATATTGGTTCAGCTGCGCGCGCCATGAAAACTATGGGATTAAGTGAACTCATATTAGTTGATCCTATTGAAATGCCAAATGGTCAGGCACAAGCTTTAGCTGCGGGCGCTACTGACGTGTTAAAAAATGCAAAGGTTGTAGGAACTTTAGCTGAAGCTATTAGTGAATGTGGCTTGGTTGTTGGGACTAGTGCGCGTTCTAGAACTCTTCCTTGGCCGATGTTAGAACCAAGAGGGTGTGGAGAAAAGCTTGTTGAAGAAGCTCACAATTTTCCTGTTGCACTCGTATTTGGTCGTGAAAGTAGTGGTTTAACCAATGATGAATTACAACTTTGTCATTTTCATGTGCAGATCCCTGCAAATCCTGAGTATAGTTCGTTGAACTTAGCGATGGCGGTACAAACACTCAGTTATGAAGTGCGCACGAGCTTTTTAATTGATCAACAAAAAGAATTTAAAATTAATGGTGAGAATCTAAGTAAGAATCTACCGAAGAAAGTTGTTGATGAAGAAGAACAGTTTCCAATTATGGAAGAAACAGAACGTTTTTATCAGCATTTTGAAGAAGCATTAAAAGCGACTGGTTTTATTACGCCTTCTCACCCAGGATTGGTGATGACTAAGTTACGCCGTCTATTTACTCGAGCACGCCCAGATGTAAAAGAAGTAAAAATGATGCGTGGTATTTTAGCTTCAGTACAAAGAACAGCTAAAGCAAACGAAAATAAAGAACAGAATAAAGAATAATTATAGTAGACACTTATTATATTGGTGTTTACATACACCAATATAGAGAAGGATAGAATTATGTTCAGCCGTATCAAAGAAGATATCAAAAGTGTCTTTGATAGAGATCCAGCAGCTCGCAATACATTAGAAGTCTTAACTAATTATCCTGGCATGCATGCTATTTGGATTCATCGCTTGAGTCATAAGTTATGGAAGAATAACTGGCACTTACTTGCGCGTTTAATTTCAACATTTTCTCGTTGGCTAACGGGAGTTGAAATCCATCCTGGAGCCACACTCGGCCGTAGATTTTTTATCGATCACGGTATGGGCATCGTCATTGGCGAAACTGCTGAAATTGGAGATGATGTTACGCTTTATCATGGTGTAACGCTTGGCGGAACGAGCTGGAATGCTGGCAAACGTCATCCTACATTAGAAGATAATGTCGTTATTGGGGCAGGTGCGCAGGTGCTTGGTCCTATAACAATAGGTAAGGGCGGCAAAGTTGGTTCTAATTCTGTAGTAGTGAAAGACTTGCCTGCTAATGCTACTGCTGTTGGTATCCCTGCACGTATTGTTAATGAAAAAAGTAAATCTGAAAAAGAGCAACGGGATCAGGCAGCGAAAAAGTTTGGTTTTGATGCTTATGCTGTATCAGCCGACAATCCAGATCCGGTTGCTAAGGCTATCGGCCGTGTTTTAGATCATATGCACTTGATGGATAGTAAAGTGACTGATTTATGTCGTGAAGTGAACCAGCTCGGTGGTGAAGTTTGTCAGGAAGCATTACCTGAATTACGCGTTGGAGAATTTGTTGATGATGAAAAAGCCGCTGCTAAGCGTCGTGAAATGATTGTCGAATCATTTGATCCAGAAATTTAGTATCATTATCACATACGCCCACTATGATTTTTTATCCCAATATTATTTTGTATCTTGCTATCGATTGACTATATTTTAAACAAGCGTAGAATACTTGAGTAAAACAGTCGGGTATTTACTTGACTATTTTATAGGGTTATGTAAAATTGCCGACGATTCGATAGGGGTACACAATGAAACTGACTTCAAAAGGGCGTTACGCAGTAACTGCTATGTTAGATGTGGCAATTCACGCAGCAACAGGACCCGTACCTTTAGCTGATATATCAGAGAGACAAGGAATTTCTTTGTCATATCTTGAACAACTATTTTCACGCTTAAGAAAATATGGCTTGGTAAATAGCATAAGAGGTCCTGGCGGTGGTTATCGTTTAGGAATGTGCTCTGCAGAAATTTCAGTTGCAGACGTAATTAATGCTGTTGATGAATCTATTAATGCTACCCGATGTGCAGGTAAAGGCAATTGTCAAAATGGTGATGAATGCTTAACGCATAATTTGTGGGAAGGCTTAAGTGATCGAATTGAAGATTTTTTAAAGAGCATAACGCTGTCAGAGCTCGTTGGACAGCGTAATGTAAAATTAGTGTCTCAACGACAAGATGAAGCTCATGCGCAAGCAAGCAAAGCAATGTCGTCATTAGAAACATTAATAGAAACCAAAAACATTATGCACGACATGCACTAAATGCGTGTTGTCAAACTGGAGAACGTTAGCGAATGAAGCTTCCTATTTATTTTGATTACTCAGCTACAACACCTGTAGATAAACGTGTTGCAGAAAAAATGATGCAGTATATGACTACTGACGGTTTTTACGGTAACCCTGCATCTCGTTCACATAAATTTGGCTGGCAAGCTGAAGAAGCGGTAGATATTGCCCGTAATCAAGTTGCTGACCTTCTTAATGCAGACCCTCGTGAAATTGTTTTCACTTCAGGTGCTACTGAGTCAAATAACCTTGCCATAAAAGGTGCCGCTAACTTTTATAAGAAAAAAGGTAAGCACATTATTACGTGTAAAACTGAGCATAAAGCAGTTTTGGACACATGTCGTGAATTAGAGCGTCAAGGTTTTGAAGTTACTTATTTAGATCCTGAAACGAACGGCTTGATTGATTTGCATAAACTAGAAGCAGCAATGCGTGATGACACTATTTTAGTGAGCATAATGCATGTAAATAATGAAATTGGTGTTATTCAAGATATTGCAGAAATTGGCGAATTGTGTCGCTCTCGTAAAATAATTTTTCATGTCGATGCTGCACAAAGTGTTGGTAAAATTGAAATCGACATGCAGCAGTTGAAAGTTGATTTAATGTCAATATCAGCTCATAAATTTTACGGTCCAAAAGGTATGGGCGCAATGTATGTAAGTCGTAAGCCTCGTATCAGACTTGAATCACAAATGCACGGTGGCGGTCATGAACGTGGTATGCGCAGCGGTACATTACCAACCCACCAAATTGTTGGTTTAGGTGAAGCTTGTCGCATTGCTAAAGAAGAAATTGCACAAGATAGAGCTCATGTAACAAAAATGCGTGACCGTTTATGGGCTGGCTTAAATGAAATGGAACAAGTATTCGTTAACGGAGATTTCGATAATCGTTATCCAGGTAACTTGAATGTAAGTTTCAACTTTGTTGAAGGTGAGTCTTTAATTATGGCGCTTAAAGATTTAGCCGTATCTTCAGGTTCAGCATGTACATCAGCAAGTTTAGAGCCATCATATGTTTTACGTGCTTTAGGCTTGAATGATGAAATGGCACATAGCTCAATTCGTTTTAGCTTCGGACGTTTTACTACTGAAGAAGAAATAGACTACGCAATTGCACTTATTAAAAAATCAATTGGTCATTTACGTGATATGTCACCACTTTGGGAAATGTTCAAAGACGGTATTGATTTAGATTCAATTGAATGGGCTGCTCACTAAGCATCCCCAACAAATTTACTGATGAGCGTTCATTTTTGAAACGTTCATCGCTATTAGGAGAGAAATAATGGCTTATTCAGAAAAAGTAATTGATCACTATGAAAACCCACGTAATGTTGGCTCAATGGACAAAAACGATCCACAGGTAGCAACAGGTATGGTTGGCGCACCCGCATGTGGTGACGTAATGAAGTTACAACTTAAAATTAACGACGACGGTATCATCGAAGACGCTAAATTTAAAACGTATGGTTGTGGTTCTGCTATTGCTTCAAGCTCATTAGTGACTGAGTGGGTAAAAGGCAAGTCAATTGATGAAGCTGGTGAAATAAAAAATACGGCTATTGCTGAAGAACTTGCATTACCTCCGGTAAAAATTCATTGTTCTATTTTAGCTGAAGATGCTATCAAAGCAGCAATTGAAGATTACCGTAGTAAAACTGCTTAGAAGTCGGAGTTATTTATGAGTGTTACAATGACACCCGACGCTGCAGATCGTATTCAGTCATTTATTGTCAATCGAGGTAAAGGCCTCGGTTTACGTCTCGGTATTAAAACAACCGGATGTTCTGGTTTAGCTTATGTGATGGAATTTGTTGATGAGTTAAATGAAGACGACACTTTATTTTCTATCTCTGATGTTAATATCATCATTGACGGAAAAAGTTTAGTTTATCTTGACGGCATTGAAGTTGATTTTGTTAAAGAAGGACTAAACGAAGGTTTTAAATTCACAAACCCAAACGCTAAAGGCGAGTGTGGTTGTGGAGAAAGCTTTAACGTTTAATGCTCGTTCTACTGAGCACATTCTATTAAGTTTGTTGCCAAACAAATAGATTAATAGAATGTGTATATATTTTGTGAGCGACTTAGTAATAAGTCGTTCGCTGGAGTTTTTGTGAATTATTTTCAAATTTTCGGTCTTTCAGCACAGTTTGAACTTGATGTTCATCAATTAGCTGAACTCTACCAAACACTACAGAAGAAAGTACATCCAGACAAATTCGCTCATGCTTCTAGTCAAGATCAATTAGTCGCCGTTAAAAAATCTACTTTAATTAACGATGCATACCAAACGCTAAAAAACCCCTTAAAACGCGCACAGTATTTATTAACTTTACGTGAAAGCGATCAGCCAAACGAGCAAGCCTCTTTTAGTGATAATAGCTTTCTTATGCGCCAGATGGAATTACACGAAATGCTTGACGATGTTAAGCACGCAGATGACCATGAAGCTGCAATTTCCTCGTATGCAGAAGTGTTAAATAGTGGGTCTCATGAACTAACGTCTGAAATGCATAAGTTGCTTGATGAAAATACAATTCAGTCAAACCTTTTAGCGGGTGATAATTTACGTAAATTAAAATTTTATCAAAAATTACGTGTAGATCTTGATAAATTAGAAGATCAACTTTTTGATGATTAACGGTTGTTAATCCAGATGAATTTTTTAGTTTAATAAAGTAACCGCAAAAACGTGTTTTCTTATTCACAATGAAATATCATACGCGTGTTAATCGTAACCGAATATAAAAGAGTCTTAAAATGGCGTTATTACAAATAGCCGAACCCGGCCAAAGCACTGTTCCTCATGAGCATCGTCTCGCCGCTGGTATTGATTTAGGTACAACTAACTCTCTTATAGCCAGTGTTAAAAGTGGTTTATCTGAAACGTTAGTTGATAACGAAGGGCAAGATATATTACCTTCGGTTGTTAGTTACCAAGAAAACGAGGTTTTAGTTGGCAATGCTGCTAAAGCACATTCGGTTAGCGATCCAGAAAATACAATTGTTTCAGCCAAACGTCTCATTGGGCGTTCGTTAGCTGATATCCATAAAAAATACCCTTCATTACCTTATTCATTTACAGGTGATGAAAACCATCCAAGCATTAGTACTCGTAACGGTGAAGTTAACCCTGTACAAGTATCGGCTGAAATATTAAAAAGCTTAAAGTTACGTGCTGAAGCTTCTCTTGGTGGAGAACTTAGCGGTGTAGTCATTACCGTTCCTGCTTACTTCGATGATGCTCAGCGTCATAGTACAAAAGATGCAGCTAAATTGGCAGACTTGAAAGTTTTACGTTTACTCAATGAACCTACAGCTGCAGCAGTTGCTTATGGTTTAGATAGTGGAAAAGAAGGTGTGATTGCCGTTTACGATTTAGGTGGTGGTACTTTTGATATTTCAATCTTACGTTTAAATAAAGGCGTATTTGAAGTTTTAGCCACAGGTGGTGATTCAGCCCTAGGTGGTGACGACTTTGATAATGTATTGGTTGAACACTTAATTGAGCAAGCTGGATTACAACGTCCATTATCTTCAACATTCGAACGTCAATTATTACAAAAGGCATGCGAAATTAAAGAACAACTAACTGACAATATATCTACTAGTTACTCTTTATCTTTTGATAATAAAGAATGTTTCTCTGGAAACGTAAATCGCGAAACGTTCGAATCATTGATTACTCAATTTGTGACAAAAACCTTACGTGCTTGTCGCAGAGCCTTGAAAGATGCCGAAATTTCAATTGATGAAGTTATTGAAGTTGTCATGGTAGGCGGTTCAACAAGAGTACCATTGGTACGTCAAGAAGTTGAAAAGTACTTTAATCGTTTACCATTAACATCAATCGACCCTGATAAAGTAGTTGCCATTGGCGCCGCTATTCAAGCTGATATTCTTGCTGGTAATAAACCGGATAGCGATATTTTATTGTTAGACGTTATTCCATTGTCACTTGGTTTAGAAACAATGGGTGGTTTGGTGGAAAAAGTCATTCCAAGAAACACAACAATTCCCGTTGCCAAAGCACAAGAGTTTACTACCTTTAAAGATGGCCAAACGGCAATGGCAGTGCATGTACTGCAAGGTGAACGTGAGCTTGTTGAAGACTGTCGCTCATTAGCGCGGTTTGAATTACGAGGCATACCTGCAATGACAGCTGGTGCAGCACATATTCGTGTTACTTTTAAAGTTGATGCTGATGGCTTGTTAGAAGTTTCAGCAATGGAAAAATCAACGGGTGTAGAAACAGGTATAACTGTGAAGCCTTCATTCGGCTTAGAAGAACATGAAATAACCAAAATGTTGATGGACTCAATGAGTAATGCGCAACAAGATATTCAAGCACGTATGCTTAAAGAACAGCAGGTTGAAGCATCACGTGTTATTGAATCAGTACAATCAGCGCTTACCAGTGACGGTGAGTTATTAAACGAAAATGAAATAATTATCATAAATAACGCAATAAGCGCTTTAGCTAAAGTTGCCCAAACTACAATTGCTGACGATATTGAAGCAGCTATTGAAACATTAAATGAAAGCACTGCTATTTTTGCTGAACGTCGTATGGATTCATCGATAAAAACAGCATTGTCAGGGCATTCAGTCAACGAAATTTAAGACTTTTAGGAGCTAAAAACATGGCGAAAATTATATTCCTTCCCAACGATGACCTATGCCCTGATGGCGCGGTAGTGGAAGCAGAGAAAGGTGAAAGCATTTTAAATGTTGCGCTGCGTAGCGACATTGGTGTTGAACATGCTTGTGAGAAAGTCTGTGCTTGTACAACTTGTCACATGATCATTCGTGAGGGTTTTGACTCAATTACTGAATCAGATGAACTTGAAGATGATATGCTTGATAGAGCATGGGGCTTAGAACCTGAATCTCGTTTAGGTTGCCAAGCATTAGTTGGAGACATCGATTTAGTTGTTGAAATTCCAAAATATACAGTGAATATGGTTTCTGAAAATCACTAGACTGATTTTATAAGGGAGACTTATAAAAAGGGTAATAACATGGAAATGTTATTACCCTTTTTTATTTTACTGCCCCAGATTATTGACGAGAGTAGCTATTTCTTCTATATCGAAGTAATAAACCTAAGATTAATAAAGTATATGAAAAACTTCCGCCTTTATCCTGGGAGCTAGTGCTTTGTTGTTCCTCTATTGGTTGAGGGTCTGTAGAACCAACGAAAGTTGCTGTTAAGGAAATATCACCATCTGATGATATAACACAATCTTTATAACTTATTGTTGGAAAATAATAAAAGGTTTCACTATTAAACTCACTTGTTGCTACATCAATAAATCCATCGTTATCATAATCACCAAAAGAGGTTGCTGTTACGCCTTCTTGTGCAGCAGTAATCAAATGTGCGTCAGTAAATGTCCCATCGTTTTTCCCATAAATTAAATTCAATTTTGATGGGCTATAATGAGCAGCCAAAACATCCATATTGCCGTCCTTATCGATATCACCAAAAGCAGCACCATATGAACCTCTCCCGGTATCTATAATGGTTTCAGTGCCTAAACGATAATATGTAATTGTAGAGTTTTTGATTTCCGCGGCAACAATGGAAACGATTCCATTACTTTTGTAGGCATCTATAGTCATTGATGCTGATTCTGAGACTACTTCCTCTGCACTATAGCTACCACTATTATTAATATACCACTGTGTCTTAGCTGCTGAGATGCTGTTCACTAATATCCAAAGATCTCCTGATGTATCAGCACTGAATGATGAAATTAATATGTCATTTTGACCATCATCATTTTTATCTAATACCTTGAATGAATATGGAAGGGTACCAGGAATTTCAATATCTTCAGAAAAAGTGAAGTGACCATCACCATTATTTAGATAAAGTTTAATAATCCTTTTATTATATTCTGCAAGGTATAAGTCTAAATCCCCATCATTGTCTGAATCAAATAAATCGAGAGCTGTAGGGTAATTTAGACCATTGTCAATTTGAGTCTTATCAAATTGACCGTTTCCTTGATTGATGTTTGAAGATATTTGGCCATTAAATAAACTAATTGTAATGAAATCATCAAAACTATCGTTATTAATATCACCCGTTTTGATGGTTTTTGCTCCGCCACTTGCACTACCCAGACTTTTATATCCATTAGATACTAAGACTTGTTTACCATAGTCACATTGCTGCCCTGACCAACCAGTAAACGACCAGTTTGAATCCGTTTCCGAGACTAATGTGTTTGTAGGTAAGTCATTTGTAACAGTACAGTTTTCAATGCAGTTGACCTCAGCTTCTTTAGCCTTAACTTCTCCTTTTCCTTCAATAGTGATATTGATGTTTTTAGCTTGAGTAAGTGATGACGTTAACAGTAATGTTGTCACCATAAGAGAGAGTGTAGAATGATGTATTTTCATTTTTATCTTTTTATAGTTTAAGTTGCCCTCTTTATATTATTATTATCATTTAAAGTTATATTCTTGTTATAATGTAATTGTTAGGTATTTATTTTAATATAATAATCAGGTGGTTACATGGTTGGTCTAAGTAGTAGTAAATTTGAATTAGGCTCGTATATTGTTCTACCTAAACATAATAAACTGGTTGTTGATGGTATTGAGTGTAAAGTAGAACCTAAAATCATGGATGTTTTATGCTACTTAATTACTAATAAAGGTGAGGTTGTTAGCAGAGATAAAATTGCTGAAGCCTTGTGGCCTGATACTGTTACCGGTTTAGAAGTTGTTACAAGAGCTATTTTTGAATTACGGAAAATATTAAAAGACGATCCTAAAAAACCAATTTATATAGAAACAATTGCTAGAAAAGGCTATTGCTTTATTTATGAAGGTGCGGGTTTAAAGGATGAATTATATGACAATAATCCCGCTAAAATAAATCAACCACCTTATTCGAATAAGCTTTATAAGCTTCTAATTACTGTTACTGCCATCGTATTTGCAATATATCTATGGTTAAGTAACCTAGCTGAAAATACTTCTACTTTGCCATTACAAGCGACATTTTTAACTAATATAGATGTCTTTGCTGATTCTCCTGCAATATCTCCAAACGGAAATCAGGTGCTCTTTACTAAAAAAAAGCATTTTAAAGAAGTGAATAATGAATTAGTACTTTTAGATATAGCCTCTCAAAAACAAACCGTTATTAATGATAGTGCATTATTCATAAACTCTAAATGGTTAGAAAACTCTAAGTATTGGTATTATGTTAAATGTCAGAAAATAGTTGATTGTGTAATTATTGAGCATAATGTTTTATCAGGAGAAAAAACAAGCTTATATCAAGCTAAGCACCGGATTCTATCTTTAGTCGTATCAGATGAGCATCAACAGTTGTTTATATCTTTAATCGTTGATAACAGGGTACAGATCAGACAGGTTAATTTAAAAGGATCTAATATTCTCCCCATCTGGATTGAGCCACCTGAAAGAGCTAATTCTCATATACTTTTAGGCCACGCGCAAAAGGTACTTTATATTTCAACCACGGCAGCTAGTGGAATGCATCATCTCTATCAATATAATATTGAAGATAAAAAGTACAAGCTAATTAGTGACCAATTTAGTCGATTATACGGTTTTTCATTAAAAGATAAGAATACGCTTTGGGTTGCAGGTGAATGGCAGGGACAAAAAGGTTTATGGAGTTTAGATGTCAATAATAATGTAAGTACAGTTATCGCATCTCTCCCGGACCACACCCCTATGTTAGTTACTAGCCAAATTAATATGAAGAGCCTTATCTATAAGGACTCCTCAAGAACCATTAATATTGGAAGTAGTGAGGGCATCGGTATATCGAAATTTATGGGGGCTAACAGTTCTTTGGTTGAGATGAATGCATTTTATTCTCCAAATTCTAAAGTATTGTACTTTTCATCTAATAGAAATGGACTTTACGATATTTGGAGCTTTCGAGATGGGATTACCGAAAGGGTTACAAATATTCGAGCCAATATGATTGAAAGGCCCATTTTAACACAACAAGAAGATGCACTTGCACTAGTTTCAAGAACAAAAACTAACTCAGAATTAATTATTTTTGATATTAACAATAAAAAAGAAACAAATAGATTTATTCTTTCAAATAAGGTGCTTTTGCTTTCTTGGTCAAACGATCAAAAGTTTATTTATTTTAGTATTTATGAAGATGGGCAATATAATATTTATAAATTGAATATAAACACGTCAGAAAAAGAGAAAATATTATTAAATGCAGGAGCCCTCGCTCAAGAAAGTAAAGATGGAAAATATTTATATTATGGCGATATGCTAAATGGCCAGTTAATGCGTAAATCGAATGTAGGACAAGTAGATGTGATGTTTAAATTACCGGTAAACGATATATCAGGTATTCAACCTCATCGATTGAAAGTTATAAACGATAGCTTTTATTATATTGCTACTCAAGGCAATAAGTCGATTTTAAAGCATTATTCATTTACTGAAAAAACGTTGGAGATTGATTATGAATTACCCGAGGATAGTTATGTAACAGACATTACCGAAGGTAAATCGATAGGTGTTATATACGATCGTTTTATGAAAAGAAATAGTAAATTAATTCGACTATATTAAATGACTACTTCTCCACTCAGATCTGTTATGGGTATCATTCAGAGAAGAGTTAAATGTTATATCTAGCTGAAAAAAGCTATTTACTGTAAGTATTTTTAGTCACCGCTATTTAATAGGTATGAGTAAGGTTAAGAGGTTAAGTCTGCTCTACATATTAATTTTCTAAATTATCATTAGAGACTTAGTAGTTTCTTCACAATAGTATTTTCAGCAAACAGGAATTACAAACACTAAAACCTAATAAGATACATCGTAAATATGCTCAAATAACATCTAATTTAGATTGAATTTAAATGGTTACCCTTGAGCTTTATTTACGATGAATAATTTAATTTTTAATCATCAGTTTTTAATTGATTCCTCTTGAAATAAATATAGCCCCCCAATAAGGCTGATGGAAACTGATATAAATAACTTAGAATTAAATACCAAATTGGATATGTATCGCCCAGAACTAAAACAGTTAATATTACACTGACTAAACCTAGGATACCTGCATTGATTAAGCCGTTCGATTTAGCCAATTTCTCGCTAATAAAGCCAGCAGCAACAAGAGCCGCGGCACCGACAAACATCCTTAAAATAAGAAATGAAGTGTCAGACTGTATTTCTGTTCTTATATCTGTCGTAAGATCTCCAGCAAGCACCAGTGTTAATAATACTCCCCCTAATTCATCAATTATTATTAATGAAATCAAACCTAATAAAATTCCTTTAATGCTTATGTTTTTCATTTACTGCCTCTAAAATTAATTTTTATTTATTGTTACTCAAAATAATGGTGATAAGGAGGAGCCCAATTAGATAGGTAAAGCCATAACTAGGTTCATCTTCATAATGCAATCTCAAGAACAAAATAAATTGCCATATGACCATATGTCATCAATATTTGTTATCAAGGTCCGTACCAACGAACAGGCATATTCTAAGTGAATGAATAATAATGGTTAATATGTGTTTGTGTTTTCGTTCATTCTTGGAGTTGTGTTGATTTCGACACAGAAAAAGGTAAAGGTGTCGCGAATGTGGAACATAAAAATCGTCATAAGTTCTTTGGACATAATGAACTGCCAAAATATCTATATCACCGGGCTGCGCCATATAAACCTCTGATAGTGTCTATTATTGTTTTTACGCTTTTCCTTTAATGAAGTCTTGTAGTTTTTTAAATTTTTTTGGCACAATGGAAATCCCAATTTTTTGTCGGCATCCATGGTCTTTGAAGCTGATTCAGATACGACTTCTACTGAACTATAATTATCATCGTTGTTGAGGTACCATTGTGCAATAAGAGGGGCTTATTAAGCATAACCCATATTCCTGATACTACTTTATCGCAAGTTTTAATTGTGCTGATATTATCAATAATTAATAAAAGGAGCACGAATCAGAATGTTTATTTCATACGATCAATGGATGAGAGGCACTAAACTAGGTCTTACCAAGCCTCGTAGCCCAAAACTTAAAAAAGTAGACGTAGCATTAGAGCAATACGATTTACTCCGTACAAAAAAACAATGCACATATTTACGTACCTGTTTTAATACTTGGAAATTATCTAAAGGTGTTGAGTGGGAAGAAAGCCAGCGTAATCATAAAAATATGGTTACCGACCTAGAGAAGATGCTGAATCAAAGTGATTTGTTACTTTCTCCGATGGACGTGATCCTAGAAGAGTAGCGTGCACTGCTACAAAACCTCTTTCGTGAAAGAAAACTGCATAGCCGTTCTCTCTTTGGTTTAAAGGCTAAAAAGAAAGGTCAAATCGCGTTTAAATTACAAAGAGTCGCTGATGGTGCAAAGGCAGCTGTAGATGCCGTGTCTAGCTCAGGAGGTGGTGGATCTGATGAAGGCAGCATGAAAGCGGCGGTTTTAAGTTTAGTCAGTGAGCTTTTTAATAACATCGGGCCTATTGCCGAAATTCAAGAAGAAATTGCCGCAGAGCTAGGTGCTGGCTTTTTAAATGATCTTATTGCTGAAATGGTACCTTATGCGGGGGTTTTACGTTCAGGATATAACGTTATAGACAATTGGAAAAAAACCGCAAAAAATGCTTATGCAAACCATCAAGTAAACAAATATGAAGACGTAGCTAAAGCTGGCGATCCACGTAAAGCAGTTCTTGCAATCGAGCAATGTTTAGAACGACAAGTTAATCATTATTTAACAAAAGCTGGGCGTTCAACCGTATCTTTTAGTGCCAAAATAGCAGTGCATGCAACTGGTGCTGGCGGCATTGGTGATCCACTCATTGGTGGTGTTTCTGCCATGGCGAGTTTAGTACAGTTGGTTTATGAAATTGGTCGTGATTACCAAGAGAAAAAAGCTATTAATAAAATTATTAATAGTGGGCAGCCTCTTAACCATCGTGTATTTGATGTTTGTCCTTTGTTGGGCGCATATTATATTGTGTGTACCAATACTTCCGATATAATCGACATTCTCAATGAAGACATTGGCTCTGCAGAGTGGATGAATGATGTAGAAGATTTAGCCAAAAAGTTGGAGAAAATAAAAAAACCAGCTCGTAAAGTAATTGATAAACATCGCTATTACTTCGATAACATGCCAAATCTAAAAATGTCGTCTGAAATGATGAAAAAGAGAGGCATTAAAATATCAAAACAAGATAAGTTGAAGTTTTATTTATCACAAAAAAAGGCTTCAATTCCAATCTAGCCCTAAATGCTTTTACTGATACAATAAGTATTCGTATAACTCAGTGTTTTTTTGATATCGCACTGAGTTTTAGTTTTAATTTAGCATAATTGTTGACCTATCATTACATCTCAATAGCAGGTCAATACCCCATAATAGCAAGGTTGAGATAAAGCTTTGTAAAGTAATAGGTGACATCAATTTATCAGTAAATTTAGATCTAACTAACTAAACTTAGTTTTACTGCAATTACCATCAATACAAATCCCGCTACTTTATCAATTTTTTGTTTATGCTTATTAAAACGAGGTAATACCCTTGGATGTGATAACAGTAAAGAGACAGCGCAATACCAAATAAAATGTGCCAACATAATGATCAATCCATAGCCTACTTGCATGATTAGTGGAGTATCTACAGATACGGTTTGAGTAAAAATACTCAAAAAGAAGATAGATGTTTTAGGATTCAATATATTGCATGTAAAACCCAAGCGTAATGCAATAAAAGGTGACATTTGAGACACTGAACTCCTTTGAACGTTATTTGAATTTTCGCGTGTTGTTAGTAACTGCCAAGCAATATAAATAAGATAAGCCGCACCTAAATATTTAATAACAGAAAATAACCATGACGAATTTGCAATCACTACGGTTAATCCTGCAATAGAGTAACTGGCATGAACACAAACAGATAAACACATGCCTAAGCTCATATATAGACCTTCCAAACGTCCATTGTAGATACTCGTTCGTGTCACCATTACAAAATCAGCCCCTGGTAACATCGCCATAAAAATAGCAATAGTGCTCACGGTTATAATTTCTGCCATATAAGTATTTATTAATAATTCCATATTCACCCTTACAATTGTTGTCTGTTCTCAGTAACTCATCCATCACTCCTAAACTATGTTAATCTATGAGTGATTTTAAACAATACACTAAATAGTAAAAGGACTTGTGCCTCATGGACACAAATAAATTGATCCCATTATTGTCCGACATGGCGATTTTTGTCACAGTGGTTGAACAAGGAAACTTTAGTAAAACGGCAAAAAAACTTGGCGTAACACCTTCAGCTGTAAGTCGACAAATTAGCCGATTAGAAGATGCATTAGGCATAAAGTTATTACAGCGTACTACCAGACAATTGGCGCTAACGGAGTCAGGTAAAATAACGTTTGATTATTGTAAACAGATGGTTGAATCAGCTGACCAAGCAGTTAATGCCAGTCGCTCTGCGACATCGACTGTTAGTGGGTTATTGAGAGTATCCGCACCAAAATCATTAGCAAATAAGGTATTACGACCATTATTTGTTGAATTTTTAAAATGTTACCCAGATATTCAGTTACACGTAAAAGTGACCGACCGCATTTTAGATCCTATCCATGATGGTGTTGACTTCTTGATCCATATTAATGATCATCCAATTGAATCTTTGGTAAATGTTAAACTTGGTCGCGTTGAGCAGGTGTTATGTGCGAGTCCTGATTTTTTAAAAAAACATACTCGGCCAATAACCCCTGATGATTTAAAGCACTTATCATGTATTTGTTTAGGGGAAAATATGGCTGATAACCGTTGGCAATTTAATAAGAATAATCAACAAACAACCATACAAGTGACGGGGTCATATTTACTCAACCACAGTGAAATGCGTCGAGATGCGATTGAACAGGGTTTTGGTATTGGCCCTTTACCAGATTATATTGCGCAGCAGGGTATTGAAAATGGGAAACTCATAGCGATATTGGTAGATTGGCAGTTACAAGGGAATTATCAAGGTGATATTTGTTTGCAGTATGTTCAAGGTAAATATATGCCGAATAAAAATCGTGTGTTTATCGATTTTATGAAACAAAAGTTATTATAATTCACGCTTAACAGTAAAGGTAATGTGATGTGACTTGGTGAAGTATTAAACAGTCTAATACTACCTAAGTTAATTGAATAAACAGCATCATAGTGGTTGTCGCTAAGATGCTGATATTTCTTAAAGTATTACGATTGTGTAATAGGTAATAATGTTATTTCAACGCGGCGGTTAAGTTCACGACCTTTAGTGGTATTGTTGTCTGCTGCTGGTTGTGTTTCTCCAAAGCCTATTACTTCTAGGCGTTCAGTCATTATTTTTTGACCACCTAGATAATTGGCGACTGAGTCAGCACGGCTTTCTGATAACTTTTGGTTGTGCTGTAAAGAACCGCTAGAGTCAGTATGGCCAGAAACTACAATGAGTGTTTTATTATATTCTTCAAGTACTAAAGCTACAGAATTTAACACTCCAGTAAAATTAGTGTTGATGTTAGCACTGTTCGTTGCAAAGGTAATGTTGCCAGGCATAATCAAGTTGATTTTGTCACCTTCACGTTGAATACTTACGCCACTATCACGAAGTTGTTTGCGTAACTTTGCCTCTTGAGCATCCATATAATAGCCAATGCCTCCACCAATAGCTGCTCCACCTGTTGCTGCTGCAAGAATTCTCTTGTTACGTGTTCTGCTGTCTTTATCTTTATTATCGATAAATGCTATAACTGCACCTAAACCAGCACCTGCTGCTGCGCCTATAGCGGTAGACGTTGTTTTGTTTTCTCCTGTGTAGGGATCAAATGTTGTACAAGCTTGTAATAAAAGTAGGGCTGAAGCTGTGGTGATTAGTTTTTTCATAGTTTTTCCTATAACGGCCTCGTTGCTAATGTTACAAAGCTATGGCTATTAATAAATGACTGAATGGGAGGATTGCGGTTATCAGTTTTCAATATATATTTTAAGGCAAAAAAAAGCTCGATTCAGAATCGAGTTGGCATGTTTAACGAAAACGCACATATCTAAAACTATGTTAATTTTATATCTATTCGGTATGACGTTCAAGTTCAGTCTTGTTCCATATGAAATGAGTTTGCTTAATGATGGCTCTAATTCAATACGTAAATGGTCTTAATATCAATGCCATTTATTGAGTGAAATAGCCTCATACTATTTTGGAGCAGATGAGATAAATGGTTTAAAGGCAAAAATGAATATTATGATAAATTTGATGTTATAGTTAAATTTAAAATTACCGGAGATTTTAATGAATAAACTTATACATATTATTTTAGCATTGTTGTTACCCCCTGTAGCTGTATTTTTGAAAAGTGGAGTAGGGAAAGATTTATTAATAAATATAGTTTTATGTCTATTCTTCTATGTTCCTGGGATATTACACGCCATTTGGTTAATCACGAAAGATTAATAGTTAGTACTTTTGATATTAAATGAGGACCAAAATATAATGAATAATAAAATAATAGGTGTGACATTGATTATCGCAGGTTTAATTGCAGCTGTTTGGGGTTACAACATTTATGACTCAGCTAGTTCCCAAGTTACTCGTGCATTAAATGGTGATACACCTATGGAAGCTTGGGTAGGGATGGCTGGTGGTGTTGTAGGCGTTTTAATTGGTATTACACGATTAAAGTAAATATGGTTTATGTTGTTTATTCGAACACCCTTGTAACTTAGGATATAAGACAAACATAGCACCTTAAATGATAAATTTATTAATATTATCAATATATCAAAAGGCAATAACAGCTGTGTTATTGCCTTTTTTTAGTTGCAGAATAGGCTTAAGCAAAGCATATTTTTCCACCAAAATTTGTAATAGTTTATAATTGATGTAAGTTAGTTAATGACTAACTAATATAAAAATAATAATTAAGAGTATATATGCAACGTTTTCTAAAAATAACTAAAAGTATTTTCCTCGCTACTCTTTTTATTTTCATTGTGTTATTCATATTTAATTGGGAAAAGGTTAATCGCCTACATAGCGTTATAACCCTATTCGATAGTGAACGAATCGTAGATAATTTCTCAAATATGAATAAAGCGTTTATCACTCAATCTGTCCATAAAAGTGAGAAGACATTTGAGTTTGAAACGGCATTGATAGCATTACCCAAGTCATTTTTTTATCGTGAAAAATCAACATCAGCCGATGAGTTTATTACTAGAAGAGCTACCACAGCGCTATTGGTCTTGAAAAATGACCAAATTACCTATGAAAATTACTTCTTAGATACTCAACCAACAGATAAACGAATTTCATGGTCAATGGCTAAATCGTTTGTTTCTATTTTATTTGGTATGCAAGTAGATGAAGGCAAAATTGATATTGAAAAAAACGTAGACTTTTACTTACCTGAAATGAAAGGTTCTGGTTATGAAAATGTGAAAGTCGAACATGTCTTGCAAATGTCCTCGGGTGTAAAATGGGATGAAGATTATCAAGATTTCAATTCTGACATTAATAAAATGGGTAGGGTTTTAGCTATTGGTGGTTCATTAGATGAAATGACAACAGAACTTGCAGGTGAATCTGAACCTGGAAAAGAATTTCATTACGTAAGTATGGACACTCATGTTATTGGTATGATCGTGAGAAAAGTTTCAGGCAAGTCCTTAGCACTTCTTCTTCAAGAAAACATCTGGCAAAAATTAGGCATGGAAAGTGATGCTGACTGGATCGTAGATTCAAAAGGAGCAGCTTTTGCCCTTGGTGGTCTCAATGTTACCACTCGTGATTATGCACGTTTCGGCAGTTTGTTACTTAATAAAGGTCAATGGCAAGGAGAACAATTAGTCTCTCAAGATTGGATAAAAGCCTCTACAACAGCAAAAGCTGATTACTTAAAATCGACAAAAGATAAACTCGGTTATGGATACCAAATTTGGTTACCCACCTTAGCTGAAGAAGGTGAATTCTTTTGTGTTGGTGTTTATGGTCAGTACATTTATGTAAATCAAAAGGAAAATGTTGTCATTGTAAAAAATAGTGCCGATAAATTGTTTCAAGACGAACTAAACTCAAAACAAGAAACAATGGCGTTTTTTCGTGAAATAGTTAAGTCATTAAAATAAAAACTTCTACTTTTCTATTATAAGTAATGTGGAAGGCAACTTTCGTTACTCAGTATTATTGTCTTATCGAAAAGCAGTAATTTAAGAGCGTTATTTTATTGTCTTTTCATATAAACTAATCCATTGTTCTGCATTAAGTTTTGATGCGAGTTCGCCAATTAATTTGAATGGGATTTTATTCATGTTTTTAAAACGAATACATGATTTTCCCATATCTAACTTCGTAGAACAATGTTTTGGGTATTCCTCTTTAAACCACTCTAGCAAGCTGTTATCACTGTAAATACCCATATGATAAATCGCAATGAAGTTTTTTTGTGAAGCTATGTTTATAAAAGGGAGAGGTAGGGATGTATCGCAATGATAGCCCTTTGGATAAATATTGTGTGGCACAACGTAACCTATCATTTTATAGGAATAAGCTTCTTGAAACCCTACAGGCAAGTTATCAATAATTATAGCGCGTAATTTATTAATTACTTCTTGCCTATCTTCACTAAGACTGTTGATGTATGACGTTATTTCTTGCTCTGATGTTTGCATAGTTAACAATTTATATTCATTAGTTATCAATTCTATTAAATTTAGCACAACTTCTATTAAGCACTACATTAAAGATGTTTAAACGGACGGAAAAGTTTGTTGAAGGACATGATAGTTCAAACGGGTCATGAGTAAACATTAGTAAATTAATAAGACAATGATAAAAAGTATTATGTTCTTTTGTTTTTAGCGCTATGTTTTAGATGCCACACTTAAAAAAACAGCGGTGAGTTTATCTTGTAAATACTAGCTAGTGCCTCACTAGAATAACGTGTATAAAAACCAACTGAAACAAACACAAACAATATATTTACTTCATTTGTTATGTGGGACTAATATCATTAAGTTGTTGAATTTATTAGGTAGTGAATTCAATATAGGTTTGCTTGCTCTATTTACATTTAGAACGTAAGCTAATGGATAAGATTTATAATACGTAAAATGAATACAAAGCTTTATTTACAATATTGAAAGCACATATATTCATTTTCAAATAACTTTTAGGCAGTGAAACTTGTCCGGACTTTCTAAATCCCAAACAATAAAAAGCTTAACTATTACTAATCAGTTTGCCATTGATATTTTATTGTTAAATAGCCCTTTTCAAATTTGGCAATATTTAGCGCAAAATATTGTTGAAAAGCTCGGTTTCGACGATGCTGTTATTTATACTTTAGACTCAGGTGGAAATACATTAAGTCGAATGGCTGGTTTTCAAAAGAAAGCTTCAACAGATGATAAAACCAATAATAATCAAATCGAAAATACTTCATCAAATTTAATCGTTATACCTTTTAATCAGGGTGTTATTGGCAAGGTTGCTGCCACAAAAAAACCCATATTAGTAAAAGATACTCGAGAATTTGAAAGTTATATTGTTGATGACGAAAACACATTATCTGAGTTAGCGGTTCCCATTCTATTTAACGATCAATTATTAGGTGTTATAGACTCAGAGCACGTTAAGGTTAATTTTTACAATAAATATCATCTAAAAACACTTACTGCATTAGCATCCATTGCCGCAATGAAAATATCTCAAATCATTAAAGTTGACGGATTGGAAGAGATCATTGAAAACTTAGAGTACTCAAATAAAATTCAGGATGCTTTATTCGAGATTGCCGAACTTACCTTTAAAACTAAAAGTATTGGCGAATTTTATAAGCAATTACATCAGTGTATTGGTCGCCTTACTTTTACAAAAAATTTTTTTGTAGCTTTGCTTAAAAACGAAGGTAAAACAATTGAATTTGTTTATGCAGTAGACGAGCTTGATCAAGAAATTATAGACGAACTTGATCAAGGAAAAATATTTGATACGGTGGAAATTGAACCGGGCAATTTAAGCATCACAGGTTATACCTTAGCAAAAGATAAACCTTTTCTCTTATATGAAAAAGATATTCAAAAAATGCTTGATGATAAGGAACTTCATGTTCTAGGAAGCATACCTAAAGCTTGGTTAGGCGTTCCTTTTGGTAGCGGAATCAACAAAGGAATTGTTGTTGTGCAAAGCTACAGTACAGAATTTTTATTTCAAGAAAAAGACAAACAGCTATTAATGTTTGTTGCTAAACACATCAATAACGCCATCGAAAGAATGGAAGCTAAGCAAAAGCTTCAGTTCCTAGCATTGCATGATTCA
>Ga0209495_1000977_pt1 | contig 20868 bp, 20 predicted proteins | sample EN1Hudsemesocosm_FD_184629 | JGI IMG/M metagenome (GOLD analysis project Ga0209495, IMG submission 184629) | Methane-oxidizing microbial communities from mesocosms in the Hudson Canyon - EN1E Hudson Canyon (SPAdes) (version 2) | ecosystem: Environmental > Aquatic > Marine > Cold seeps | place... | reverse complement strand
TGAATTAATTCTTTAAATAATAGGTATAAAAAAGCCGAACTGCTGTTCGGCTTCTTATTATATGTGTTTGGACTTTACTTGTCCTATTGATGTGAGTTTAATCTGAAAACACATCAAAATCTTCTTCAGGTGGATTACCATCATAAACAAGGCTCTCACGACGTTGAAGGTAGGCATCTCGAACATAGCTATATTTATCTTCAGAAGCTTCTTCGAGTACGTTGTCAACACCTAATAAGTTTGCACGAGTATCTACAGCCTTAAGGAGAGTCAATGCATTACGCGCACCTGCATCATCAACGTAAGTTACTGGATCCGTTAAAATGTCACCGACTAAACCAAATGTATCACGTGTCGTACTTGGACCCAATAATGGCAAAACAATATAAGCACCTTGCTCTACACCCCATACACCTAATGTCTGGCCAAAATCTTCATCATTACTTTCATGTCCTGCATAACCTGCGACATCAAAGACACCTGCAAAACCAACCGTACTATTTAGTAAGAAGCGACCTGTATCATCAATTGCTTGTCCAAATTTAAGCTGGAGCAAGTCATTAAGGATGACTGTTATTTCATTTAAGTTACTAAAAAAGTTACTTACACCACGTTCTATTGCATCAGGCAAAACAGCATCATAGCCTTGAGCGACAGGTTTAATAATGGCTTTGTCTAAAGTGTCATTAATTGAGTACATTGTGCGGTTATAATTTTCGAAAGGATCATTAACACCTTCAGAAGTAGTTGCACAGCCTGATAGCATGAGAACTGCACTAAGAATGCTGAGTTTTATGAATGTAAATTTTGACACGTTTGCTTGTCCTAAGTTTTGTGTAGTTTTATATAGGAGAGGATGTTCTCACGGACACGTGTTTAGAATCAAGTTTATGTTGCGTAAAAACCAAAAAAATATCGACAAGTGGTATATTTACAACGAAATTAACGCTATATACTGCATTAGAAACAGTAAATGCTAATATTTGTATCAAATAGGGCATGGGTTTTACGACAAATTAGGAGGCGATAATAAGTGTAAGTTTTATGTTGTAAAAATAATAAAGTTTCAATGTTGGACTTACAAAATAAGAATTTACTTAAAATGATAAGAAAACAAAGCCTTAGCTATGAAATACCTAAATCTAAGCCCGATGGCATGCCATGCAGTATAATCACCTCATTATTAATCATTTTGTGAAGACTCATGACAAACCCTTTATTAGAAAATAATACATTGCCTGCTTTTTCAGACATTAAAGCTGAACATGTTGAACCGGCATTAAATCAAATGCTGGAGCAGGCGAAAGAAACTGTTCATGATTTATTAAAAAATAATCAAACACCTACATGGGAATCGTTGGTATTACCTATGGAAGCATTAGACGCTTCTATAGATAAGGTGTGGTCGCCTGTTAGTCATTTGAACTCAGTGATGAATTCTGATGAACTCCGAGTTGCTTACAATGCGTGCTTGCCTAAATTAAGTCAGTTTGGCACCGAACTTGGGCAAAATGAAGATTTATATAATGCCTATAAAGTAATTGCTGAGAGTAGTGAGTTTGCAAGCTTAGACATTGGACAGAAAAAAGTTATTAATAATGCCTTGCGTGATTTTCGTTTGTCAGGCGTAGAGCTGTCTCAACAAAATAGAGATAAATTTAAGCAAATATCGCAGAAGTTAACCGAACTTACCGCCAAGTTTGAAGAAAATCTCATGGATGCAACACATGCATGGAAAAAACATATTACTGATGAAGCATTATTAGCAGGTTTACCTGAATCAACAAAAGAGATGGCTGCACAATTTGCTAAACGCGATGAGCTTGAGGGTTGGGTTTTTACCTTAGATTTTCCTTCTTATATGCCTGTTATGTCTTATGCTGATGACCGTGATTTTCGTGAAGAAATGTATACTGCTTTTGCTACTAAAGCATCTGATCAAGGGCCAAATGCTGGTCAATGGGATAATACCCAGATCATGGCTGATATCCTTAAATTACGCCATGAACTTGCTCAGTTAATCGGTTTTGACAATCATGCAGAACGATCATTAGCAACCAAAATGGCTCAATCTCCACAACACGTTCTCGACTTTTTGACTGACTTGTCTGCACGTTCGAAGTCAATCGCCGAAGAAGAGTTCGATGAGTTAAAAGTTTTTGCTAATGAAACGGCAAATATGACGGAACTTGAAGCATGGGATGTGACGTATTTTGCTGAAAAATTACGTCAACAGCGTTATTCGATTTCTCAAGAAGAATTGAAACCTTATTTCCCTGAAAATAAGGTAGTGTCAGGTCTCTTCTCTGTTGTGAGTCGCCTTTATGGGCTTGATATTAAAGAACGTAAAGACGTTGATGTTTGGCATAAAGATGTTCGTTTTTTTGAAATATTTGATGCTCAAGGTGAATTACGAGGGCAGTTTTATTTAGATCTATTTGCACGTAACCATAAACGTGGTGGTGCATGGATGGATGAATGTTTAGTAAGACGAAAAACCGAAGATGGTATTCAGACCCCTGTTGCATTTTTGACCTGTAATTTCTCAGAGCCTGTAGGAGATAAACCTGCATTATTTACACATGATGAAGTCACGACTTTATTCCATGAATTTGGCCATGGTTTACATCATATGTTGACTAAGATTCATCATGCTGGAGTATCTGGAATTAATGGTGTGGCATGGGATGCGGTCGAATTACCAAGCCAGTTTATGGAAAACTGGGCGTGGGAACGAGATGCCTTAGATCTAATCTCAGGTCACTATGAAACGGGTGAAGTCTTACCTCAAGATTTATTTGATAAAATGGTCGCTGCACGTAACTTTCAATCAGCAATGATTATGGTGAGACAGTTAGAGTTCTCTTTATTTGATTTCCGTCTACATCTTGAATTTAACCCAGAACAAGATAAACAAGTGGATAAAATCTTGGCAGAAGTGCGCGAGCAAGTTGCTGTGGTCAAACCCCCTACATTTAATCGTTTCGCTCATAGCTTTTCGCATATTTTTGCAGGTGGTTATGCAGCAGGTTACTACAGCTATAAATGGGCTGAAGTCTTGTCAGCAGATGCGTTTTCTAAGTTTGAAGAGAACGGTATCTTTGATCGTAATACGGGTATTGAATTCCTTCAATCTATCTTGGAACAAGGCGGCTCACGTGAGCCCATGGAGTTATTTATAGAATTCCGAGGTCGTGAACCTGAGATTGATGCCTTATTACGACATAGTGGGATAGCGGCTTAGAACGAGAGTGACAAACAAGGACGTTACGTATGAATATATATAATGTAGAGAAGCCATGAAATATACTGATCTTAGAGATTTTATTGATCATCTTGAACAACGAGGTGAATTAAAACGTATCAGCGTAGAAGTTGATCCTGTTTTAGAAATGACTGAGATCTGTGACAGGGTATTACGTGCTGGTGGCCCAGCATTATTATTTGAAAACCCTAAAGGAAGTGATATTCCTGTACTTGCCAACCTATTTGGTACACCACATCGTGTTGCCTTAGGCATGGGTGAAGAGTCAGTCGAATCTCTGCGTGAAGTAGGGCAGTTATTAGCTTTTCTAAAAGAGCCTGAACCGCCAAAAGGGATGAAAGATGCGTGGCAGAAAATGCCCATCTTTAAACAAGTGCTCAATATGGCACCAAAAGTCGTTAAGTCTGCACCTTGTCAGCAACATGTGATTGAAGGGGATGATGTTGATTTAAGCCAATATCCTATACAACATTGTTGGCCTGAAGATGCTGCACCCTTAATTACGTGGGGTTTGGTGGTTACAAAAGGACCACATAAGCCTCGGCAGAACATGGGTATTTATCGCCAACAAGTACTGGGTAGAAATCGCGTTATTATGCGTTGGTTATCACACCGAGGTGGTGCATTAGATTTTAAAGAGTGGCAGCAAGAACATCCTGGAGAACCCTTTCCAGTGAGTGTGGTATTAGGCTGTGATCCCGCAACTATATTAGCGGCAGTTACTCCAATACCTGATAGTTTGTCTGAATATGCTTTTGCAGGATTATTGCGTGGTTCAAAAACTGAACTGGTAAAATGTGTAGGCAATGATCTTCACGTTCCTTCAACTGCCGAGATCGTTCTCGAAGGCTTTATCTATCCTGATGATATGGCTGATGAAGGTCCTTATGGCGACCATACTGGTTATTATAATGAGGTCGATCAATTTCCTGTTTTTACGGTTGAACGTATTACCCAACGTGAAAACCCAATTTATCACAGCACCTATACAGGACGTCCACCTGATGAACCTGCAATATTAGGTGTTGCTTTGAATGAAGTATTTGTTCCTATTCTACAAAAGCAGTTTCCCGAGATCGTAGACTTTTACTTGCCACCTGAAGGTTGTTCATACCGCATGGCTGTGGTGAGTATGAAAAAACAATATCCCGGTCATGCTAAACGCGTGATGATGGGTATTTGGTCATTCCTACGTCAATTTATGTACACCAAGTTTGTCATTGTTGTTGATGATGATATCAATGTACGCGACTGGAATGATGTTATTTGGGCGATCACCACCAGAATGGATCCTGCTCGGGATACGACATTGATTGAAAATACGCCGATTGACTATCTTGACTTTGCCTCACCGGTGTCAGGTTTAGGGTCTAAGATGGGCATGGATGCAACCAATAAAATGCAGGGAGAAACCGATCGCGAATGGGGAAAACCTATAGAGCGTGATCCTGCTGTGGTTACCCGAATCGATGAAATTTGGGATTCATTGGAGATCGGAGAATGAGACTAAAGCTATTAAGTAAAAACTAGATTTACGCCTGCTTTCCAATAAGTCGACTGAAAATTCTTACACTTGCCAATATGTAATGGTTTACTGATGGACGACCATTTCTTCGTACGCCCCCAAATAGAACAATCCGTTACATTTGCTAAATGCTCTGCATCTGAAGAGGCACTGATTATGCTCGCATTTTGGTTGGCGGTAGGCACCATATATATGATGTTACCAATAGAAAGTTGGGATGAGATTCTGTGGATTACCGTCTTATTGGTACAATCCATACCCTATTTTTCTGCACTGTGTTTGTCCATTATCAGCGCCCTACCTAAGTTAAAATCAGAGTTAATTTCTTAGTTAACCTAGATGGTGGTGATTTGAAAAAAGAGGGGCTTAAAAGCCATCTGTATTTTTTTCAACCCAACGCTCACCGTCGTGGTGTGTTTCTTTTTTCCAAAACGGTGCATTATGTTTAAGTTCTTCAATCAACCAACTACAGGCATCGAGTGCGGCACGACGATGTGCAGACCAGCAGGCAATGAGTACAATAGGGTTAGCAGGATTAATTTTACCAACACGGTGAATAATTAATACATCTAACAAGCCCCATTTCTGTCTTGCTTGTTGTTCAAGTTTATCTAAATAATTTTGGGTCATTTCAGGATAGTGTTCTAAAACCATGCCTGATACATCGGCATCATCATTAAAATCACGCATACTGCCGATAAAGCTTGCTGTTGCACCAAACTTTTTATCAAGAGCTGATTGCTGTTGATGCTCAGTAATAGAGTGAAATGGGTCAAAAGGATAGGCAAGTATATGCGTTGACATCTCAGCCGCCAGTTACTGGAGGAAAGAAAGCAACTTCATCGCCATCATTGACCTGACTATCGTATTGAGCATATTCAAGGTTGACTGCGACTAAGACATTAAGAGGACGTTCGGCGTTATTTGTTGTCAGGTCCCATACGTCGCCTGCTGTCGTAGCGGTATCAACCTTAGTTTCACTAATCCCTATTTCTTCACGTAGGCTTGCAAAGAATTTAACCTGAATACTCATTTGCTTGTTTATTTCACTTAGTTCAAAATTGATAGGATATCATTTTAAAGGATGCATCGACATGTCAGATTTAACTCATTTCAATCAAGCAGGTGAAGCTCATATGGTTGATGTTGGAGATAAATCCATCACCAAACGTGTTGCAGTAGCTGAAGGGCAGATCATAATGCTCGACAAGACCTTAGATTTAATTAAGCAAGGTAATCATAAAAAAGGTGATGTATTGGGAATTTCTCGTATTGCAGCGATTATGGCTGCAAAGCGAACATCTGATTTAATTCCCCTATGTCATCCGCTAGCCCTCACTAAAGTAACTGTCGACTTTCAAATATTAGAGGATGATGTGGCTGTACAGTGTCGTGCCCAAGTTGAAACGACTGGACAGACGGGGGTAGAAATGGAAGCCTTAACAGCTGTACAAGTCGCTTTATTAACGATCTACGATATGTGTAAAGCGGTCGATCGTGGCATGATTATGACGGATATTCGCTTGCTTGAAAAAGCGGGAGGCAAGTCTGGCCACTGGGTACGAGAACTATAATGATGTTGAACAAATGGAAATGGCTATGGGCTGGCCTCTTTTGCCTATCAACCTCAGTGCAGGCCGTTGAGCATTTAAAGTTATCAACCACGACTAGTACGGATAACTCAGGCTTGTTGGCCGTTTTGCATCCTGTATTTGAAGCCAAATATGATGTGAAAGTCGATGTCATTGCGGTGGGTACGGGCAAAGCATTAAAAATTGGTGCTAATGGTGATGTCGATGTTGTGTTTGTTCATGCACCAGCGGCAGAGTTGAAATATGTCGAGCAAGGGGACTTTGTTGATCGACAAGCGGTGATGCACAATGATTTTGTTATTGTTGGCGCAAAAGAAGATCCAGCAAAGCTTTCTCAAGCTGAATCAGCTAATCAAGCATTACAATTGATTGCTAAGTTTCAAGTGGAATTTATTTCACGAGGGGATGATTCGGGCACGCATAAAAAAGAAAAGCACCTTTGGAGTGAAGCAAATATAAGTCCTGATGGTAATTGGTATATTCAAGCGGGACAAGGTATGGGCGCGGTATTAAAAATTGCTGATGAGAAACAAGCCTATGCTTTGACTGATCGAGGCACACAAATCGCTTATGCCGATAAGTTGAGTTTGTCTGTTGTTTTTGAAGGCGATGATGCTTTATTTAACCCCTATCATGTGATGGCAGTTAACCCTGAAAAACACCGTTATGTGAACTATGATTTGGCTAGAAAATACATTGGGTTTGTCACAGGCAAGCAAGGTCAGGAAATTATTGGTAATTTTCGTAAACACGAGCAGCAGTTATTTTATCCTGATGCCGTGAAATAGCAGATAATAAAAAAGCCGGTAACTAAATGTATTACCGGCTTTTGTTGTTTAATACCACAAGGACAATAGCGTTAGAGCTTAGTGATTCATCATCGTAGATGTTGCACCTTTCACTGCATTCATATCGATATCAGAGGCCTCGGCAGGCATTTCAGTTGCTTGCTTATCCATCACGTCCTTTGCCATCTCTTTTACTGAGTCAACTGTATTTTCTACAGCAGGTTCCCCTGCCACTTCACTAGCAGAGTCAGCGACATCGCCTGCAGATTTAGTGCTTACTTCAACTGTACTATCGATCATTTCTGAACCACTTTCAACGGCATCTGCAGCTATTTCTGTTGTCGCCTCCACCGCATCTACTACTGTTGATGTTGTTTCACTAACTGTTTCTGAAGCTTGTTCGACCATTTCAGTTGCGTTATCCATCATGGTTGAACCTGTTTCTGTCGCTGTGTCAGTAACGTCAACGTCAGATGATTGATCGCACGCTGTGATTAATAAAGTTGAAGCGATTAATGCGGCGAGTGTTAATTTTTTCATGAAATTTAGTCCTTTAAATTTGATTAATAAATGTTGTACGATTTATTGCTAACCTTGGCTAAGCAATGTACGTAAATCAATGATAGCGGCATTAGCTCGGGATATATAAGACGCCATTACGAGGGAGTGGTTTGCAAGCAAGCCAAAACCACTACCATTGAGAATTATAGGGCTCCAGACAGGTTCCTGACTGGCTTCTAACTCACGGATTATTTGACGTAGACTGATCAGTGCATTTTTCTTTTGCAGAATATCGGAAAAATCATGTTCAGCTGCTTTTAAAAGATGAATGAGCGCCCATGTCGAACCGCGTGTTTCATAAAACACATCATCAATTTGGGTCCAAGGTGTTTTTGTGATTAGCTCGGCTGCTGTGGGTGTGGATTGATTGGCATCAGGATCGCCGGCTAAGTCGGTATTAATCCGGATCTGACCAACGCTGGCACTAAGACGTTGCGACAAACTACCAAGCCGTTTTTCGACAATCGCAAGCCAATCGGCCAAATTGTCGGCACGGGCATAAAACTGTGCATCATCTTGTTCTGTGTTGCTTAGACGATTTAGATAAGATTCTAATGCGTTAATGCCTTTGCGATATTCACGTTCTGTCGGTGGGAATAACCACGATTCAGAATTAAAGTTAAATTGTGGTTCCGCAATGGCGAGATCAGCATCTTCTAATGATTGAGATTGAGAACGGCTAATATCATTACGCAATGCGCGCGAGTAATCGCGAATTTGAACAAGAACACCGAACTCCCAGTTGGGAATGTTATCCATCCAGATTGATGGAGGAATAACATCATTACTAAGATAACCACCGGATTTGTTAAGGAGTGAATCAGTTAGTTCAATTAAGGTTTGAGTTGAGGTATAGCCAGTGACAAATTGATGTTGTTTTTCAATAGCAACTTCTTGGGCATGTTTAATCGGATCAAACGTAGCAGGTGAGCGATCCCACCATAGCATGATAATGAGCAGCAATAAGATGATACTCATCATAACTAAACCGATGAATTTTATAGTCTGCCTTCTAGAATCAGAATCGTGGAAGCGATCAATAACTGACCAAGCAAACTCTTTTATTGATTGAATCATCGTGTAAGTACCATGTTGAATCCCTTGATTAATAATCAAGTAGATTATGCTCTTAATGAGATGATGGCAATACCTATTCTGGGGGAGGGTGATAAAACAAACTTGACTTGTAGTCACTAACCCCAGAATAATGTGCGGTTTGCAAAAAAAGTTGATGAGGCGGGGGACGCTTTTGTATGTCATTGAGAATTGAGATCGACAATCTAGCCAAACATTTTGGTGCGATTAAAGCCGTAGATGGAGTGTCATTTTCAGTAAGAAAAGGTGAGGTTTTAGGTTTTCTAGGCCCGAATGGTGCTGGTAAATCTACGACCATGAAAATGGTGACGGGATTTTTAACCCCGACATACGGTACTGTCCGCGTATGTGGTCGCGATGTGCTTGAAGATCCTATTGCTGTGAAAGCTAGCTTAGGCTACCTACCTGAAGGTGCGCCAGCTTACGCTGATATGACACCTGATGGCTTTCTTAAGTTTATTGCTGATATCCGCGGTTTAACAGGTAAAGAAAAACAAATGGCAGTTGATTCTGCCGCAGAACGTGCGCAAATCAAACATGTCATGTATCAACCTATTGAAACTTTATCGAAAGGTTATAAGCGTCGTGTCGGTTTATCACAAGCGATTTTGCACAATCCTCCTGTATTGATTTTGGATGAACCTACTGATGGTTTAGATCCCAATCAAAAACATGAAGTGCGTACATTAATTAATGATATGGCTCACGATAAAGCGATTATTATTTCAACGCATATTCTTGAAGAAGTTCATGCTCTTTGTCATCGCAATGTCTTAATCGCCGAAGGCCGTATTCAATTTGATGGCACGCCACATGAGCTTGAGGCGATGTCTCGTTACCACAATGCAGTGTGTGTATCTGTTGTTGATGTGGCTAATGACAGCCTAGCAGCGTTCTTAAATACACTAGATTATGTGAAAGACGTTGAGCCATTACCAGGAGACCGAGGTTTCCGTGTGTACCCAAATAAAGGTCAACAAATTACTGTCGAATTATCACAAGCAATTCGTGACAATAATTGGCAGGTTGATTCACTGTATGCGGAGCATGGCCGTTTGGATGAAGTATTCCGAACCATCACAACCAATAGTTCACTAGGTGGCTTGAAATGAAGATGAATAATATCTGGTTTATTATGAAGCGTGAGCTAAATGGCTATTTTGCAACGCCAGTCGCTTATGTTTTTATTATTAGTTTTTTATTACTGACAGGTTTTTCTACTTTCTTTGTGGGCAACTTCTTTGAGCGCGGTGAAGCTGATTTATATCCCTTCTTCTCTATTCATCCATGGATTTATGTATTACTAATTCCTGCAATCTCGATGCGATTATGGTCTGAAGAGCGTAAAAGTGGCTCAATAGAATTATTGATGACCTTGCCTGTTTCGGTCTTTGAAGCGGTATTAGGTAAGTTCTTGGCGGCATGGGCATTTACTGGCTTGGCGTTGATGTTGAACTTTCCTTTATGGTTAACAGTGAATTACTTAGGTTCACCTGATAATGGTGTTATTTTCGCTGGTTTCGTAGGCAGTTTCTTAATGGCGGGTGGTTTCTTAGCCATTGGTGCATGTGTATCTGCAACAACAAAGAATCAGGTTATTGCCTTTGTATTAAGTTTAATTGTCAGCCTTATTTTTGTTTTAAGTGGCTACGGCATCGTACTCGACTTCTTTAGTAGCTGGGCGCCGATGGCACTTGTTGATGCGGTTAGTTCATTTAGCTTCTTAACGCATTTTGATGCTATTTCTAAGGGTGTGATTGATATGCGAGATATGTTGTATTTTGCTTCAGTCATTTTGGTATGGTTATTTGCTAATGCCATTGTTGTTAATGCCCGTAAGGCTGATTAGGAGTTTTTGCTAGATGAATAAACAACTATTATCGACCGCTGGTTTAGTACTAGCTGTTGTTTTGTTTTTATCATTCAATATTGTAACGAATGGTAACTTGAAATCTGCACGTGTTGATTTGACTCAAGACAAGCTTTATACCTTGTCAGATGGTTCATTGAACATTATTGAATCATTAACTGAACAATTAACGTTGCGGTTATATTTTTCTGAACAAGTTGCTCAAGAATTACCGAGTATTAAATCATATGCTCAACGTGTTCAAGAGTTATTAGAAGAATATCAACGTGCCTCAAATGGCATGATTCGTTTGATTGTCGTTAACCCTGAACCATTCTCGGATAATGAACAGCGTGCGAAGCAATATGGTCTTCAAGGCGTGCCTATTGAAGGTGACCCTGATCCTCTTTACTTCGGTTTAGCGGGAACAAACCATCTTGATGGCGTGGAAAATATCTCATTCTTCCAACCTGAAAAGGAAGATGTACTTGAATATGACTTAACTAAATTGATTTATAAACTATCAAGTGCAGATAGAAAATCAGTGGCCGTGATGAGTTCATTAGAAGTTAATGGTGAAGTATATGACCCATTAAAAGGTGAATCTCCTTCAGATGATGGAGCGAAACCTTGGGCATTTATGGCTGAATTACGTCAGTTATTTACCGTGTCTTTTTTGCCAACAGATATTAAACGAATTCCTTCCAGTATTGATGTGTTGATGCTTGTTCACCCTAAAGAGTTTCCCGATAGTACATTGTATGCCATCGAGCAATATGTACTTCGAGGTGGAAAATTAATTACCTTTGTTGATCCATACTCTGAAAGTGATATTCCTGAAAAAGATCCTGATAACCCTATGGCTGCGAAACTAAAATCTCGTAGTTCAAATATGCCTACATTATTTAAGGCTTGGGGATTCATGCGAGCAGCTGCAGATGTGGTTGCCGATCGTAAAACTGCAATTAAAGTAGACTTTGGTGAACGTACAGGTAATAAGCCAATTGATTACGTATTGTGGCATGGCATTCCAGCTGAACAAATCAATAGTGAACAAGCTATTACGAGTCAGTTGAAAAAGATTGAAGTCGCTACAGCGGGTTACTTTAAACCTGTTGACGGTATTGGAACACAAATTACGCCGCTATTTTCATCAAGTAATGAAGCGATGTTAGTTGATAAACGAGTGGTTCAATTTAGAAATGATCCAATGGCTTTATTAACCAAATATCATGCTGGAACATTGAGTTATCCTATTGCCGTGCGTGTAAATGGTGCCGTGAAATCAATCTATCCTGATGGTGTAAAAGGAGACGATGGCACGCTAAAAACAATGCGTGGCCATGTCAATGAATCTCAACAAGATATTGATGTTATTGCCATCGCAGATGTGGATATGTTGCAAGATCGTTTCTGGGTTCAATTACAAGATTTCTATGGCGATCAAATCGCTTACAGCACATCAAATAATATTGATTTCCTAATTAACTCTATTGATGAAATGTCTAATACAAATGGACTGATCAGTGTTCGTTCTCGAACTGGTTTTTCACGCCCATTTGATCGTGTTTTAGATTTGCAGCGTAGTGCTGAAAAACTGTATCGAACTAAAGAACGTGAGTTGCAAAAAATCTTAAAAGAAACAGAGCAAAGTATTGCTCGAATGCAAGTAGAGCGTAGTGGTAGTGGTGAAGAAATTCAGAATGCTGAACAGCAAAAAGAAATTGCTGATCTGCGTATGATGAAATATAAAACACAGCAACAATTACGTGATGTTCAAAGTGATTTACGCAAAGATATTGATACTTTGGATACACAGCTTAAATTCTTTAATATCGGTCTAGTTCCTTTCTTAGTGGCATTGTTAGCAATAATTACAGGTTGGTTACGTGTTCGTAAGCGTACTAAAGGTCGTAAGCAGTAAAACAGGGTTTTCAATAACCCTCGAAATAGGTTTGTAAAAATGATGAAAAAATTAAATAGCCTGACCATTTTATTCATTGTCACGGCAGTGATGGTGTTATTCATGTTGGTGACATTACAGCATCCCAATGATTCTCAAGATGATGAGGGCTTATTGTTCCCAGAATTATTTGGGCAATTAAGTGGTGTGAATACCATTACACTTAAAAGTTCTCAAGATGAATTTACCTTATATAAAGAAGGTGAAGATTGGTTCATTAAGGAACGTTGGAATTTTCCCGCTGACTTTAATCTTGTAAAACGTGCCTTGATTGATATCTCTGAAGCTAAAATTCTTGAACGAAAAACAGATAAAGCGGAGCAGTTTGCACTCTTAGGTCTTGAAGGCATGGAGCAAGGTGGTGAATCAATTCACATCACGATGCTTGAAGATGAGAATGTTGTTTCAGGCCTGATTTTAGGACGTGAGCGTGAAATAGGCCAAACAGGTGGAGCAAGACAGTTTTATGTGCGTCGTGCGGGTGAAGAGCGTTCTTGGTTAGCAGAAGGCTATTTAAATATTAATCCTCTGATGTTGAACTGGATTAAAAGTGACGTGATTAATATCGCACGCGAACGTATCGCTCAAGTTAATATTATTCAGCCTAATGGCGATACCGCAACACTGATTAACCTAGGTAAAAAAGATAAGTTTGGTACACCAGATGACTTGGCTAAAACAGTCTTTAAATATGATCAGCTTGGTTATGATATTGCGGGTAGCTTGTTCCAACTTAAAATGGAAGATGTATTACCGCTAAGTGATTTTTCACGAGGTGATTCACAATCTGTAACGGCAGAATTTTTAACCTTTGATGGTTTGAAAGTTATTACTGAAACATCATTTGATAATGATGATGGTTTTTACTATTCAACAATACGTGCAGATCGATCATCAGCAGGTGCTGCGCCAAAAGATATTCAAGCATTAGATGTATTAAAATCAGAGCAAGAAGTGACAGAAGAAATTGCAGCATTAAATGCTCAATTTGATTCGTGGGTATACCGCTTTGGTGGTTTTGTAGGAACCAACTTAATGCGTGCTGAAGAAGATATCGTAACCAAATCTGAAACGGTTATTCCAATGCCGGCTGATGTAACAGGCTTTGGTCAATAAGACTAATTTAGAGTAAAATCCGTTCAAAAACAAACCCCAGTTATTATTGATAACTGGGGTTTGTTTTATTTAACAGAGCTGTTTCTTATACATTATTGTGGATGTTCGCTATTTCATTCTGAAATCATCTGGAGAGAATTTAGGGATAAATTTATCTACCCCGACTTTCTCCATCATCGTGTTGTTAAATGTTCCACTCATCGCTAAATCAAAGATACTAATGGTCTTCCCACGAAGATATGCTACACCGCGAACAGCAGGATGTGAATTAGGAATTTTGGTGGGCCTAGGGCAAGGTATCGCTTCTTTTACCTTAAATACATTAATAGCAAACTTTTGCTTAGTACCCAATCTGAATAACAACATCTCTAGGTAGCTTTGACCTACCAATTGTGTGTGTTGGTCGATACCGTCAATCATACCTGCCCTTATTTATGAGATCCTAGTCTTGTACTGTTTATATCGGTTATGACGGCAATACCTTGCATTAACTTTAGTGGCGATATGCAATTTGTATTTATAGGCATAGTAATTGCTTTGACTTGAGTAAGATTCAGTTAATTCAGCACTAATGACAGAAAAATGACATTAACAACGTGTTGTTGGAGTAATGGTATGAGATATTTTTGGAAAAATAAACTAAGTTTACTGTGTAGCTTGATGTTGGCGATGAACGTCAATGCTGACGGCTTGCATGCCTTAGACAATATTGAACAAGTTGCTTATGAATATGCCCTAGCAACGGCACAAGAGCGTTTTGACAGCCCACAAATAACGATGGGGAGCTTGGATTCAAGATTGCGGTTACAAGCTTGTGACACCGATTTAAACGCCTTTAGTAAGCTTGTTGGTACGGGCATGGGTAATCAAACTGTTGGAATCAAATGCGCTTCGCCTGTGGCTTGGACTGTATATGTACCTGTTAAGGTGAAAGTATTACAAGCCGTTGTTGTTGCGGTCAGATCGCTAGCTGCAAATCAAATTATTAGAGCGTCAGATGTGAAGCTTCAGCAAAGAGATATTGGTTCCTTGCGACAAGGTTATATCAATAATACTCGGATGATAGTGGGTCAAGAGTTAAAATATCCTGTTGCTCTGGGTACGGTTATTAAGCCACAAAGTGTGCAAGCACAGAAATTGGTACATCGTGGTGAGAATATTATGTTGGTGGCCGTTGCAGGTAAAATGGAAGTTAGAATGAGTGGTATCGCGCTATCTGATGCGAGTTTAGGGCAACGAGTTCGAGTAAAAAATAGCTCGTCTAAACGCGTGGTAGAAGGCATTGTCGATGCCCCAGGAATAGTTAAGGTAACAATGTGAAAAAAAGAGCATTATTAATTCAAGATTTTGACAAGCTGTCCGATACAATAGTCAGACTCTAAACAAGGACATACTTATGTCAGACATGAATAATATAAAATTGACAGGACAGGTAGGATTAAATACGCCTCGTAATGTTGTTGATTCACGTGAGAATCGTGAGGAAAATAATGCTTCTAAAGTGAGTACTGGAACAAATGCTGCACGTACTGATACTGTTAGCTTGACGGATACTGCAACACAACTTCAGTCTATTCAACAAACATTATCGGATGCCCCTGTTGTTAATAATGAACGAGTAGCCGAATTACGAGCTGCAATTGCTGATGGTTCTTATCAGGTTGATGCTGCGGAACTTGCACAAAACATGATTAATTTTGAGACACAACTTCGTTAGGAAATCACCATGGCTATGACATCACTCCAACAATTACATAGTATTCTGCAAGCAGAGCAAGATACTGCCTCGCAACTATTAGTTTTGCTGAAGAGTGAACGTGATGCATTGACTGAGTCCAATGCTGACGTTATGAGTGATTTCACGGTCAAAAAACAACCTCTTGTTGTTTCATTAGAACAATTAGGTCGCCAACGTGAGTCCGTATTACAATCTGCTGGATTTTCTTCAGGTAAAGAAGGTTTAGAGGCCTTTATTGAAAACCAAACTCAGCAAGATTCACAGATCCTTAATAGTATATTAGATTCGTTGAGGGTTGTTGCACAAGGCTGTCGTGAGCATAACCAAATTAATGGCGGTATTGTGAATGTAAACCGTCAATATTTACAAAAAGCGATGAATATTTTACGTGGTAGTGATGTGAATCCTAGCTCGTATGGTCCAGGTGGCGAATATACTAATCAGGTTGTACGTCAGCCCTTATTAGGTCGCGTATAACAATAACATCTTTGTTAGAGCTTTAACTCCCTGACTTACACCAAGATGTTAAAACATCAACCCATTCAGGTCGATCGTTTAAACAAGGGATAAGCGTTAAATTTTCGCCTCCCGCTTCACTAAATACTTCTTGGCCACGAATCGCAATCTCTTCGAGTGTTTCCAAACAATCTGTCACAAATGCAGGACAAATAACTAAAATGTTTTTTGCCCCTGATTGAGCAAGTTCTCGTAACCTATCTTCAGTATTCGGCCCTAACCATTTCGCTCTACCCAAGCGAGACTGAAAGGCAACAGAGTATTGTTCTGGTGATAGACCTGCTTTTTCAACAAAGTGTGTTGTTGTTTGAAAAATCTGATGACGATAACAGTGGTGTTGACAGGAATTTTCAACGTGGCAGCAGTTATCTTGTTGTAAGCAATGATTGCCTGATTTATCAAGTTTAGTGATATGCGATTCAGGTAGACCGTGATAACTAAATACAAGATGATCGAAAGGCTTTTCTATATAGGGTTTAGCCGAATTTACTAAGGCAGAGATATAGTCTGGCTGTTGATAGAATGGGGCGATGACCTTCAGTTTTACTTCAAGTTTATGCTTTTTAATAACCGCTTTAGCTTGTTCAACTGAAGTGGTGATCGTGCTTTGAGCATAATGAGGGTATAAGGGAATAAATATGATTTCTTCAACATCACTTTGCTCTGTGAGTGCTAAAATCTGGCTTTCTATGCTTGGTTTGCCATATCTCATTGCCATTGCTACAGGCATGTCTAGCTTAGCTTGCAAAGCATGTTTTAACCGTTCAGATAAAACAACAAGTGGCGAACCTTCATTTAACCAAACACTTTGATAAGCCTTAGCAGACTCTTTAGGGCGGCGCGGTAAGACAAACAGACTGACGATTAATCGACGCAATATCCAAGGTAATTGAATGACATAAGGATCCATCAAAAATTGATTAAGATAACGTCGCACTGACTTAGTGTCTGGCTGGTCTGGTGAGCCTAAATTGGCAAGTAAAACGGCTTTTTTAGTCATTTAATACCCTGAATTCTAGAATGTTGCCATTATCATGGCTTGGGGTACTTTTTCTGTTAACCCCTTGATGCCAAATTTATTATGCCAATAGTGATACTCAATACCTGCATAGACTTTGCTAGGATGATTCCATAAACGACCTACATCGAGCAACAATTGAGGTTGCGTTAATAGGGTGCTACTTCCCCCTGTTGCTTTTTCACTTTGCCATTCCGCATAACCTTTAAATAGGAAATGTAATGAACCAAGTTGAAATGGCACACTCCAAACAGGTGTGACTTGAATACCTGTTGTATCAACACTATCGCCCTTAAATGCTTGAACATCGAGCGTTAAATAGTCCATGTGAGGTACATTAAAACTGATACCTGCTCCTAATAAATAGGCTTTATACGGATCGGCTTTAGGTAAGTTACCCGCATTGAGCCCCCCTACGAGAGAGATATCTTGAATAAAAGAAAAGGGAAGTGTGTTTCCTGTAATTTTGGACCAACTTAGGCGAGGATAAAATTCACCATACACTTCAGTACTTGTATCATTTCGATCAATGAATTCGATAAAAAGAAAGTTATCTCCATAGCGCCAACCATCAACATGTTCAATGGTTAATAGAGTACGGCTTTTATCACCTAATTTAAAATCATTACCGTGTAAGAGCTGAATATTATTACTCGACCAGTCAAAAAAAGGTTCAGCATGACTAGTAGATAATAGGCCAAAACTAAAGAATACTGACAAGAAAAAAGAGTGATATGGTTTCATGTAATTCAATTTTAAGTTTATATATTTTAAGAGATTGTCGTAGATCATACCCGTAATCGTAAATTTCAGCTAAACTTCTAACACGCACTCATTAAAGAATGGAATTTTGTCAGTGAATACAGTAACTAAATTTAGTATCGGTAATGTTTTATTAATTATTACATATTTTGTTGCCGGGCAATTCACACTCACGCTTTCCCTGCCTCCAAGTGGTGCAACGCCATTATGGGCGCCTGCCGGAATTGCTTTAGCTGCGGTTCTGATTTGGGGGTATCGTTTACTGCCGGGTGTATTCATCGGGGACTTTTTAGTCGCCGTTGATTTGATCGGCCTCAGTGATTCAACAGCCATCTTGTTATGTTTAATTATTGGTGCTCAAGCTGCTTTTCATGCTTGGTTGGCTAGGTATTTATTAGAGCGATATAAAGTTTGGCCCTCTGCACTTACAGAAGAATATGCCATTATTAAATTCTTTGTTATCGCAGGTATTGTAGCTTCATTCTTCCCTGCAGCATTAACGGTTATTCTCGATTTAATGATTGGCGTGTTGACAGCATCAACATGGCTTGAATCTTTGATTGTCTGGTGGATTGGTGGTGCCTTAGGTGTGGTGGTTTTTGCCCCAATAGGCCTAATTCTGTTTGCGTCACCAAAAAAAGTGTGGCGAGTCCGTATTATTCCTGTGGCATTGCCTATGGCCATTATGTTTACGCTACTTGTTATTACGCTTCATGGTGTCAGAATAAATGAGAGCAGGCAGATGGAGGAAAGGTTTAATAACTATACTGGTATTGCACATGCCCTAGCTGATGGGCAATTAAATAACTATTCATCATTACTGCGAGGCTTTAATGCTTTTTATAAACATAGTGGTCATGTAACGGATGCTGAATTTGACACATTTACTACGGAATCATTAAGGGAACAGTCAGATGTTTATGCTGCATTTTGGATGGAGCGAGTGCTTGATAAAGACCGTGCTAATTATGAGGAAGCATTAGGAAAATCAATTACAGTCTTAAATAAAACGACAAATAAATATGTTACCTCTGAATCTAAACCTGAATACTTGGTGGTGAAACAGAGCCGACTTCCTTCTGAGCATATACAAGCGCCTAACCAACCCCTCGGTTTTATCGGTGTTGATTTTTGTTCTCAAAATAATAAAACTCAATGTAAGCTACTGTTTGAGGAAGGCATAACTCAAACAGTAAAACCATATTTAACCGATATCGATCCTTCTGCTAAAACACGAGTAATACGTTTATCACCCGTCGTTAAAGACTCTGAAGTTATTGGTGCCGTTGGCCATGTGTATCAATATAAGGCGTTGTTTGAAAAATTACTATCATCAGATATTAAGAAATGGCTAGATTGGACTGTGATCAGTGTCAGTGATGATAGGGTATTGTTTGATACTAGGACATCTAATAATAGGCCTGAAGTTTTTTCGAATTTTGCTTTATCAGTGGAGCAGACGGTTGAATTTGGCTCTCAACAATGGCGGTTCATTTATCAGCCTTCACCTCAATTTGTAGCATCCTATTCCTCATGGAATTTTTTCTGGATGATCACTGCTTCTTTAATATTATTGAGTTTAATTGGAGCATGGTTAATGGCGATGAGTGGTCGAGTGCATCAGATTCGACAACAAGTAACTGATCAAACAAATGAAATTATTCATGCATCTGAATTGTTACAAAAAAGTGAATCAAAATATCGAAGCCTAGTAGAAAATATTGATGATGAATACTTGATTTATAGTCAGAATAGGGAGGGCGTTTTTGATTATATTAGTCCATCGGTAAACACCATCTTAGGTTATAGTCAGGAAGGCTTTCTTAGCCATTATGCAAGCTATTTAACGGAGAGTAAGCTTAACCAACAATTTGAAAGTTATACACAAAAAGCACTAGCAGGTAATACAGCAAGCTATGAGTTAGAAATATATGATACAGAAGGATATATTCATACTTTTGCCATTACTTCAACGCCAGTAATGAATGATAATGCTAACGTCATTGGCGTTGAAAGTATCGCTCATGACATTACAGAGCGTAAAGAAGCTCAGGTAGCACTAGAGAAGCTCTCTCTCGCAATAATGCATAGTCCTAATGCCGTCATTATTACTAATAATAGAGGGATAATAGAATATATAAACCCTAGGTTTACAGAGATAACAGGTTATACCTTAGATGAGGTTCTTGGCAGATTACCTAGTGTACTTAAGTCAGGTACAACCCTGCTTTCAGTATATAAGGACTTGTGGGATACCGTATTATCAGGTCGTGAATGGCGGGGTGAATTACAAAATCGTAAGAAAAATGGTGATTTCTATTGGTCTAGAGAGCATATTTGCCCTTTATCTGACGCTGATGGCAAAGTGACTCATTTTGTATCTACTCAAGAGGATGTGACTGAAGCGAAGAGGCAAGCAGAAGAAACCATACATCAAGCAAGTCATGATTTATTAACAGGCTTATTTAACAGGCGAGAATTTGAATTCCGACTTAGTCGCGTTATTCAATCTTCAAAGTCTGATTTAAGTGAGCATGCCCTGTGTTTTATGGATTTAGATCAGTTTAAAATTATTAATGATACCTGTGGTCATGTTGCTGGCGATGAGCTGCTGAGACAAGTAGGTGATTTGTTACTTGCTAATGTTAGGCAACGTGACACTTTAGCCAGATTAGGGGGGGATGAATTTGTCTTATTGATGGAGCATTGTGGTATCGAGCAGGCTTATGATGCCTGTGAGAAGATCATTAGTTTGCTTGAAAATTTCCGTTTCCATTGGGAAGAGCATGTATTTACCATTGGTATTAGTATTGGTATGACGGTTATTGATCTGCATGTCAAAGATAGTACAGAAGCATTAAGTCGTGTCGATGGCGCTTGTTATGCTGCTAAAGATGCGGGGCGTAATCGTGTTGAAGTTTATACGGAAGATAGCGAACGCCTTCGACAGCGCAAGGGTGAGATCCAATGGAGTAGTGAAATTAGTCATGCTCTGGATAATGATCGTTTTGTTTTATATGCCCAGCCCATTATCCCATTACAAAGACAGTCTTTAGACCTAAGTTATGAGGTATTGTTAC
>Ga0209495_1000971_pt1 | contig 20905 bp, 17 predicted proteins | sample EN1Hudsemesocosm_FD_184629 | JGI IMG/M metagenome (GOLD analysis project Ga0209495, IMG submission 184629) | Methane-oxidizing microbial communities from mesocosms in the Hudson Canyon - EN1E Hudson Canyon (SPAdes) (version 2) | ecosystem: Environmental > Aquatic > Marine > Cold seeps | place... | reverse complement strand
ATGTGCCCGTACCAATAATCTCAGTATCAGTATCAGTAAAACTATTTGAGCGCACTTTAGCAGGCTGCGCTAAGGTTAAAATTTCTATCTCGTAACTTCCTGCAGTAGCAGTCTGATCAGCAGAAGCAGTAAAGAGTGAAGAGTCACTAGAACTGGACGAGCGGGGCTGTAATTTATCAACACTACTCAAACTTTCCAAGCTTGTTTGAAATTCGCTTAGCGCAGATTTTAACTGCCCTATTGCTGATAAATCTGACTGATAAACTGCTTCGCGTTTATTTAAACGAAATGAGGGAGCTGACCCTTCAGCCGCCACCAACTGAGTAACTAAACTATCAATATCAAGCCCAGAACCTATACCAGATGATGTAAGTGCCATAACTGCTCTCCTTATAAATAATTTATCACTTTTTACTTTGAAATCTTATGCTTCTGAAGTGAAGATACTAAATGCCCTCTCCATGGAGCCACCTTCAGCTAGCTCACCTAAATCAGCAGCTAATTTAAGTACTTCTTCAGTAGGATATTGCTTAATCACTTCCTTGCTTTCGGTATCAAATATACTCACCACATCACGACCGCTCGCATCATCAACGGAAAAGGCTAAACCTGTCTGATCAACCTGAAGTTGCTTGTTAATTTTTTCAATCGCAGCATTCAAATCTTCAGTGCTTACTGGCTTTTCAGCGACAGTCGATTTTTCTTCAACCACCTCTTTTTGCTTTGTTTCCTCTACCTTAGCAATAACTCCATCTACTTTAGCTGCCTGCCCTTCTTGCAATGCAGAAACACCCTGCGGCTTTGAGTCAACAGGGGTGATGTTTGTCATGTTTGGATTAATGTCCATAACGTTACTCCTATTTTAATAATAACAAATGGAGCTAGCCTTTTAATAAGCTAACTCCTGCTATCGATTAGTTATTTTAACCTAACAAACTCAACACACCTTGTGGAACTTGGTTAGCCTGGGCCAACATCGCAGTACCTGCTTGCACCATGATTTGAGACTTGGTTAAGTTAGCTGTTTCTTCCGCAAAATCAGCATCAAGAATTCGACTTCGTGCAGCACTTAAGTTTTCAGAGGTCGCCTGTAAACTAGTGATGGTTGCATCAAACCGGTTTTGTATCGCACCTAAGTCACCCCTAAAGCCACTTACTTGGGATAATGCTGAATCAATAATTTGAATTGCTGTTTGTGCACCTTCAATACTGCCAACATCAACAGTCGCTAATTTTTTTGCATCTGAACCAATCACATCTCCAGCCGCGACATTACTAAATATACTACCCGCTGCCGCTGTTTTATCCGAAGTGACAGTATAGGTACCTGCAGAATGCAAGTCTACTCTTCCAGTTACTCTAGTACTATTAGCTGTGGTCCCTCCATTTAGAGTTACCGCAGTCCCCGTTAGTGCAGATGCCCCAGTACTATCAGCCTCTTTATAACTCTGCACAGCTATGGTTCCATCATTACTATGCACTAAATTAGCTAAAGCAATATCTTTACCATCGGCTTGAGTCATCTTAATCGAGCCATCAGTATTTAATTCCGCAGTAACCCCAGTAGTCCCGGATTTTTTATTAATTTCGGATACGACAGAACTGTAGTCAAAATCCGCACCTATTTGAGCAGTGATAGTTTCTCTAGTTGAGTCAACCGTAGCACCAGCAACTGTTGATCCATTCCCCGTAAAAATATCAAAAGAAACTGTACCCGAAGTAACCGTTTTTGCCAAATTAACTTCTGTAATTGCATCAGCCGTAACCCCAGTCTCAGGTTCACGAGAAGTAATTTCCGCAGCGACTGCAAACGCAGAGTCATTCAAGCCAATTTTAACATTGCTCACCGAACCGAAAGAACCACTAATAGTTAGGTCTTGAGCAATAATACCGTTAGTTGTAGTTACTGTTGTAGCCCCACTTGTCGTAGCAGTTTGTACCGAGGTAGTACCCAACGTCGCCGTAGCATTAGTTGCATCTATACGATTATCTTGGAGATTCGTAGTTGAAGAACCTTCAATAGATACATTAATCGTTTGGTTTGCATTTGCCCCCACTTGAAATTTTTGCGAGGTAAACGAACCGTCCAACAATTTCAAACCGTTAAATTCAGTGCTTGATGAAATACGATCAACTTCTTGCTTAAGCTGATTGACCTCTGACTGCAATGCCGCTCTATCACCCGCAGAATTTGTTGAATTAGACGACTGAATCGATAGCTCACGCATACGTTGCAACAAATCCGTTGTTTGTGCCAACGCCCCTTCTGCAGTTTGTGCTAATGAAATACCATCATTAGCATTCCTACCCGCTTGATTTAAACCGTTAATTTGTGAAGTCATACGATCCGAAATCGCAAGACCCGCCGCATCATCTTTCGCACTATTAATACGTAAGCCTGATGATAATCGTTGTAATGATGTAGCTAATCCACTTTGTGATTTATTTAAATTACGTTGCGAATTCAACGATAATACATTGGTATTGATTACTGAAGCCATGATCGTTCTCCTAGAGATGTACCGAAAATAAAGTTCATTATAAAATTTTAGAAACAACTAATTATTGTTCTCTACCTTAGCTATCGACGAGGTTAAATTAATCTTTAATTTTTTTTAGTTTTTTATGGAAAACAGCTATATCAGCAATGCATTTTTTGACCACCATTTTAAGACGGGGTAACTGTAGGGGCAGTGCCTTGTGCCTGCCCTTAATGATTCGCCATTAATCAGGGCAACCACAAGGGATTGCCCCTACGATAAAATAACAGTGCCACAAAAGCACTCCCGTATTAAGTGTGTTGCCCATTTTTTACCAACATCATTACAACAACTCAACACAAGCCTTATCTTCAACGATAAATAATTTTTCAAGCTCAAATCGACTGCCCAGCAAAGCATTAATGACCGCCGCTTTATTTTGGTTACCTATTTTCAACCAAATAACTTTAGGGGGTTGTCCATATAAAACCGACATATCATAAAAATCAGCATCTTTCGTCACAATAATATAGCCATTTAATTTAGCAAAATCCCATATTTCAGCATCAGAACTTTGCTCCTTATTTAATAAAGAGATTTGAGTACTTCCAGGGTATTCTTGCAATATAAACGGAATAATTCGCCGTGATATATTTTCATCTAACAATAACTTCATCGCACCAAAATAACATTTGTACTATGCTCTCGATTTGCTGCAAATGCTAAACACGCTCGAATATCATCCGTACTTAATTCCGGATAATCTTCAATAATTTCAACATCTGACATCCCATCAGCCAACCAAGTCAAAATATCATAGACACTAATTCTTAAACCTCTAACACAAGGTCGCCCGCCTCGTTTACCCACTTCAATCGAAATATAATCTGAATAATTCATAATTCCTCCAAAAACACCTAACACAGCATATTAGCATTACTTAATTAGGCAATAAAGCAATCGCCCACTCATCAATATGATCATCCAGCATATAATTATCAACTACCCATCGCCTCAACTCAGCACCTTCTTTTAATAGCTCATCAGGTTCATTAATTTTTTCTCGAATCACTCGAATCCATTCGTTCGTATTATTTGCAACACCTGTTACAGGCGCATTTTGATAGGGCAAAATATCCGAGCACACAACCGGCCAAGACATTACCCCAAATTCAAGCAACCTTAAATTCGTTTTACATTCATTAAATTTATTATGCATCAAAGGTGCAATGGCTAAGTCTAAATTTAAATCCGCTAATTTCTGAGGGTATAAATCAAACTCTACCCCACCATGCACCTCTTTTACATAGGGTTTAAACTCTTCTAAACACAAGCCCATAAAAATCCAGTCAACTTCTTTATGTAAGGCTTCAACGATAGGCAGTATAAATTGTAAATCAGTAATATGTTCTTGCCCTCCCGCCCATCCCACTCGCATTGTCTTGCTTACCTTCTTTTTAGGTAAATCTAAAGACTGCCATCGCCAATTTTCCAAATAATTCGGTACGATAATAATCTCATTACTTGTTAACTTTTTAAACTCCTCTGCCAAAGCATTATTAGCAACGACTACCCTATCTGAATATTGAAAATATTCTTTCACATTTTTACGAATATTACCGACCCAATCTTCCTTTCGCGGGTGATGAACCGGTAATGTATAAACCAAATCATCTAATCCAGCCACCATAAATACATTGTTAAATTTCGTATATTTCTTCCATGATGTAAGCATATTTCCTAAAAACAAATTTTGCCCTAATAAGACATCTGGGTTTATTCGCTCAATTTCCACAGGCGTAGGGTAGATTAAATTATCGACATTATTTGCCAGTCCACTTACAATTATATTCGCCTTTGTCAGCGCATTAATTGGAGCTCTAACTCTATACTGCCCAACACCAAAACTATCCATAGGAAATGCATAGACTCTTGGTTTATCTCTAAAGTCGACATTCCAGCCTATATTGACACTGGTATCAGGTTGAAAATCAGTTGTTTTTAATGACAAACTACGATTATAAGCCGGGTCATTAGCTAATTGAGGCAGCCACTTTTCCAGCATATTATCAGCTTCTTGTTGAGATTTCTCTAAGCGTTTTTTATTTTGCTTGCGCTTTTTAAGCAGACTAGAGCCATGATGAATTAGCGAAACATAAGGTGTCCAAACTATTTTTTTACCTAATTTCCTTACTTTTAAGCACAAATCAACATCGCTATAGAGAATTGTAAATTTTTCTTCATCTAAGCCACCAACTTGCTGATAAAGACTTTTCTCAATCATTAAGCAAGCAGCCTTAACAGCAGAAACATTTTGCGTTAGAAAAGCTCGATTCATATACCCAGAAACTCCCATAGGAATACCAATATGTGGACTCTCTGCCACCCCACTTACCCCCATACCTAGTATAACGCCCGCATGTTGCACTGTTTTATTTGAATAAACGAGTTTCACCCCCACAATACCCACCTCTTCACGCTGAAGGTGACTTAACATGCCTTGTAGCCATTCCTCTTGCAACACCATCGTGTCATTATGCAATAAAACCAAATAGTCCCCTTTAGCTTGTTCAACTGCAAAATTATTAATTGCTGAATAGTTATAAACCTTATTATAGTTAATAACCCTGACTATATTATGGTTTTTTTTTCTAACTTCATCAAAGTAGTCTTGAGTCTCACTTTCTTCACTTTGGTTATCAATAATGATAATTTCATAATTAGGGTAACTTGTCGTTTCAAGAACGCTATCAACACAAGCTTTTAGTATTGGTAGCTGATCTTTAGTCGGAATGATAATAGATACTTTAGAAGTCTCCGTATGTAGATACTTAATATCCACTCCCCCACTAACTGAACTCTTACCAATAGAAGCCGTTATATTTTTTCGCTTAAAGTGATGCGCGAGAGTAAGCTCTCTAAATTCAAGTTGCTTAACTAAGAATTCATCAATGGCATCCGCCCTATGTAACAAAATATTTTCAATATGCCCAATTTTCGGCTCATTACACCGATCAATATAATTAAGCACTAAATCATAGCCTGCAAAAGGATTGGGATAGGCAATTTCATCTAACTCTGTCAACGCACTTAACTTAAATAAACACAGCCCCCCCATATAATCCATAGAATAGAGCAAATCTAAATTAAAATCAGGTTTAAAATTTGGGCTATGATGAAATCCGTCGTCACTTAATTTATCATCATCCGTATAAACAATATCCCAATTATCATTTTGATCAATATATTGAATACAAGTAGAAAAAGCATGAGACTCAGTACTATCACCAGCCTCAAAAAACAAAAGCCATTCAGCCTCTATCGCCATTTCTGATAGTAAAGCACCTAAGCCAGTTGGTTGCTCAAGTTGAACCCAGCTTAACTCTGCAACTTCATTAAATATTTCATCAGGGCAAACACTAGAGCTAATCACTGATAAATGCCAATTACTGTAAGTTTGAGCCGCAAGACTATCTATCGTATTTGCTAATAATGATAAATCATCACTATCTATATAAATAAGGCAATGAATTTTTAGATTTAAGTCACAATGAGTAGCTAAAAATTCACCACTTTGTTTCTGCTCATTCCTTTGTTTTCTATCTAACCAAGTTTGATAAACAACATCATCCATTTGGGGCATTCTATCCGTTAAAGTATACCCTGAAGTCTGACATATAATACCGAACAAGCATTCAATAGCATGAACCAAAGTTCCGTCTAATTGCCCTAATTCTTCCTCAAAATTTTCTTCTGTTAAGTCTAACTGTAATATTTTTTTCAATGCCTCTGGTCGAAACCAAAACATTGAGCCACCCGCATAAGAATAATTATTACTATCAAAAGTTTCATTATCAATTCCAGGCAATAATTGATTAATAATTGAATAATTAGCATCCGTTGATTTGCATGCATGTAAACAATCCACAGGAGAAAAAATACCTAGCGCAGGGTTAGATTCAAATAAATCAAAAATATCATCAACCCGTTTACTTCCCCCAATAAGCGATGCTAGTGCTCCTTCTCTCCATTTTTCACCATAATCCCCTAACCCTTTATATTCTTTTAAAGCTGAACTTTTTTTTGTATGTAATTTAAGTATTAACTTATAATTTATAGGTTGTATATCTTTAAACATATGAAGAAAAGGTAAAATATCTCTACCTTTATTGGGGGTTTCATAAATATTAGCATCAGGAAATGATTTTAATATTTTCTCCACTAAACTACCGTTAGTTTCCTTACAAATAGAAATATAAAGATCAAATTCTTTCGTGACACTCGATAAAGCCAGTTCAAATTGCTCCCATAATTCAAAATAGTACAAATGTAATACTACTGCTATTTTTTTGTTATCTACACTAGCATGATATAACGTACTTTTTTTAACCCATTGGCCATACTCAGAAGCAGCTCGCCATTCAACAAATTTCTGATACAAATCAGTTGCTATACAGGTTAATAATTCAAAGTACTTAGAGCTAAGCAACTCACAGATATAAACTATTTCATCTTTTTCAACACCACTCATTAACGACATTTTTTTTGAAGATAAGCCATCAAAAATTGTTTGACACACCTCAAGCAAGAAGTATTCTTTTTCAATTAACAAAGGAAACAACTCTTCTTTATTAGCAATCATCGCTTCTGCAATTTTTAATTGTGGTAGCCCAGTCTGTTTATGTGTTTGAACTACAATGTCTAGTAGCTCCATGCCGACTTGTGGAGTTTGACTTTGAAGAAATTGATGGCTACCTATTGTTATTGGCTGATTCCCTTTTGATCTTGGAAAGTCACCTATAGCGACATAAACTTCTTTTAATAACTGATTTGCAATTAAATTATTTGGCTCATACTCACAAATATCTAATGCCAATGAATATACTAAATCAATCGACCACTTAAATTGCCCTGATAAATTCTGTTCAACCCTTTTTGCTGCTTGAGCATAATTTATTAGCTCTTGAACTTTATCAGCATCATTAGCATCTGATTGACGTACCATTCCTACCCTAACTTTAATCGCTCGTAAAATTACAAATATTGATTCATAAATAAAAGCGAAAGCCTGCTGGGATAAAGCCTTACAGCTCAAATTACTTCCATGTATTCGGTATTGCGTTAGCACTTCATCCATGCGAACCATTTTCATTGAGTTACTAATTCGTAACCAATGATCTAAATCCTGTACATGTGGTAACACCTCATTATATAAGCCAACTGAATCAATCAGCTCACGACGAAATAAAGCAGAAGGTGCATTTAAGAAATTACCAGATAATAATTGAGTTGCAAGGTCACTAACTGGCGTATCAAAAACAGATGATACTTTTTGAACTATGCCATTTTCATCAATTACTTCAATTAGAGTACAAATTGCAGCAACATTTGAATGGGAATCCATATAAGCAACTTGTTTCTCCAAACGTTCTGGCAACATTCTGTCATCAGCGCCCAGTAGAGCAATCAATGCCCCTTTAGCTTCATAACATGCCTGATTAAAAGTATAACAAACGCCGTGATTTTCACTTGATGCAATCAATTTTACTTTGTCAGGATAACGCTTCTGAAGTTCTGAAATAATGGACACCGAATCATCCGAAGATGCATCATCAACAACAATTAACTCCCAGTTGTTTAACGTCTGGGAAAAAACCGACTCAATTGCTTCACCAATATATTGAGCATAATTATAACTAGCAATACAAACAGAAACCTGAATTGGTCCTATACTTTCTGACATGTCACACCCTTAGATTATTACAAACGATTTATTTTTTAATCACATAGATTTTAATAAAAAAATCATCTCTTGAATTTCAGTACGATATTTGCTTAGTGCTTGAGGAAACATTGGCAAACTCAACACTTCTGTTGCCAATATCTCTGTAAGTGGAAAAGCGCCCACCTGCCAACCTTTTCTATAGGCACCTGACAGGTGAGGTGGAATTGGGTAATGAATTTGAGAAACTATGCCATGTGATAATAATAGTTGCTGGAGAGCCGTTCGAGAAGGTGACCTAATCACAAACAAATGCCACACAGAATCAAAACCTTGTTGTCTATCAGGTAAGGTAATCGATTCCACATCGGCTAATTCCTCACAATAGTACTCAGCCAATTCTCGCCTTTGCTTATTCCATTTATCCAGATGCTTAAGTTTTATAGTTAAAAAGGCCGCTTGAAGTTCATCTAATCTTGAATTCACACCCGCTAAGTCGTGATGATACTTACTTTTACTACCGTAATTCCCTATACAGCGAACTTTGTCTGCCAGCTCAGCATCATTCGTAATAACAGCGCCTCCATCCCCTAAAGCTCCTAAATTCTTTCCCGGATAAAAGCTAAATGCGGCTGCATCAGCTAGGCTACCTGTTTGTTTACCCAAATAACTCGCGCCATGTGCTTGTGCCGCATCCTCAATTACCTTTAATTGGCGGTCTTTTGCTATCTTGTTAATAACAGTCATGTCAGCTGGACGGCCATATAAATGGACAACAATAATAGCTTTCGTCCTAGATGTAATTTTCTGCTCGATTTTCGCAGGATCAATGTTAAAAGAACGCTCTTCGGCTTCCACTGGAACGGGTATTGCTCCACATTGTGAAACAGCTAACCATGTTGCGATAAAGGTATTAGCAGGTACAATCACTTCATCATTAAAACCTATACCCATGGCTCGCAAAATAAGTGTAATGGCATCTAACCCATTACCTACTCCAACACAATATTGAGCCTGACAATAATCAGCAAAAGCTTTCTCAAATGAGTCACACTCTTGGCCACGAATAAACCAGCCACTATCCATTACTTGCTTATAAACATTATCCAGATCAAATTTACATTCGCTATTACTGGCATCAAGGTCAAGAAAAGGGAGTTTAATATTTATTTTATCTTGAATCATTATCGAAAAACTTATATATCTGAGTATTCATATTGCTTAATTGCAACCTCTAACTCAAAAGCACGCACCGCATCAGCCTTATAATATGATCGCTTTCTTAAAATGATAAATAATTTGTCTATATCATCTTTTTCAACAAATCGCCGTGTCATTTTGTATTTCTCAACGATAAAATATCGTTCAACTATATCAAATTTATCATTTAAGTCCCCATCATCCCCCGGTCCACCCAAACCTGGTCCATATACATTATGACTCTCAAAAAAAAGTATACCTCCCTCACTCAGTAGCCCGTATATTTTTGCAATATACTCTTCAAAGTTAATCGATAAATTATGATCGATAGTGGCATGATTTGCTAAGGAAAAAATAATGTCATAGTGCTTATTTGGCAAAAACTCATAAAAATCATTTGCAATAAAACTAACATTACTTATACTTAATTCATCGGCAACAGAGCGCCCAACCAAACACAAATATGGATTATATTCCAATGCATCAATATGCTTACACAAGGCTGAAAAATGTATTGCCATAAAACCTGCATTACTACCAATATCAAGTACTGTTTTGTCCTTGGTAAAAAAACTGTCTATCTCATATTTACTAACCCTTAATTCTGTCGGTTTTATTCCTCTTAAGCCTATTCTGGCATACCCTTGATAGGCATATCCATGACAATAACTATTATTCCAGTTTTGATACTGATGATTATGAAGTCGCAATACCATACTCTGAATGTCACGTATTTCAGGCTTTACAAAACAACCATATAATGCATCAATAAACGTACAATACACACTTAAATACCGAAATCCAGAGTTAGGAGCAAACTCCTTATTCAACAGCCATGCCAACAAATAACTCATCAATGAATCCTCTATTAACAAATTAGACTGCTCCTTTAGCCAATGTGCTTTCCCTACTTTTATTTCCTGATGCTGACGAGGTGGGCTAAACTCACTATTCTGAAGTGTTTTAAGCACAGAAACATCACTGGATTTTTTTTCTACTACTGATCGAAAAAGAAATGAGAACCATTCTGGCGATAATAGAATAGTTTCCAGTAACATTTCCCACTTTTGACATAAAAGAGATACGTCACCTTGCGCCTTTAACGCTGTATCCCATGCATCAAATTGATGAAGTACTAAATCCAAATAATCTTCTTCATCACTAAATACTTGCTTTTTGGTTAATATAGCTCTGACAGCATCAATAATTAATCTTTGTTCAGCCTTTTCCACGCCCCCCCCTTTATATAGTGACCCATAACAATAGGCAAAATAGTTCCAATATTATTGTTTACTTTTTACCGCAGACATAAACTCCGAATAATCTCGAAAATAATCATTTTCATCATACAATTCAGATGCTAACACCATACACACTGACCCTGATAAGAAATCATCAATTATCCTCCACACCATCGGAGATACATACAAACCATAATAGGAACGATTCAAATAAAACCTCCATTTATTGAGTCTATCATCTAGAAAAACATCAAAACTACCTGACATTAAACAATTAATTGTCATAACTTTTTGTGAGCATGACTACTATAACTCCCCCCAAACTATCAAGACACTTATTTCAGATCCCTTATTTACTCTAGTTAAGCTGCCTCTCTTGAGAGGTGCGTTCAATAAAATATTTTCTTTGTACACAGCCATTGGTTTTTTTAAAGTCGAGTGTTTCATCGAATCGCTTGTGATTATAGAATTCAATACAATCGCTAACATCATCATTTAATTCTGCAATGGTGCTGTACTCATTCAGGTAAATACGCTCACATCTGGATATCTTGTGGGAGAGAACAGCTTTGGAATTTCAGTCAATAATAGCCGCCAAATAAACTATGCCACCTTTTACTTTAATATAAGTAATATCAATGCTCCAGATCTGGTTCGCTTTAAATATATCAAGTCCACGTAGTTTGTAGCTATGTTTTTTGCTCTTTAATCGATGTCGTGGTGGTGGCTTGTTTGACAGCTAGGATTGCTTTTAAGTTCATTTCCTGTCGATAACTGGCCACTGTATTCAAGCTGACCGTGAAGTTATTTTCCTGCAAGTGTTGGTACACTTTAGCCCCTCCATAAATGGGGATTTCTTCAAATAGCTATTGAATACGTTGTTTTTTGTGATCTCTTAGCTCGAGTGCTTTTTTATAATAAAAACTGCTTCTATTCAGGCCAAGTAATGCGCACTGCCCCTTGAGAGATAAGGTTGTCAGCTTGGGGCTCAATCATTTGTTTTTTATCAGATGAGACCAAGATTTTTAGCTTTTTTCAAGTCATTCCTTTTCAATAGTTACTTTACCCACTAATTTCATGGGCATTTCATTGTCGTCCTGAGCCTGTGCCAGTTCTTCTTTATACTCTTTGACTACTTTTGAGGGTTCCATCGCAATCACGGCGTTATCCAGAAATATCTTTTTCCAATTACTGAGGTTTTGAGGCGTAATATTATTAGCACTGGCTATTTCAGTAACCATTTTTTCATTTTTTAATGAGTTCTAGGACGAGTTTACTTTTAAAGTCCGCACTATAAACCGTTTTTTTGCTCATGTCATACTCCAATTTTTAGATCCTTTTACGGCGTTTGGAATAAGGCATCTAATTTTTGTGTCAGAATTTATTGCGGGACTATGATTTTAGTTTTTGTGTCCTAAATAGTGTAACCCCAAAAACTCACTTTCGTTAACTGTAATATAATCTAAAATATTCTTTCCCCGATGATCTTCCAATGTTGTATCAGCCCCATTATCAAGCAACCATAAAAATGTTTTAGCACATCTACTTTTCAATGCATAATCTTTGGCATACATCAGTACAGTAGTGCCATTGTAATTTTTATCATTTATATTTGCGCCATTATCAAGCAGCCACTTAATGATACCCTTTTTCCCATGATAGGCGGCAACAATAATAGGTGACCAGCCTTTAGAATTTCTATCATTAACACCTAAAATACCATGAATTGCATTCGACAAATCATCTACAGCCATTGAAGTGATATTATTCAAAAAATCATCCATCACATCAAAAACAAGTTCAATCTCATAATCTATTGTTGCAATACGAACACAATTAGAGTTCTCAAAAACTACAGTTCCAGGCTTGAGTTCAGATAAATTCGTCGTAATAATGACATCAGTAACAGATCTTCTTTCGTAGTTAACTAGCTGATATGGTCGAAAACTAAAGGCGTAGATATATCTCTGTATTTGCCATGCCGTTTTATTATATGGCATCTGTATGTTTGAAAAATCAATTTCTGACTTTGAATGATATGTTGACTCATTCGAAGGCTGAAGTTTAGATTCAATAGGCTCTTTTTTTACAAGTGAATCAAAGTGCAAATCAAGTAGTTCAATAGATGAATCTATACATTTTCGATAGCAATCCTGTGCTCTGTCATCCACTACAATATCGAATTCTACTTGAGCAATTATTTCACCTGTATCTATACCTTTATCAATCTTATGCAATGTAACTCCGGAGCTTGTATCACCGTACAATATTGGCCACACGGATGTGTACATACCTTTATATTTAGGTAGGAGTGAAAAATGTATATTATAGATATTCTTTGTGCGAAATTTGGCAGGGTCGATTATCTTATCAAACTCTAAAGATATAAAAGAGTTTGCCTGCTTCTCATAGGCTTGTTCAATAGTTATAATTGCAACGCCACTCTGTTTTGCGGCTTTTTTAAAAGATCTCTGCCAACCATCAACACCATCATCATTTGCATTGACAACAACAAATATCTCGCTTTCATTGAAGTGGGCTAAAGCTAATTTTAATCCATGAACGGCAATTTCATTTTTCCCTGCAAGAACTATCATGAACACGCCTGTAAAAACTCATCATAATCGCGAATATAGTCGCTCTCATCATACTCTTCACTGGCAAGCACCAATAGTACGCAGTCAGAACTGAAGTCATGCATTTCTCGCCAAACCATAGAGTCAATCTCTATCCCCTTAGTGGATGAATCTAACCATACTTCAGCTCTTTCTTTACCATTATCCAGCAACATGCGGCACTTCCCAGTAACGCAGACAGCTACTTGCCTCAGAGATTTATGAGCGTGAAAGCCTCGACTAACACCTTTCTGGGTACCAAAAAGATAATAAACTCGCTTAATATCGAAAGGAACTGTTTTATTAGCTTCCAAAGCAACTAATGATCCTCGGTCATCGCCTAATGGTGGAAATTCACATACTTGTACCAAACTCATGTCTTTTACTCTGTAAATTATAAAATAGATACTACCCATAAGGAATTTTACTTAAAAATAATATTCTTCTTCTCATGACTTAATAGACATCTTTCCTAAATAACACATCCATATCGTAGATTTACCAAGGGTGAAACTAAACGCCACGTCAAAGAGTAGTTTTTATGCTTACCTCGATAAACCTCTTTAACAATACGAAAAACTTTACATCGCCGATTAACATTTTCAATAAAAATACGCTGTTTAGAAAGTGCTTTATTATGTTTTTTTTCTAATGCGGTAAGTGAACTACCTTTTTTGTTTTTAATCGGTAATACTGTGCTCTTATGAAGCTTTTGAAGACCTTAGTATCCTGAATCAGCCAAAAGAAGAGAATTTGGATGAAGTAAAATTCTATTTATTTTGAAAATACTGAAATCATGCTGCCTACCTTTCTCACAAATGACGGACATAATCCTTAATGTGGTTGCACGAATTACTAGCTGAGCCTTAATTGTATGTCTTTTTTTACCTGAATAATACTCTTTTTGGTGCTTCACAGGGCGTTCAATAGGTTGCTCTGAAACATCAATAATTAGCGCATTGGGCGGACTATTTATAAGCGTTTTTCGATTGGGTAATTTAGCAACTTTAGCTATAATTCGAGCATAACGAGAGTAAATTTTGTGACAATAAGACTCGCTGATACCGAAAACATTAGCTAGATTTGCAAAAGTTGGGGAATGTCTCAAATAATATAACGTTAATAGAATGCAATCGGCTAGTAATAATTTCGAAGGCTTTACGCCTCGTTTCCTCATAGGTTTCATCGCTATTTGTGACTTTATGTAATCCGCCACCTTGCAATCTAAAAGCTCAAAATTTTCCTTTGATATGCCAGTGAGTCGCTTAAACTCATCAGGGCTATCTGCTTGTAATTGATTAAAGGGTTTCACCCTGATTGAATGTTTTAAGTTAATTTATGCCATTATAACTGAAGAGAGTTAACCTTAAATTTACAGGATTTATTTAGGAAAGATGTCTAATTAATGCGGCAAGCCCCTATCACTTATACTTATTAACTTGAAAGAATATGTGTAAATACACATAACTCTAGCTTTTCCATCTAACTCAACTAATTCGTGTAAATGTGCAAAAAATCACCACTCAACCCATCACTACCCTCTGCTTTCAGTAGCTTAATTCAAATATGCCTGAAGTATTTCCAAATCCATTGTGAAATCTGATTGAACTGTCATATGGTTTTTATTAGTAACATCCCCCAACACTGGAAATAACTTACTGATTCCTATTGATTGAGCCAAATTTTCAAAGTACACTTGTGAATTCACTCCACGCTGAGCCAACAAGATAACGTGACACCTTTTATTTGCAAAAACTAAATTTGAAAATGATGCACCAGATACGCCGGCGATATGACTGACCGATTCAAATAACCTAACCTGCTGCTCAAAATTCAACTCAGCCATATCAACTATTTCATATCCACTCTGAATAAACAGTTCTTCAACTTTCTGTTGATTAAGCATGTGTCTCATTTTTAATTGTGAGCTTCGACGAGATAAATAAATTTTCCGCACAGTCTCTAACCTATTCCTTTTTCTAAATCTTTCTTGAAGAAAAGCAACAGCTGCTGGATTATAATATGCATCTCCGGGCGTCAACATCACTTTTGGTAAAGGATCAAAACATATTCTTGACAGCTTGGATGGCACAATTGCTTTACCTATACAATAATGCCGCCCTATTTTTGCTCCAATAATTTCTCGTTTAGCACCCACCAAAATTCTCAATGCCTGATAATTTTGCTCAGGCATATGAGCATTTATCAATAGCGGAAAATTTTTATATTCATCACAAGACTCAATCAATAACCATTTAGGTAAAACCTCTATCATCCAATGAAAATAATTATCTGAAGCTCTACAGCTTAATACGATACACTTTTTAATGTGAGTAATATCTTTAGGGATCTCAGCTAAAATTTTATCAACCGCACCTCCCTCCTGAGCGGCTGCAAACCCCAGTAGATTTCTTGACTGAGTTACAGATATAAGATCACTTCTATCTACTTCAGCTAAATCCTGATCATCCACAAGGCAAGTCATATTATGACTAAACAAGGTACCATGTTGCCCGATTGCATGAGCATTTTTCAATTCAGCTATATATGTATCAGGTAAGACTCCTAGGTTTGAAGATATACCCGAATTATCACTAAGGTCAATGAGCCTCAATTTAGCATTGCCATTTTGGCAGTACTTTTTTAACCCCATTACAGGAAAAAAATCCAAATATGATTGACTAACAATCTTGCCATGAGTTGCTTTTATTTTATGCATTAATTCAACATTGTAAGTCCCTTTAACCAAACCAAAGTGGTAGTGGTCAAGAGCACTAACTATATCTCCAGATTGTAGATATATATCACCTAATGTCTCAGATGTAAGCACAATTGATACATCCAACTTTAGTGACATTGCTAAATACTGTATGGCTTTATTAGCTGCATTCCCCAATTTAAAATAAGCCAAACCTAATAAAGTTAAAACTTGAGGATCCTTAGTTTTCTTAACTAGCTGCTTTTCAAGCAAAGTAATAGCTTCAGTATAGTTATACTGCTCAAACATTAGTGCGACTTGCTCATTAATTTCCATGTACTCAGCCCTATTTATTACCACCGCCAATCGTGACGCCAGTTTTTATTATCTCCGATTTTCTTCTGGTACAGTTTTAAATCAGTCTGGTTATCAACTTCCAGCCAGCGACCATTTATCCTAACAGTATTAATTAATACCTTTTTTTCCAGTAACCGCTGTAGTAATGCTGTCATATCCAGCTTATCGCAAACATGTTGCCCCTCAAATTCTATAATATTTTTTATATGCGCCCAGCCTGTTGGATTAATCTTTAATAAGCCCATGTATTGACCTGAAATTTGTGGTAACTGACTAGTTTTACGTCCAATATCTACTAAAACACCCTCTCTTTCTAAAAAGGTTTCTGCATCATCTAAAGGGTTATCAAACCGTAGTGACCACAAACCCAACCAGTCCTTATCGTAACTGATAGTAATATTTCCCTCGCTAACTAGCAATTTAGAAACAATATCAGGGTGATAAACAATATCCCCATAAGAGACTATACAAGTTGAATCTGATAGCAGTGCATCAGCACACATTAATGTACGCACCATATTCGAACTTGACCAACTGGGGTTATGAATACGCTTAACATTAAAATTTGTGAATGCCTGTCCTTGGTAACCTGTCATTACGGTAATGTCTTTAATACCCGCTTTGTGCATAGCAGCAAGTTGCCATTCAAACAAGGTTTTTCCTGCCAGCCTCACCAAAGGTTTTGGCTTAACTTCCGTCAACTCATTTAAACGAGAACCTCGCCCAGCAGCCAAAACAATACCTTTCATGATACCTCTCCCAGTAATGCCCAACGAAACAATTTTTTATCCAAATTTGAAAAAGGCAGCTCTCGTTCAGGATGCCACATCATGCCAAGCACCTTCATTTCCTGCCAAATCACTCCCTCTATCTCGCCATCATCTGCATGTGCAAATAGCTTTATAGGAGACGTTAGTTCAGTGGCGAGTAATCCATTCCCATGAAATGAGTTCACTTCTATTTCTAAACCCCTTCTCAATAAACCTTTTATAGGTTCAGTGATTTTGACCCTGTGTCTCTTTGCAATATGCTTACCTGTATTCACTGGTATTATTTGCCCGCCAAAATTTTTCCACAACATCTGTAAGCCACGACACACTCCTATAACAGGAAAATTATATGCCATTGCATATTCAATCAAGGCTGTTTCTGTCTCATCCCTTATTGGATATTCACCAATATCATTGCCCCCAGACAAAATGAACCCTGTTAATTGTTGCTGATGAATAAATACTTTAGTCTTTTTTTTTCCAATATTTGGAATCAGTATCCAGCTCACACTGTTGCCCAAAGCCCATACCAAGAACTGATGCCAATTATGAGCTAAGGCATCACGAGGCTCATCGTAATTTATCTCTTCAAGCACCCGCATAGAAATGCCTATTTTCTTTATGTTTTCAATCATGTCGAACCGGCTTTAACACTTTATTATGACAATTCAACATCACTCGGTCTGTTGCAACCATACGCCGAAATATCTGTTCACCGCATCCAATAGCTGCAGGGATACCAAATTCAGCACAGCGAATCGCCATATGAGAGTTCGCTCCCCCGAATTGCGTTATCAAACCACTGATACCTTTAGTAAATATCCAGTCAAAACCTGGATCAGCGTTTTCAATACAGACAATCTTATTAAACAATGACTGTGACACAGAAGATTTGGCATCTAATAATACAGGCTCAGCCTCAACGGATAAGGTCGTCACAAAGTTTGGCTCGTTACGATTTAGAGGGATAACAAAAACATCTCGTGAATCTCGTAATAAATATCCTAAACGTAGTGGCAAGGCTGCCCTTAAGCCTTGTTCTGCTTTAGCAACCAAATTCAAAAAATAGCGATCCTGATGATCGAGTAAAGGGGATAGCGAAGTTGAGTAAATATCTTGCCAATCAAGATAAGAAACATCACCCCGAGACAAGCCATTCTGTTCACCCCACTGAGTCAGGCATGATAAGGCATCAGATAAATTTCGCGTAAATACAAACTTAGCTAATTCTCGGCCTTTGACGGCTGATGATATATAGCTCAAAAATTTCTCAGGCGTAATGGTCAGTCCACTCTCCTTAAACAAGCCAGAAATACAATCCGCCTCAGCGTCAGTAAAATGAAACGTCGTACTTAACGATTTAGAAGCTATAGTCGATTGTGATAAAAACAGGTCACGACACTCATCATAACGTGTCGAGGTAATATCATAAGTACCCGGACGCAAATGACCATATTTATCCATAAAACTATCGGCTAACACCTGCTCTTGACTAACTTGCTGAAAATCACTAACTAAATCACTGGTCACTGTATGGATGGAATACTTTAATTCTTTTACACGTCCATAGCTCAATGCTCCACGAGCAATAAAGGCACGAAGCATGGCTTCTACCACAAAACCATGCCGTGCCAGACAAGCAAAGGGTAAAGTGCCTAATTGCTGACATTCATCCAATAATTCAAGCGCTAGCTGAAAATAATCATCGCTATTTTGCAAGTGATTTTTTTGCCTATCCTTTTGTCGTATGGCTAATTTATTGATTCTTGCCAATGAAACAGCCAAATTCCCCTGCTCACTCACATCGACTAAGCGGTTAGTCAGTAATCGCAACTCATCCTGGTATCTAAGAAACTGTTGTTGATTTAACAAATTTGGATATCGCTCAGCAAAACTTCGCTCAAAGTCAACATCAAGGCAAGTATGTGCAATAGAAAACTCAACCTTATCATGTAATTCTGGCTGCCTGTCAAGCTTGTCAAGCCAAGCATCTATCAATAAAGTACCAATATCATCTGGCAGACCCGCAGGCAGAAAAGAATTGAAACTATTCCGTATATCTATATAAGGGTGATGGTCAATTACTACCATCAACTCTTCTGCAGATAATGCACGATAGCCCATCATTTCTCTAGCATCACGCCAGACTGACCGTGTAACCAGATGCCGATATAAAGATACTGCCAATGGGCGAGGAGTTACACCAATAATCTCGGCAGGATTCCAATCACTCATCACACCTAAGATAGTTCTCCGCCCTAACAATGTTTTCCTTGGTAAGGAACGTTGTTTTATAAATTGTTCAATAAATTCTAATTTACGGGAAGTTCGACGTTCAGTTACTGGATGCCAAGTCTTATGCAATGCAATACGACGGACTTGCAATATGTATAGTTCTCCTGATGAAGTTAGCACAAACTCAACATCAAGAGGCACATTACTACAAACCTGTTCAAGTTCATGTATACCATTCAAAATCGCTCTTATTCGGTCAGACTCGATTAATGTCTGCTCATATTCACGATAGATCAATACTGTTTTATTAACCCCTTGCCCCGAAGTAACAGTATCTGTACGCCCTGACTCATCATCATAACTAATAACATAATAGGGTGCTCCTGTCTCTATATCATGAGTCATAACCACACCACTTAAAGCAATATCTTGAACCATCGGCTGAACCAGAATTTGGTCCATTGGGTTGCCCGAGTATGATCGTTTTACTCTATGTACAGCATCCCGCACAGCAAGGACATCATTGGCCTTAACGTTTAAAACAGAATCATATGCACCAGCCATTGAACTGTCTTCCCCATCTTCACTTTGTGCACTGCTACGAATTGCCAGCCATTGGCTTTCGAACTGTTCCAAAATTTTTTGCAAAATTATTTCTGATTGCTGCTCCCATTGTTGACATGAAAAATGATACTGGGATGATAACTTACTCAGAGATAACCGATCACTCAATGACTCAAGCGTTTCTGCTTTAGTGCCAAAAATAAACCTTTGCACTATCATTCCTTTATTTATCCTTTAATGACAGAATTGCCAAATGCTTAAGGAGAGGATGAATCACATAATACATTTCTCCTTCAGATTCTTTGGTAATTGGTTCTGGTAAGGCTTTATTTATCACATAACTCTTCAATACTGATGAAAGTAAATCTGCTCTAATTGAGCAGTCATAAGCATAATCAATGTCACTATTCTTGGTCGGTGCAGGATAATGTTTTCTAGCCAATATGGGTCCATCATCAATATTATTAGTTAAAAGCAATGCCGTTGCTGCACAGCGTTTCTCATTGAGCAAACTATAGTATATAGTTGTACTTCCTCGATAATCTGGTAACCAACCTGAATGTACGTGTAACAAATTGCCAGCAGAAACAAGTGTATGCGATGGGACTAACTGCCCTCCAAAACCAGAAAAGACGGTCAATGCTGGGGATAATCGTTGTAAAATATGATTAATCTCTTCCCCACCAATATCGTCATTATCTATATAGGTGGCATCCCACCCAGACTCATTAATAGTTTGCTGCAGAGTAACATCGAAATCAGGCACAAAAATATCCAGATCATGTCGATACCTACTATTTGATACATTCCTAGGATTCGACCACCCATAGACCAGAATATGCTGGGGGGCTAAGTCTGCTACCTGCATTGCTTGCAAATAAGCTTGTGATCGAGCCGTTGGTGCACACAATACAATAAAACTTGCCTGATTGGTCATCTAGTCACAATACCTTGTTGAAATAATGTGCTGTTCCATATTCAATAGCCAGTTGAGATTCCCACGTTGCTTTTCCGTCATATTAT